>ERZ761607.1517-NODE-1517-length-28646-cov-34.153125_pt1 | contig 28646 bp, 29 predicted proteins | sample MGYA00511164_ERZ761607 | MGnify/ENA primary metagenome ERZ761607 (study PRJEB28899, sample SAMN02445080) | bioreactor sludge metagenome | biome: EBPR sludge | place: Australia: Brisbane, Thorneside Wastewater Treatment Plant | collected 2011-06-22 ... | reverse complement strand
AATATAAATATAAAAGCAATACATCAAAAGTGATGACTGCCAGCAAAGGGGAAATGGATTTTGGGATCATACTGAGGACGCGGCGTATAGGTGTTTACACCGGAGACCGCTTTTCCCCTGAACAAAATGGCATGATGGTCTGGATTCAGAATTTTAGTCGTAACAGGGATGTAGCGTAGGGTTAGACCAATGCGCCAATGATCCGAATGATTGGGTTCTGATCCATGGATAATATTGGGATTGTGTACGGATACATCGCCAGGCTGCAAAACCAAGTCCAATGCCTGAGATTCGTCAATGGATTTAGGGTCTAATCCAGAGCCGAGTACATTGTCACCGTCGTCATGTTTACGCAACTCTTCCCAAGAAATTAATTTTTCATGGTGTGTTCCGGGAATAATGCGCATACATCCATTTTCCGGCGTGGAGGGTGTCGCAGCCAACCAAAGTGTAACCACTTCCATCGGCTCCAATGGCCAATAACTACCATCTTGGTGCCAGAGTACCTTTTGCCCAGTCTTGGGGGCTTTGGCAATGTAATGGGCTGCAAATAAGGCCACCTCGTCACCAATAAATTGCGCGGCAATATCCAAAAGCCGTTCGTCGCCAGCAAGACGCCAGATAAACGGATCGTTCACCAGCATGTTGTGATGCAATTGCTCTGGACGGGTATCGGGATGGTGGTCTAACAACCAGAATACATGATCGCAGGTTTCTTGTGCCAGCGTTTCCGATATAGCATCTCGGAAAATCAGGTATCCGTCATTTTCGTATTGTTGTTTTAAAGCATTCATTTGGTTAATCCATTGAAACTTCCCAAGGATTTCCTGTACCGCTTTCGTGCCAGAGCATGGGGAAATAGGGTCCGGCAAACGGATCTCCGTCGCGACCAGACAAAAGGCGAACATTCATATGCGGATCGGAAGGCGTATTCGCCTTGTAGCATGTTCCATCGGGCATTAGATGGGCCACCAGCGAAAGCCGGGGGGCCATGCTCAGATTGGGGCGGCTTCCATGTAGGACACGACAATGATGGAAACTTACCGCGCCCGCCGGAAGCGGGCAAGCTACTGGCCGGAAGGGTTTTCCGGTTTCGGCCTCAATGCGTTTTTGAAGGGTGTCCAAATCGTGCTCAAAGAAGTCATTATTGTTGAGAAGTCCCCAATTATGGCTTCCGGGAACCACTTCCATACAGCCGTTTTGCTCGTTTACGTCCACAAGGGCAATCCATGCTGTAAGCATATTAAAGGGTGTGGCACATTGCCAATAATGGTGGTCTTGATGCCAGCCAACAGCCCCAGTCCCAGCATTTTGAGAAGGTTTATAGAGTAATTGATCGTGCCACAAACGGATTCCTTTTGAGCCGGAAAGCATGGCGGCCATATTACCAATAACCGGATGTATGACCGTTCTGGCAATCACGGCATCAGCCCAGTGAGAATTGTCAATTTTGATCATCTGGTTAAGCGGGGTACCGGGTGTATGGCTGTTGTAATGCGGTGTTCGTCCGGTCTCGTACTGCCCTTCAATTACTTGGGCATGGTGGGTACGGATTTCTGCGAGTTCCTCGTCCGAGAAAATTTTCGACGAGATCCAGTATCCATTCTCCCGATAAAACGCAATGTCTTGTTCGGTGGGTAAAAGGCTCAAATTCATAGATTTATAGGTTTAAACGGGATCATTTTTTATGCCCTGCGGAATTGCGCGTTGCATGGTGGTTCCAGCCATTCAATACCAAGTGTTCGTCGGGATGTAGAATTCCATCTTCGATTCGGTCATCTCCGGCATACAGTTGTGCCAGCACCGTTTTGCGTACCTTCTGCGAGCGATTGGGCATAGACCCATGTAAAGTAAAGTAGTGAAAAAAAACAACATCGCCTGCTTCTGCTTCAATAACTGTTGCATTTTCAATGGGGTATTGGGCCAGTAATTCAGACTCATTTTGCCCATCTGTATTTTGGATACGGCCTAATTTGTGACTACCGGGATATACCCGAATACATCCCATTTCATCGGTCGCTTCTGAGACATGAATAATACCTGCAATCATGGTATCTTTGACAGAAGGGAAGTAGTTCCAGTCTTGGTGCATCGGAAAAGGGGAGCCTTTTTCGGCGGGTTTTTGGAAAAGTTTGGTATGGTGCAAAACTACATTTTCGCCCATAATGGCGGTTACCACTTCTGAAAAGGCAGGCTCCAATAAGGCCCTGAGCCATAAGCCGGAAAATTGTTGAACATTGTGTGTGTGATAGATCACACTATCCCCGCCATCTAATCGTTCCATTTCCTTCCCTGCCCAGCGGGCATTGACAGATTCTTGTTTTGCGGAACGGATTTGATCCACAATTCGGTCAAATTCCTGTTCTAAAGCTTTTATCTGAGTAGCATTATAAATTCCTTTGGCAAGGTAATAGCCGTCACGATCAAAAGCTTCTTTAATGGCGTTCATTGCTTTGTGGTTTAGTGGAAAAAGCGTTTCCATTATGTTACACAAAAAAGCCGGAGGTTCAGCCCCGGCTTGTATGAAGAACATGTATTTTCGTATCGGTTGTAAGTTATCTACTGTGATTTCGCGTTGGGTTTCCCAATACGTTGTTTGACTTTTGGCTGTGGCTTTGGAGTGATCTTTGGTTTTTTGGATGCTGCGCTCTGTGCCTTTAACCTTATGCGCCGTTCCTCGGCCAATCGTAGTTGGTCGAAGGTTTTTTGCTGTGGGGTTCCGGCAGGTACTGCATAGGGGCTTTTCGGGAGGGGCATCACACGAACGCCTGGCTTACCTTTGACCCTGGTAAAAAAAGAAGGTGTTCCTTTAGGGTCTTTATGCAGGACCAGAACGGGCGTTCCTTGTTTTTTAACTTTGCAACGTGTCCCATGACAAACCATTGCGGAATCCGAGGCCACTGTCGTCTCCCACGGCTGGGTCCAAGCATAGAGCCAACGGGCATCCGGCCCACCTAACCGAATACAACCATGACTTGCAGGGCCTGAAGTGGGCATAAAGTATTGATGAAAGTGAATGCCACGAGATTCGTGAATATTCATGACATACTTCAGAAACCACGTTTCGGTGGAAGGTTTTTCACCTTTTTTAGGTTTTTGGAGAGCCGGGCTAAGGGTGGAGATACGCGAGGGTTGCTTCCAATTTACATTAAACCGACCCGTCGGTGTGGGGGTTTCATCTTTTCCTGTTACCACCAAACCCCATCGGGTTAGTTTTCCTTTCTCATAAGCGGCAAACGCCTGGTTGGTTTTGTCCACCAACAAAAGTTGGTCTAATTTATCGGCTGCTGGCCAAATGTGCTCAAAAGGGGCGTATGCCCTAAAGTCTAAATGTAAGGGTTGCGGAATAAATAACGAATCACCCTTTTGCAAATTTTTTAGGTCGTTACGGTTGAGGAGTTTAATCAACGCTTGTGCTCGTCTTGAAGGGACATCAATTTTATTAATGCCGTATTTTTCATAGAGGTTTAGCCGGGCCATAAGGGTGGAGGTTTCGGTTACAAGGTGTACCTCCCATGAGACTTCCGGGATTTTTTGAACATCGCCTCTCATGCTACTATAAAGCGAGTCTAAGCCTGCACGCTCAAGCCCTTCCAGATTCACATCAGGGTCTTGCGCAAGGGTACTCCCCAAGGCCATTAGGCCATAAGAAAAAACAAAAAGCAGTTTTTTTATCATAAAAGCTCCGGATTATGGGCAGTAAGATGCTGAAAACACCTCAAACAAAAAACCTGCTCTCGAAGTTCCGTGAACAGGTTTTTCATAGATAGATCAGGATTAGCGCCGTTTTGCTTGGTTGTTTTTTGGCTTAGTAGCCGTAGTTCGTGGTTTGGCCTGGGTGGTTCTCGGCATCGGGCTTGCTACGCCTCTGTTGGCTGTTGTGCCTTTTCCAAGCCTGATCCGATCAAAAAATTTCTGCTGGTCGGTCCCGGCAGGAATGCTGTAAGGATCGGTGGGCAGGTCAATAATTTTGAGAATCGGATAACGATTTTTGTACACAAACGGTTGGGCTTTGCCCTTAGGGTCTGGCCCAAGCACCAGCACCATGGTGCCTTGCTTGGTGATTTTGCAGTCTTTCGATCCTGTACATTCTTCGGCATTGGGCTTCGAGGTCTCCCACACATCCACCCAGTTGAACAGCCATTCGGCATCCGCATCATTCATTCGGACACATCCATGACTGGCAGGGCCTCCTGTGGGCATGGCGTATTGGTGCATATGAATGCCGCGCTTCTCGTGAATATTCATCACCCATGTCATGTCCCACATTTCATCAGATTCTTTGGGTTTTAACACACCGGGGCTGAGCGAGGAAATGCGGTTCTCTGCTTTCCAGTTTACGTTAAATCGTCCTTCAGGAGTCTGAGAAGCATCGGTTCCGGTGTTGATAATTCCCCAACGCCGGAGTACACCGTCTTCGTAGGCTGCAAATGCCTGAATTTCTTTGTCTAAGATAATAATCTTTTTGTGCTCCTTTGCCGCTTGGTAATAACGTGGGAAGGGGGAATAGGCCCGTAAATCAAGCCCCAATTGCGTTGGTACCACAAGGGTATCACCCGGATGGAGTTCTTCCAGAAGGTTTCGGTTGATTAGTTGAATCAGAACCTGGCCTTCCCGACTTTGTGTGTCGCCCTTGTTTATGCCCATATATTCATAAAGGTTCAGGCGGGCGCGTAGCCGAGAGTCTTCCTTTACCACATAATAGTCATAAAAAACTTGTGGGATTTCATCCGGATTGCCAATCTGGTTGTCCTGAATGGCACGCAGGGCCTCTTGATTGAAGTGATCCAACGATTTGGGCGGTTCCTCGGCAGGTGGTTTGGTAGGCTGTGCCTGAACACTCAAGCTTAGCCACAGGGGTAAGATTAAAAATATTTTTTTCATGGAGGATTGGCTCCTGTATTTACGGGTGGTGATGAGTCTGATTATTCGGTTTTTGTTCAGCGACTGGCCTCTGTAGCACTTTGATGGCGCTCCCTCCGGCGGTCGAACATTTTTTGTTGAGGACTTCCTGCTTCAATCGTCCAAGGGTCAGGCGGCAGTGAAATCATTTTTAGGTGAGGGCCTGTTTTTTCTTTTACAAATAGTTTTTTGGCGCGTGGTAGATCTTCTCCTTGAACGACCACCATGTTACCTTGTTCTAAGAGTTGTTTATTTTTCATCACCCATCCACGGTGCCACTCATACACCCACTTGGCATCGGCATCAATCATTCGTACACAGCCATGGCTGGCTGCTCCAATTACCGGAATGGCGTACTGGTGGGTATGAATTCCCCGCTCCAAATAAAAGTTAGACACCCAATTCAATCGCCATTCTTGTCCGGGTGGACTGTCACTTGAAATCCGAAAATCTTGTCGCCAGTTGAAGTTAAACCGACCCGAAGGTGTCCAGATGGCTTTTGCACCTTTACGACCCGTACTGACGACTCCCCAGCGGGCTAATTTCCCAAATTCGTAGGCAGCATATAATTGATGGCTTTTATCCACCACAAAAAATTTATCCAACAACTCTGCACCAGCGTAGTATTTAGGAAATGGGGAATAAGCACGATGATCCAACCCTAACTGATTGGGCACAATCAGGGAATCTGATGTTGAAATACGTCCCATGATATCACGGTTTAGCATTTGCAACAAGGGTTTGTGTTCTTTTCCCACCGATTGCCAGAATGCTTCGGCTGAAGCGGACTGGATGTAGGAATAGGTCACCTCTGGAAGGGTGTCTAAGGCCGGGGCTTTGGTTTGATACACTTTGGCCAAGGCGCGTTGGTCAAATACGCCGGACTGTTGGGCAATGGCCCAAGAAAGGCTTACGAATAAGCTACTGAAAATAAAAAACCTGGCACGCATTTTTTAGGTAAATTTGGGTGGTGAAATACGTGATTAGAGTTAATTGGTCAAATTAAGAAAAAACAAGATGCTTCCCAAGTTAAAAACAGTGCGCACATTGTTAATTTTGGCAGGCGTGTGCAAGATCACGTAGTTGGTTGCCAACACCCATAACAATCAATGTTTGCCCGGCCTCGATAATCGTTTTTGCATCGGGATTAAAGAGGGTTTCATTCTTTACGGGATCGTGAATGGCAATAATAATGGCGCCAAATGTTTGTCGGATATTGAGCATGGCCAATGATTTCCCATTGAGCCGTGCATTAGGGCCTACCAACATCTCGTCCATTTCTACCTTAAGGTTTCGGAAGGTGTCCAATTCTTCCATAAACGAATGAACAAGTGGTCGGGTGAGGAGTTGGGTCATGCGGGTTGCCCCAATCTCATACGGAGAGATGACCTTGTCTGCACCAGCACGGGTGAGTAAGGAACGGTTGTGTGGGGTCGCATAATCGGTTCGGGCCAAAATAAACAAATTAGGATTCATGCCTCTGGCCATCAATGCCAAAAAAGCATTATCGCGGTCTTGTTCCAATGCAAGAACCAATTTTCTGGCACGAAGAATTCCCGCTTTTCCGAGGGTTTCTTCTTCTTCTGCATTCCCCAGAATATACAGATACCCCGCCGTTTGTATTCGAGCGGCCCGCTCTTCGCTTAGTTCAATCACCACAAAAGGATGTCCTGCTTCTTGAAGACCTTGTGCAATCCGTTCGCCGATACGACCAAAACCGCAAATAATGGTATGATCCGAGAGTGTTTCAATGGCGTGTTTCATACGACGTTCAAATAATTGTGTTTTTCCGATCATGTATTCAACCGAACGTGTGAAAAGATATCCACCCAGTCCGATACCCCAAAAAGCAATTATGATCGTCCAAAGCCTGCCCAATGGATGGAGTGGATGAATCTCGCCATATCCGATGGTGGCAAGGGTAATAAAGGTCATATAAAAAGCATCAAAAAAAGTCCAACTTTCTATCCACATATAACCCATTGGAGCTATTATGAATAAGAGGATAAAGATTAGGACATATTTTAAAAACTCCGGACGTTGTGTGAATGGGCTTCGCGAACGCTTTTTCGTTAAAACCCGATACAGGATATGTATTTTTTTGAAGCTCATCAGCCAATCAAACGGTAAAACTGTTCAATATTTTGTCCTGAACCACTCAGATATAAGGTGTCTTGGTGTCTGATCTGGATATCGGGAGAGTGGACTTCCATGAAGACCCCGTTGCGTTGTACGGCCAGAATGGTAATTCCATATTTTTGCCGTATCTGGGCTTCTGCAATGGTTTTACCGATCACTTCGTTGCTGTCTCCCAGAACACGTACACAAGAAATGCGGAGTTCTGGTATGGGGGAAGTGGCCCATATCTCTCCGGGTTTTGCTTGCTGTCTAAAGGCACGGTAATTGTCGGATCGTACCTTTTCGACAAAGGTATCCACTTCATCTAAAGGAACCATAAAACTATGCATGACCCTTGTAAAGATTTCGATGGATGTTTCAAATTCTTCAGGGATTACCTCGTCTGCCCCAATGGCAAGTAAATCGGGGATTTCAGAGGTGTATCGGGTTCGGACGACAATCCGGGCCGATTGGGTGTGTTGCCGGATATTGGCCACAATAGTTTTCGTGGCCTGTGGATCCGAAATGGCGACCACTACCACCCGCGCATTGTCTATGCCTACCGTTTCCAGTACCGCGTCTTTCATCGCATCACCATAGTGAATCGGCAAACCTTTTGCTTTTTCACGTTTGACGGTTTCTGGATTGAGTTCAAGAATGTGATAAGGAATGTGGGCATAGTCTGCTGCTTTGGCAACATTGGAGCCATTTAGCCCATATCCGATAATAACCAAATGGTTTTTTAGGGTTTCTGTGTTTTTTATGTCCGAAGAGGTCTTTTTAGTGTGATTATTTTCCACGATGGGGCGTGTCCATCTGTCCGCATACAACACGGCAAAGGGCGTGAGCAACATGGTCAGAATAGAAACGGATAGAAAATATTGATTTAGATCAGGTGTAAGTAGCCTATATTCAATTCCTATGTCTGATAAGATGAGGGAGAATTCTCCGATTTGGAAAAGCACAATTCCGGTTAAGAGGGTGGTTCTGGTTGGGTATTTTAGTACTGCAACAGCGATATAAACGACAAGAACTTTTAGAACCGCTACTGCAAGCGTAAGTCCGACAATAATCCATAAATGTCCCACGAAAAATCCAAAGTCCAATAACATTCCCACAGAAACAAAAAAGAAACTGGTGAACAATTCGCGAAACGGGAGAATGGTTCCAGCGGCTTGGTGGCTGTAATCAGACTCCGAAATGAGCAGTCCGGCAATAAAGGCCCCCAGTGCCATCGAAAGACCCGCCTCGGCAGTCAGAAAGGCCAAGGAAAAACACAGTAAAAAGGTGGTGATTAGGAATAACTCTTTATTACCTGTTTTGGCAACTTGATAAAAGACCACAGGTAAAACAAACCGCGACAATAAATACGTGAAGACCAAAACCGCAAAAGTCTTGGCAAAGAGCAGCATGACCGAAGTGGTTACGGAATCCGTTTCTCCGGCCATAATTGGAACAACGAGCATCATTGGGACTACAATAATGTCTTGAAAGATCAGAATTCCAAGTGCATTTCGGCCATGAGGTGCTGCTATTTCGTTTTTGTCTTGGAGGAGCTTCAGAACAATAGCAGTACTGGAAAGGGAGACCAGAAACCCCATAAAAACAGCTTGTTGCCAAGCCAAACCGCCAAGCCAAGTGATTAATCCTACTAAAGCAATGCTTAGACCCACTTGAACCATGCCTCCCAGGAAAACGGTTCGCCGAATAGAAAAAAGCTGTTTTAGGGAAAGCTCGATCCCGATAACAAATAACAATAGGATGATCCCGATCTCTGCAATGACCTCAATCTCGTGTATGGCAGAGATAAGCCCCATTCCAAATGGCCCTATGAGTATTCCTGTTAAGATAAACCCCAGAATGGCCGGTATTTTTATCCGTTGTAAGGCATAAACCACCCCAGCCGCAAACAATAAGATGATCAGTAAATCTTTCAGAATCGGAAAGTGCATCGGCCTTGTTTATTTATAACGATATATAGGCCCTTACAAAAAGGGTGTAAAGCGGAAAACAGGTGATTGGCGCAGGGCCAAAGATACATCCAATCCCTTCACACACCCAAACAAATATTTTCGCGGTTAATTACGCCAACTTGACATTAAGAGAGACTATCTTACCGCATAATGTTCCCTTGGTACAGGTCTGTGCTGCATACCCTTTTTATGTTCATGATATGTCCTCCATTAAGTGGATTTTCTTCTTCATTCCGATTACCTTCTTGGGTTGTCAACCTTCCTCTTCATCGGTAATACCAGACCAAAGCGGATGTAATACGCCGTTTGATCCCAGCCGAGATTATTTTCCGGTTCAAATCCAGCCCGAAGAGGCGGAAGGATTTTCGGTTACGTATCATCGAAATTATAAATTAGTGAAAGTTATTCGGGCATGGCCGGGCACTTCTAAAACGTTCACCTATGTACTTAAGGTATGCGGTGCGCCTATGCCAAAAGTGTCTTCGGATGCTGTTGTCACCATTCCGGTACAAAAAATGATAACCACATCCACTACGCAACTCCCAGGGTTACAGCAATTGGGTGTTTTGGAAAAATGGGTGGGACATGCCGGGAAATCATTTATCACCTTGCCCACTCTTGTAGCGAAAGCGCAAACTGTTGCAGAGGTGGGAAGTCAGGAGTTGGACACCGAAAAAATATTGGGCTTAAAACCAGATCTGGTGATGGGGTATGCAATGGGTGCTCCTACAGATATCCATCATAAACTTCGCCCCCTTCCGATCTCGGTGGTACTCAATGGTGAATTTGCCGAATCCAGTCCGCTTGCCCGCACGGAATGGATTAAGTTTATGGCATTGTTTTTCAACAAAGAGGCCCAAGCCAATCTGGTTTTTAATGGACTAAAACAGCGCTATCGAGCCTTGCAAGAAATGCATGAACTTGGGCCTAAGCCCGTTGTCTTTACCGGAAGTTATTTTAATGGTAACTGGTACGTAGCGGGTTCAAATAGTTTTATGTCTCATCTGATTCGCGACGCAGGTGCAACCTATGCCATACAAGACACCGCAGCTACCCTTACGTTAGATTTTGAGGGCGTCTTGGGGCGTACAAAAAATGCAACTCATTGGATTGGAACCGTACCCTTTAAGGATGAAGCAGCCATCAGGCAAACAGATGGACGGTTTGTGATGTTGCCCTCTGCCCGAAAAGGGGCCTATTTTGCATATGACGGACGTTTTTTTGAAGCGGCGGTTTTAGAACCAGATGTTATCCTTCGGGATCTTCGGGCTATTTTTTACCCGGATCAGACAAAAGGATATCGGATCCAGTATTTTAAAGGGTTGCAATGATGCGTCACCGTTTCTGGGTACTACCTGTTTTGGGGATGGGTTTGTTTGGCTGGGCTTTGTTGGCAGGCAGTGAAGTGATTCCGGTACAATATCTGTGGAATCAAAATCAACTTACGGATCAACAGCGAGCGATCCTTTGGGCCATTCGGTTCCCAAGGGCACTTTCTGGCGTGCTGTCAGGGGCTGCTTTGGGTGTTGCTGGCTTACTCATGCAAACCTATTTCAGAAATCCATTGGCAGGCCCGTTTGAACTGGGGGTTCAATCTGGTGCAAGTTTGGGAGTTGCTGTGGTTTTACTTACGGGGACGGGTATCATTTCTACCTTTTCTCATATTCTGGCCGGAAGTTTGGGCGCTGGTCTTGCTCTTTTCCTTATGCTACTTGCCTCTCGGAGAACAGGAGGGACAGCCTCTTTGCTGATACTGGGTGTTTTGTTCGGGTATGTCATTGGAGCAGTAGTCAATTTATTGGTCTTTTTTAGCCCGGCAGATCAAATTCGGCTTTTTTCCATTTGGGGAATGGGGAGTTTTGGTGGCGTGTCTCCTGCCGATCTGCTTTGGTTTGGCCCAATTGTGGGCGTAGGGCTGTTGGTGGCATGGCTGATGGCAAAGCCGCTAAATGCCTTGATGCTGGGCGTCACTTATGCCCAAAGTTTAGGCGTGGGTGTCGGTTCGGTTCAAACTTCTTTGCTCATTCTTACTTCGGTACTCGCAGGTGTTACAACGGTTTTTTGTGGCCCTATAGCCTTTTTGGGCATTGCCGTGCCCCATATAGCGCGACTCTACTTTCAAACCGCCGACCATCGGTTGCTGATCCCTGGTGCAGCTCTTTGGGGAAGTATGCTGGCGTTGTTCGCCTCTAACTTAACGTTGCTCCCCGGAAATGGACAGATTATGCCCTTAAATGCGCTAATGGCTTTATTGGGTTTGCCTGTTATTCTTTGGATTTTGTTTAAACGTACCACTTTAACGAGCTAATTCGTGATGCTTTCCACCGAAAACTTGGCTATTGGACATCGGAAGAAAGTGCTTCTTGAGCAATTGAACCTACGGCTCGAAGCAGGAGAACTGGTTTGTTTGATTGGGCCGAATGGGGTGGGAAAATCTACATTATTAAAAACACTGGCAGGTTTGCTTCCACCACTTTCCGGACACCTCATGTGGAATCAAGTGCCTGTCCGCAGTTTGTCGTCCCAGCAACGTGCACAATACCTTGCCCTGATCCTCACCGATCGTGTGGAGGCCGGTTTCCTTACAGGGCGCGAGTTGGTGGCACTGGGGCGGTATCCGTTTACTGGTTGGAGCGGCCAACTGACATACGAAGACCAGTGCTGCATCGAAGAAGCCATTCAGGAAACCGGCGCCACCCATATTGCAGAAAGGTTGCTAATGGAATTGAGCGATGGAGAGCGACAGAGACTCATGATTGCGCGTGCGCTGGCACAAAAAACGCCCGTTATTTTGGCAGATGAGCCTACTGCTTTTCTGGACTTTCCCGGAAAAGCAGCATTATTTAGATGGATGTATAAGTGGGCAAAAACGGAAAAAAAAGCCATATTGGTCACTACCCATGATCTTCATCTGGCCTTTTCGTTTGCAAGCCGCTTTTGGCTCATAGATCGCTCTGGCATCCTCACGGATCTTTCGCCGCACGATATGGTTCAGGCGGAAGTTTGGAAAGACACTTTTCCCGAATGGAATATGCTCCATTAAACGGGCGAGACGGCAGGCAATCGGAAAACTTTTGCATGCCAGGCATCTTTTAAGGGCAGTTCAAATGATTGATTCTCAAGGGCTTCCACTTCAGTAATGCCGGGATTAAAAACGATGGTTTCCGAACCAACATGCTTTTCCTGTACCATTTTGCGAAAAACGGCCCTAGGTACAGATTGAATAGCGCCTGTTGAATCCCGATAAAATACCTTGAGGGGGGATTCCCAAGTAAAACCAAATACTTCGGGAAGAGCACTAATGGCATGTGCCGAGGCATCTATCCCGCAGCCTGAAATAGTACCACCTTCTATAAAAGCACCTACGCACAAGAAACGATCTGCCCAAAACCGTGCTGCCCCTCGAACGGGACGGCCATGGGATTTCCATGCAGCAAAAAAGACCTTCAGGTGTTCCAAAACCGCTTGTTGAACCTCTGTGCTTAGCGGACGGTTTGCAATATAAACCCATACTTGGGCATCGGGAGGTAGGGCACTAAACTGCATAGCTGTGTTGTCTTTTTTAGGATGCAAATGGATAGAAGATAAATGGTTAAGCATCAAAACTGTTTTATAGCCGAAGTTAGCGAAGCGATGCCAGCGCAAGTTATCTCATGTTTGGTCGCTCCACCTTTACTTGACGGTCTGCACGTTCCGCTTCTCCCACTTCGTTGGTGGCCATCAAGACCAATTTTCCTGAAGTTCGGGCTTCCTCTATGGTATTCCATACAAAGGCTTTGCCTGAATCGTCTAAATTGGCGGTTGGTTCATCAAGTATTAAGATAGGCGGATTGGTGAGTAAGGCAAGCCCAAACCGTGCTCGTTGCTTCATTCCGGAAGAATAATTACCCACCAATTCGTCTGCACGTCCTTGAAGTTGAACTTTCTGGATGAGGGCCTCTTCGGTGGCGGTGGTCGTATCAAGCCCACGTACCCGGGCAACAAACCGCATGTTTTCGCGAAGGGTGAAGCCTTCATATAAGTTCAGATATGGTGCAACCAAACCGACAAAAAAAGGACGTTCTGGTAGTTCTACGCCATTGGCCAATAATTGAACCTTTCCGGCTGTTGGGGCGAGAATGCCAGCCAAAATGCGCATCAAAGTAGATTTCCCGCTCCCATTTTGTCCGGTTATCGCCAGAAACTCCCCAGAAGATGCCTCAATATTGAGGTTACGGAAGAGCAACCTACGCCCAAACCGCATCTCCAATGCCTCCGCTTGAAGACTTATAGAAGCCATTTTGTGCTCCTTGCAAAAGGATTGCAGTATTCAAGACCATATAGGGAATCGTTCATCCAAATATGGGTTAAGATTTTGGTTTGATGGCGGATTTAAGAGCAGTGGCTTCCATATAAAGTACTTCTGCCATTTTTAATACTTCACTTTTCGGGTACAACTCCACGAGACGGTTGTAGGTTGTAATGGCTTTGTCGAAGCGTTCTGCTTGTTTGCTTTCCACACTGTTTTTGGCATACAGGACATACGAACGAATGGCGCCTAACAGGGCATTGTCTGCCCACGAGGTGTCGGCATAACTCTGTAATACTTGTTCAAACGTATGTGCGGCTGCCTGATAATACCCGCGTCTTTCATATGTTTTGCCAGCCTCATAAGCTTTTTGCCCCAACTTTTCCCGCAGTTCTTTGATCATGAGGCTAATCTGAGAACTACGGTCGTCATTCGGATACCGCTGTAAGAAAATATTCATATTCGTCAAGGCACGATCGGTATCCGTTTGGTCCAGTTCAAAGGTTGGGGACAATCTATAATAGCAGATCAGACGTTGGAACTCGGCCTCGATGGAGCGAGGATCCGAGCGATATAACGAGACAAAGCGCATCAACTCTTGTTCGGCCACCATATAGTCTTTGCTGCCCATGTAACTGAGACCAAGATAGTATTGGGCATCATCGGCCCATTCATTGGTGCGGCCAAAGTCGAATACACCTTTAAAGAACTCGATGGCATCGGTATAACGCTTTTTTTCGTAGAGCGCTATCCCTTTTTCAAACGCTTCTTGCGGTGTCTGGTATTTCTGTTTGTTTTGCTTAGAACCACTACAAGCCGAAATACTTGTGGCCAGTGCAAGCAATACTATTCCAAATAAGCGATACATTATTTTTTGTTTTAATTGGGCCAATGTGATCCGGCAGGAACGTTGAAAATCCTGTAATATTGCACACCATCCCTTGATTTCTACTTAACGGTCTAAGGTAATCAGACCATTGCGGTAACGAAGGTAGAAGACGGCTTGGTTTTGATTGCCATTTCGGAAATCATAGCGGCGTCCCAGTCCATCGAAAGGTACTGCTGTCCGAATTTGTTGCTGGAGCGAACTGCCTTCTGGTATGTTGCGCATTTGCGTGATTAAAAAATTGGTCAAATCGTAACCAGCATAAGAAAGGCCCAATTCATCCGGCATTTGACCTGTTACGGACTGATATTTGCGTGCAAATTCTTGAACACGTGGGTCGGTGGGGCTTACCCAAAAATCGCTTGTATAAGCTGCCCGATAGCGGCTTGCCAGATCGGCATTAGACAGATCATGCCAATCAGAATTCCCTAAGACCACATTGGTAGCACGCACCTGATCTAACGAGGTAAGGGCACTTTCGATATTTCGGGCGGCATCACGACCATTGATGGGCATATAGATGGCTTGTGCCTGCGATAGTTGGGATGTTGGGATTGAGCGTCCAAATCTTGCCCATTCACTGGCAGCTGTCAATGCCTTGCTAAAGACGACAGTTCCGCCCAGTCTCCTCACCTCGGCAGTGAAGGATTGTACGGTTTGTTCATTTTGCGAATTACTCTCATAAGCAACGCCCACATTTTTGTACCCCAAGTCGGAAACGGCATATCGTGCCATAAGCTGACCACGCATGGTGAAGGTCGAACTGGCTTGAAATACATGGCGTTTTCCATCCGATACCCGGCTTTCGGTCGCAACAGGTGCCACCATCACCACTTGTGAACGGTCTGCAACTTCAGCAGCCGAAAGCGCTTCTTGGCTAAACAATGGCCCGATAACTGCACCAACTTTACCATCCCGGATGAGGGAGGTCATGGCAATTTGCGCCGGATCCAGTTCTCCGCCAGAATCCCGAAATACCATTTTAACGGGGATTCTAGGACGGGAACTGTTGTAGTCTTCTACGGCAATTCGGATGCCATTGAACAATGCTCGTACATAGGTATCACTTGCTTTAAGTGGAAGGGCAATGCCGAGGTTAAAAACCTGGGGTTGTTGTGGATTGTTGTTTTGGCCAGATGCCATACTTTTTAGCCTGTTGGCGTCCGAAACATAGCGGCTATCCGGATATTTACTTAAAAGTTGGTTGACCAACTCGACACTCTCTCTGAACATCCCCTGCGAAAACAAGGCTCGTGCTCCCATCAACATCGCTGCGGTGGTTTTTTGGTTCAGTGGGAAATCTGAAATAACCCGCGAGAAACGCTGGTAGGCTAAATTGTATTCTTGTTGGCGGTATAATTCTAAACCGCGCTCGAAGGTAAACTCTGCCACTTCGTTTTTAGGAACGGCCTGTGCGTAGGCATTTGTTACGGGCGAGAGCAAAAGGAGAAAGAGAACGATACGTTTCATAGCTTCGATTATTTTTTGGTTCTATTCCCATTCGATGGTTGCGGGTGGTTTCGAACTAATGTCATACACAACCCGGTTGATTCCACGAACTTCATTGATAATACGGTTAGCAACATGTGCCAAAAAGTCATATGGCAAATGGGCCCAGTCTGCGGTCATACCATCTACACTGGTCACGGCCCGTAATGCACAGACGTTTTCATACGTCCGTTCATCGCCCATTACTCCCACAGATTGTACAGGAAGTAACACCACAAAAGCCTGCCAAGTTTCAAGATAGTATTTTTTCTGTTTGAGTTCTTCGATAAATATCGCATCGGCTTCTTTTAATAAGGCCAGACGTTCGGGAGTGACCTCGCCAATAATGCGGATGGCCAGTCCCGGACCAGGGAAGGGATGACGGTCCACAATGGATTCTGGGACGTTCATAAAACGGCCAACTGCGCGGACTTCATCTTTAAATAATTCGCGGAAGGGTTCTATAAGCTGAAATGGAAGGTTTTTAGGAAGCCCGCCCACGTTATGATGGGACTTAATGGTCACAGATGGGCCTTTGAACGACACACTCTCTATGACATCTGGATACAGGGTTCCTTGTGCCAAGAATGTAGGTTTCAACCCCAATTCATCCGATATTTCATGGGTGACACGCTCAAAAGCCTCGATAAAAACCCTTCCGATGGTTTTGCGTTTGGCTTCCGGATCTGTAATCCCTGCCAGTTCGTTCAGAAACTGATCGGAAGCATCAATGGCTTTCAACCGGATGTGGAAGTGGTCTCGGAAAGTTTCTTGAACCTGCGAAAACTCCCCTTTACGAAGGAGACCGTTGTTGATGAAAATACAGGTAAGTTGGTCGCCTAAAGCTTGATGTAACAAGACCGCTGCTACCGACGAATCTACGCCGCCGGATAAACCCAAGATTACGTGCCCATTGCCTACTTGTTTTTGAATTTCAGCGATTTTCTCCTCAACAAACGAAGACGCTGTCCAATCCCCCCGACATCCACAAATATCCAGTACAAAATTCCGGAAAAGGGTTTTACCTTCGGGTGTATGGGCCACTTCGGGATGAAATTGCACGCCCCAAATAGGTTTTGTATCAGACCGCACAGCCGCAATTGGTGCATTTTCGGTGCATGCGATGACCCGAAACCCGTCAGGAAGTGCCGTGAGGTGATCTCCATGACTCATCCAAACAATGGCATTGGCTGGCATATCGGCAAAGAGTCGCTCGTCAGAGGCCGCATTCAGGTGTGCCCGACCAAACTCTCGTTTAGCGGCCCGTTCTACGCTGCCGCCCTCAAGATGGGCAATAGCCTGAAGTCCGTAACAAATTCCAAGTATGGGCATCAATCGGCCATCCGAGCGGTACAGGTTCAGAAATGCTGGGTCTAATTGTGGTGCTCCGGTATCATAAATTGAATTTGGGCCGCCTGATAATACAAGGCCGGATGCTTGAAGGGCTTCTACTTCGTGTACAGGCTTTGTACATGGATAAATTTCGCAATAAACCCCCAATTCGCGGATTCGGCGTGCGATCAGTTGTGTAAACTGTGAGCCAAAATCCAGAATAACAATTTTTTGATGCATCTATATTTTTAATAAATTTTCGTTACCCAATTTAGCCATTTTTGCGTTGTGTGTTGTAGCCGAAGACCCTGTTCAAAATGGTTCACCACTCCTCGGCGAGCCTTGGTCTAAATATAGCCACCTCATGGGTTAACCTGATTTCCAAAAAGAAAAAATCACCGAATCTGTGATACCGGTGATTTTTTCAAAAGTCAGTTGGCATTATTTCAGACTAAAACCACTCATAAAACCTGTATCGAATTGTCCAGAGATAAAACGGGGATCTTCCATCAACTGGCGATGAAATGGGATGGTGGTTTTTACGCCTTCTACCACAAATTCATTCAATGCACGCCGCATTTTGGCAATAGCCAGTTCACGAGTCCTTGCCTTGACTACCAGTTTGGCAATTAACGAATCATAATAGGGGGGGATCACATACCCCGCCGAAGCATGTGTATCTACCCGCACACCATGGCCTTTTGGGGTGTGGAATGCCGTAATTTTGCCCGGAGAAGGCCGGAAATCACGATAAGGATCCTCTGCATTGATCCTGCATTGGATAGAATGTCCCGAAATTGGGATTCGCCAATTCGGATCAATAGACTCGCCATTGGCCACCCTGAGCTGCATTTCGATCAAGTCGATATCGGTTACTTCTTCTGTCACGGTGTGCTCCACCTGAATCCGGGTATTCATTTCCATAAAATAAAAGGCCCCAGAAGCGTCTAAAAGAAATTCTACGGTTCCGGCTCCTTCATAATTTAGGGTTCGGGCGGCTTTACAGGCGGCTTCGCCCATGCGCTGGCGCAGGTCTTCATTAACAGCAGGGGAAGGGGTTTCCTCAACCAATTTTTGATGACGACGTTGTACAGAGCAGTCGCGTTCACCAAGGTGGACAACATTCCCTTTACCATCACCCAAAATTTGAACTTCCACATGCCGTGGGTTGAGAACCAATTTCTCCATATATACGTCGCCGTTTCCGAATGCTCCTTCGGCCTCTTGCCGTGCTGTATTGAACGCTTTCAATAGCTCGGATGGGGCAAAAACCGGGCGCATCCCCCGACCCCCACCTCCAGCACTGGCTTTGATCATAATGGGATACCCCATTTTATTCGCCAAAGACAGGGCTTGTGCTTCGGAATTGACCACGCCATTGGAGCCGGGCACAACGGGTACGCCCGCTTTTACCATGGTCTCCTTGGCTTTGCTTTTGTTGCCCATCAGGTCAATAGATTCCGGAGAGGGGCCTATGAACTTAAGGCCATGATCCTGACAAATGGCACTAAACTCACTGTTTTCCGAGAGGAAGCCATAGCCCGGATGGATGGCGTCGGCCCCTGTTACTTCGGCAGCCGAGATAATGCGATCCATGCGCAGGTAACTTTCTTTGGAGGCTGGCGGGCCGATACACACCGCCTCATCGGCAAACCGAACAGGGAGTGATTCTCGGTCTGCCGTAGAGAATACAGCAACTGTTTTGATGCCCATTTCGGCACAGGTTCGGATAACCCTAAGAGCAATCTCGCCCCTGTTTGCAATAAGTACTTTTTTGATTGCCATAAATGCGGGTGTAAGAATAGAAATTGGTTAACCGATAACAAACAAGGCTTGGTCGTATTCAACCGGTTTCCCATTTTCAACAAGAATCTGAAGAACCTTACCGGAAACCTCTGCTTCAATTTCATTCATTAGTTTCATGGCTTCGATGATACAAAGTGTTTGACCTTCGCTGACCGAGTCACCCACTTTTACGTATGGTGGCGTTTCCGGAGAAGAGGCGCTGTAAAAAGTTCCGACAATCGGTGCTTTTACTATGTGCCCTGAAGGAGTGGCTTGCGCCGAAGGAACCTCGATTTTTGGAACAGCTTGTGGCGCCGGAGCTGGTGGGGGGGGCGCATGCACAGGTAGGGGGGCAGGTGGGGTGGGTGGATAAGGCATCATCGGTGGGTACATGGTGGGCATTGAGGCCGCATGTTGTACACTAATGGTTGGGGCGTTTTTTCGAATAACTAATTTAAAGTCTTTTTCTTCGATTTCAACTTCGGCGACGCCACTTTCTCCGACCATTTGGAGCAATTCGCGTAAATGTTTGAGATCCATGATATTTGTGGGTGAGCGTGAAAGAAGGAGGGTGTCGAGTGTACTAAGATACGATGATAACTCATTTAAAAAGCGGCCACAAACCGACAAAAAAGAAAAGGGGTGTAGAAATGGACGATGGTCCCATTCGGACACCCCAAAATAGGTTCTTACTTATTAACCCGTGCCAGATATGTGCCAGAGGTGGTTGTGGTATCCACACGAATCAGGTCCCCTTCGTTGATAAACAACGGAACCATGACAGTGGCCCCTGTCTCGATAACCGCAGGCTTGGTTGCACCCGTGGCCGTATCCCCCTTGAGTCCTGGATCTGTTTGTTCCACCCGTACTTCAATGGTTTTGGGAACTTCTACCGTCAGAATTTCACCGGTTTCAGCATGGATCAAAACATCCACTTGGCCGTCTATCTTGAAAAAGCCTTTGCCCGATATAACCTTCGAGAGTGGTGCTTGAATCTGATCGTACGTCTCGGTGTGCATAAGGTGGAGTCCCATCTCATCTTCGTACAAAAATTGGTACTGGTGCCGTTCAACGCGGGCGGTCTCAACCCGTTCGCCTGCTCGGAAGGTATTGTCAACCACTTTGCCGGAACGAACGTTTCTGAGCTTTGAACGAACAAATGCACCACCTTTGCCGGGCTTGACGTGCATGAATTCAATAATTGTCCAAAGATCACCGTTCCAAACAAGCGTCAGGCCATTCCGAAAATCGCTGGTATCTGCCATAATGTTTGGTGATATGGTTTGGTGAATAATTTTATACAGAACTGTTAATATAGGAATTCTCTTTGAGGATCCTATACGCTAATAGACGAACTATTGTCAAAGAAACTACGGAAAAGAAAAAGCTCCAGAAAAACTCCGGAGCTTTCTTAATGCTTTTTGAGCAAATCTTTTCTTAACCGCCCGTGACATTAACGGTGACCGTAGTGCCGTAACGAATATTGCCATTGCTACCAACGGATTTAGGCTGTAGTGCATGCATGCCAATGGGCAATGTCCGTGTATCCAATAAAAAGGTGTAAGGATCTGAAACATCCGTTGATACTTGTACACCATTGAGCAATAGACTGACCGATTGAATGGGCGATGGCTCTTGTGGGGTAACATCTACCTGAATGACACCGCGAACCTGCTGGCCAGTGGCATGACTGGTAATGGCAACTCGTGGGCCAGCCCCGTTTCCATTGTTTACCACTACACTTTGGGGGAGGGTAATGGTTCTGGCGCCCTCCGTGTCCGTGATAGCTGCCTGAAGTTGATAAGATCCGTCTGGACGTCCGGTGGAATCCCAGATATATTCAAAAATAGGCTTGGGGCCTGCGGTTAAGCGGCTCGCTTCTCCTACTTCTACACCGTTTACAGAGACCAAAACTTTTTCAACCAAAGCGTCGGTATTCATTGCTTGGGCCTGAACCCATACCCGGACCATCCTGCCCACAACATTACCGGTTTTTGGGGAAATCATATCGCCAACGGGCGCAACATCAACTACGGCGGGGGTATCACATCCCGGTATGATGACCAATATGCCCAGCATGAGCAGACTAAGGAAAATGGATCGAACCTGTTTCATCGTTAACTAATGGTTGCTGTGTTATAAAAAACCTACTTGACATCAAAGAAAAATAACCGCTTCCGTACCTTGATGAATCCTAAACAGGATCGTGTCGTAGCAGAGGGATTGGAGGCTTCCTTTATACCAGAAGCTACCGGCAAAATTCAGACCAAAGCCACTCGGAAGAGGCTTGTTTTGGATGACTTCAGCAAAAATATCGTTGCATGTGGTTCCGGAAGTTATGGAGAAGCTCATTTCATGGTTGTATTTCTCTACCGATGATGCTATTTTTGGCGCTCAAAATAAAAAATGTCCCGTATGTCATTTACTTTTTCAACACCTGATTTTAACAATATTGGCCAGACACTTGGTGTAATGCCGAAGGAAGAAGGCCAGATGGTTCGATACGAACTCTCAGACCCTGCATCTGGACGCAAACTTGCGTTGGAAATTCAGCCAGAAGTGAGGATCCTCAATGCGGAGAACCTTTCATTGGTCACCGTTTTTGCATCCAATGCTTTTTTGCAACTTCAGGGGTGTACCGGATTTATCGCCAGCGAGGAATTGGGGGAGGTCATTTTCTTTGCCCGCCGAAATGGAGCTACCAATGGATTGGTTGTTGAAAAAGGGGCAGGATGTTCGCTCTATGCCAATGTAGAAGACGCATTGTTAAATGCAGACTTTACGCAACTCCCTCCCGAAGTGATGATGAGCAGTGTTGCCTTGTCTATGACGGAAGATTTGTTTAATGACCTTGGTTAGTCCAGACATGACCCCATACGAAGCACCACTTGCAATTGAAAACGAACATCCCAATCTGCAATTGGACATAGAAAAAATTAAAACCCTCGTACATCTGGTATTGGATGGCGAGGGTTTTACCTTAACCTATCTGGGTATTGTATTGTCGGACCATGAGGCCATCCACGCAATGAACCGCGAACACTTGGGCCACGATTACGAAACCGACGTGCTTTCTTTCCCGCTTCAGTCCGATCACCACATTCGTACATACAAGCAGGTTGAAGGCGAAATCTATGTAGATTTAGACACCGCATTAGAAGTGGCGCCAGAATACCATACCGTGTTTGAACAGGAAGCACTCCGTTATATTGTGCATGGGTTGCTACACCTGATGGGCTATGATGATGCCACCGATGCGCAACGCAAACAGATGTCTATGTCTGAAGATCGGTATCTAAAGGCTATGTAAGCAGTTTATAATCAATATCTTACAATATTGGTCTTCCAAAATTTAACTGGTTTACTTGGTCACCAATTTGATAGCCAAGCGTTAAGCCACGTTCAATGTCCATCCGGTAGTGAAGTCCTCCGTATAGGCGTGAAAAAGCGGATTCTTGGGCCACTTGATCAAAGTTGTTAAAAAAGCGAATGGTCCTTGAAAATCCGAAATAAACCTGTGTTCGGTCAGAAAAAGAACGATTGGCTCCGAAAACGGCGGTAAACACCTTGGAGGCAGCACCAATCTCGGATGAATGCCCCGATACATATGCCGGAAACGGCGGCGTTTCTATGAGGGTGTTCCAGTTTGGGTCAATATACCGTTTGATATAGGTTACGGGGCGTATCAAAAAATATTCGTATTTCACCCACCAACAACGGATAAAGGCATCGTTCTCGGCGATGCCCATTTTGGCATAAGCCAATGCAGAACGTGCGAGGCTGGCGCGGTCTTCCTCTAAAAGTTGTGTTAAAATACTAAAGGTGTGTCCTGTAGGCGTACAAGTGACGAAGGGGTCGTCTGCCCAAAAGCGTGCAATCTCTTTTTGATCTTCTGTATTGATCTGAGACTGGGTATAAACTTCAAGTGCTTCCTTATAAAACGTTGAATTTGGATCTGTAGAAAACGGATGTGGTGCGGGAACCTGGGCCGAGCTATTGGTTGCAATCATAAGCCGATTGTTTCCCCATGTAGGCCCAACTCCTTTACCTGAACCTGTTTCTTGCCAAGCAGAGGCCGCAGAGTTGGGAACGAAGCCATCATGAGGCCGGAGGTAGCCTTCGTGTCCGCCGTCATTCTTCGACCATTCAAAAATTGCATTGGCCATTTCTTTGCCATACTGTACAGAAAGTGTAGCTGTTTCCGCTTTTTCGTTGGTTGCCAATACTTTGTTCATATACGACTCTAAAGAATCCAACGAATTACGGTTCTTTGGCTTGAGATTAATAAAGAAATTACGCATGGTTTGGGCCATCGCCGCATTGGCGGCAATCCCCCAGTTATATGATTTGGTGGGATCCGGCTTAGGCAGTTTGTCGGTACTTAATTGGTTGAGTTGCCCTGCCAATGAAGCTGACTCTGCCATTCCGGGCTGTACTGTTTGGTATAAAGTCACGCCCATATATCCAAAAGCACGGGCTGCCATAGGTGGGTAGTACCCGTCGGTAGTTTTAACCACTCGGCACAATAACTTGAACCATTCACGTGCTACTTCGCCACCATGTTCGTGGGCAGCAATGCTGGCATGGGTCTCGTCGGGTTCGGTCAGGGACTTGTCGCAACCCGATAATAAGAGGGTCAAGAAGAGGAGTGGCCACAAGGGTGTGTATATTTTAATCTTTTTCATAGGTCGAACGTTTGTTTCTATATCATGTGCCTCTAATTTCGTGCCACAATGTGCAGTTGAGTAAGAAAGCAGGTCGAAAAGTGAAGGAACAAATTGTTCTGTTATATGCCGTTTGAGCCTGACTCATTTGTCCACAGCCTTTTCTAAGAAAAATAAAACAGATGCAGCACGGTCAAAGTTTTCGGATTCTCGCCTTGGGGGATTCATACACCATAGGCGAGGGAGTCTTGCCAGAACATCGTTGGCCTAATTTATTGGCCGAATACATACGTACAGCGGGTATTTCCTGCGAAGTTCCAGTCTTGATCGCCCAAACGGGCTGGACAACCGATGAACTGCAAGATGCATTTATAGCAGAAAAGTTAAACCCCCATGTTGATGTCATCACATTGTTGATCGGGGTTAACAACCAATACCGTGGACAAGACCCTTCAGTGTATCGTCGTAGCTTAGCGTCTTTGTTCCAAGTTATCCGGAGTAGTTATCCGAAAACCCTGCTGTTGGTGCTCCCTATCCCTAATTGGGGGCAGACCCCTTTTGCGTCGGGTCGAGATCGGGCAAAAATCACATCCGAAATAAAAGAATTCAATCAAATAAACCGAGAGCAGGCGATCCAATTTGGTGCATTATGGATACACGAATTGGAAATGGAAGCGGAGGTTGTGCCGCCTGCGGAATGGATTGTTGAGGATGGATTACATTATACCAACAAAGTTTATACACAATGGGCAAGAGTTGTTTATGATACATGGTGTACAGAAAACTTTTCTTCTGTGTAAATAAATCGCCTATTGACACAAGGATAAATTGATCTTAACATATACTTAACCTTTTCAATTAAGCACCAGTAGGTGTCATCCGGTATGGTACCTGTTGGGTTTTTACAAATTTGGTATAGGAGCGATAGCATATGAGAACCCAAATTTCCTCTCGGCAATTCAAAGCAACCGAAACCCTCAAACAATATGCGGAGGAAAAGCTAAAAAAGCTCTCCCAGTTTTATCCAGATATTATAGAAATAAAAGTCATTTTTGAACACCTCAAAGATACCAGTGTCAATACCGCAGATGTGGTAATTAGCATTCCGGGGGGAACCCTTACTTCGACGGCAACGGCAGATAAACATGAATTGGCCATAGATGAATGTGTGGAAAACCTGAAGCGCCAATTGATTAAGGTGAAGGAAAAACGAAACAATCGCCGTGTTTCACCTCCGACCATCGTTGAGGTAGAGCCTGAATTGGAAATGGAAGATGAATAAACACGTTGAATAATCGGAAGTGTTGAATAGAAATGAATGTGCTTTGTTTGGCTTTGACCATTGCGCACACGTTGTCAACGATGCTATTTGCATGGGCACAAAAGAGGCGAATATCTTAAAACATATTTGCCTCTTTTTTTGGGTAAATTTGTCAGTTAAGAAGAAAAGATACAACGTGTGTTTTATTTCTGGCCTTTCACCACCGGAAACCCCTTAGCCTGCCATTGTAGCATTCCTCCTTCCATATTGGTCATGTTGGTATAGCCTTTTTCTTTAAGCAGGTTATAGGCTTGTAGGCTTCTTCGGCCAGAACGGCACATCACCACCAGTTGTTTGTCTTTGGGTAGTTCGGAATATCGGCTTTCAAAAACACTCAAGGGGATGTGTATCACGCCGGGGATGTCATATGCTTGTTCTGTCACTTCATTGTGCTCTCGAACATCCACAAATACCGTTTTTTTTCCAATAAGTCTATGTGCTTCCGTTACCGAAATCTGGTTGGTTGGACTTATAAAAGCTTTTGGGGCGCAACCAGTAGTTGCGACGAGGGCAAGACATACCAATGTGCATAACAGATTTGGCTTTTTCATAAAGTGAATGATTAATGTGATAAACTGCTTGGTTGTATAGGACAAAAAGTACAGCCAAACCACTGGAGGTGAAAACAATACGTCTTTTTTTGTCTTACCTTAATGAAAAATGACAATACCATGCGAATACTACTGCTTATGTTTCCATTTATGTGGGCGATAAGCTCCTGTAAAACATTGCCTTATAAAGCTATGGATGACCTCAAGGTTATGACCTACAATATTCGATTCAATAATCCGGATGATGGCCCAAATGCGTGGCCCTATCGCAAATCTGCGGTACGGCGCCTCGTGTTGTTTGAAAAACCGGATCTTTTGGGCATACAAGAAGGGTTGTGGGGACAGGTCCAGTTCTTAGACAGTCTTGCACAGTACGAGCGGGAAGGAGTGGGGCGCGATGATGGGAAAACAAGCGGTGAGTTTAGTGCGTTGTTTTTTCGTAGAGACCGATTTCAACGGATTGATGGAGGTACTTTTTGGCTTTCTGAAACACCCGATGTACCCTCCAAAGGGTGGGACGCGGCCCTCAACCGGATTTGTACTTGGGTCAAGTTACATGACCGAAGAACTGGAAAAAAAATACTTGTTTTGAATACCCATTTTGATCACCAAGGGATGGAAGCACGTATTCAATCTGCCGATTTGTTACACCAAAAAGCGAAAGAACTGGCGTATGATTGGCCTGTAATCCTATTAGGAGATTTTAACCTGCCTCCCGAAAGTGTGCCCATAAAAAAAGTACAAGGTTTTTTTCAAGATGCTTTTTTGGCGACCCAAACCGAACCTTTTGGTCCAGTTGGTACTTTTAATGCATTCAAAGTAGAGCAGGCATATAACCACCGTATAGATTATGTATTTGTAAATAATAGATTTAAGGTTTTGGATTATCAAGTAAGAAGCGATGTTCGGTCTGGCGGGTATTTCTTATCCGATCACTTTCCGGTCATCACTCGTTTGGCCTATCAGTAATATTCAGGGTGTTGTAGGTGGCTCGGTTGGGGGGAGCGGGAGTTGTATGGTAAACGTACTGCCCTTGTCTGGAATACTTGTTACAAACATTTGGCCACCATGTGCTTCTGTAATGGCTTTCGAGATCGCCAAGCCGAGACCAGTTCCATGTACACCACGTGTTCTGGCATCCCCGCCTCGATAATACCGTTCAAAAACATGTTGCAACTCTTCTTCGTTCATGCCACTGCCCGTATCACGTACAAAAATAGACAAATAGTGCGTATGCTTTTCTACACCCAGGGTAACGGTTCCGCCAGCGGTTGTGTGGCGCCGGGCATTGGAGAGTAGGTTATCCAATACACGCAGTATGCGTAAACCATCTGCTTGGATGGGCGATAGGCCGGAGGGAATTTCCAAGATGAATTCAATGTTGGCACTTGTAAACAATCTCCTGTGTCCCCGTGCCGCTTCGTGAAGCAACTCACTAATGGGAATGGACTCGCGCCTCAAGGTGTAGTGTCCTGCGTCTAACAAACTAAGCTCAAACAAGTCTTGCAAGAGGCGATTTAGGTATTGGGCTTGTTCATTGGCTGTTTTAAGGGCCTCGCGTGCGGCTGCGGGATTTTGAATGTCTGTGTGGCGTTCTGCTTCCTCAAGGTTACCTAAAACGGCAGCAATGGGTGTGCGTAGGTCATGGCCAATATTAGCAATGAGTTCACGACGTACTTGGTCGGTGGTGCGGAGGGCCTCTACACTCTTTTCAACGTCTGCTGCCATCTGATTGACGGCCCCTGCCAATCGGCCCAATTCGTCATGGCCGGTTTGTTTGATTCTGGTTTGGTAATTTCCTTGCCCGATGGCCTCTACCTTTTCAGTTATTTTGCGAACAGGCGTTACTAAACGCCAGGTTAGAATCCCGCCCATCATCAAGGCCACGATACCGCCAATAAGCAACACGATCAGAAGCGCATCTACAAAAGCTTGCCGCACATTCGATAATTCGCCATCCAATGTTTGCCGGAGCGAAGGCGCGTAGATGGCGCCAGCGAGTTCTCCTTTGTAAAAAAATGGCGTTATCCCCCAAGATTGATCCGTCCGGAAAAGTGAACGGGGAAAGTCGATGTAGTTGTTATTGTTACGGATGGCAGAAAGCCCTTCTTGGGGAATTGTTGAAAGGTTTGTCTGGGTGGTATCTACCCCTGGTAAATCAGTAAATTGTCCGGGGGAAAGAACTTCTCCTTTTTGGTTTGTGATAAGGATAGGGTCTTTTAAACGCCCTGTCAAATCCAGATAAGCAAAAGATGGCATTTGAAACGACCTATCTTCTGCAAATTCGGCATTACGTTCCATTTCGGCAGCCACATTATTCAGTTGTAATGCCACACTATTCTGGATTAACGCGACGCTCTGGGAAGCGGCAATCCACACCGTAACACCAACAGCCACGAGACCTGTAAGCAACTGAGCACCAATCAGAATACCCGCAACCCGCCAAAAAATTGAATTTCGAACAGTAACCCGAAGGGCGGAAGGAGCCGGAAGTTTCATTATTCCTCGTCTTTGCTTTGGAATTTGTATCCAAGACCCCAAACCGTCCGAACATAACGTGGGTTTTCGGAATCTCGCTCTATTTTGGTTCTGAGGCGTTGCACATGCGAATCCACCGTCCGGTCATACCCTTCATACCGGATATCCCATACTTTTTCTAATAATTGCCCTCTGGTAAAGGGGCGATCCGGGTTTTGCATCAAAAAGAGCAAAAGGTCAAATTCACGGACGGTCAGATGAAGCAATTGTCCGTCTTTTCGCACTTCTCGACGGGTCAGATCCAGATAAAGGCCATCAAATTGCAGAATCTCATTCGGTGTTGTTTTGGCGAGCGTGTTTGCACCACCGGATTCTTGGGTGAGGCGGATCCGTCGAAGGATGGAGCGTACACGGGCCACCAATTCTTGTAAACTAAAGGGTTTGGTGATGTAATCATCTGCGCCCACTTCCAACCCCACTATCCGGTCTATTTCGTCGGTCCTTGCGGTCAGCATCACAATATAGAGCAAAGGATGTTGCGCCCGAACCCTCCTACAGACTTCTAAGCCGTCAAACCCCGGCAACATTACGTCCAACAGCAGTAAATCAGGTAATTGGATCTGTACGGCATCAATTGCGTCTGGACCACTACCAACCACACGGACGTCGTAGCCCGAATCTCGCAACCGCCCGGATACCAGTCGTGCTAGTTCAACATCATCTTCTACCAGTAAAATATTCGGATTGTTCATACGTGATCACTTATTATGTTTGGAAAGATAGCCTTGAATTTTTTAAAGTACGCAGCTTCTGAGGAAAATAAGCCCCAAAGACTACAGCCTTTTTCCCGTGCTCGGATC
>ERZ761607.1516-NODE-1516-length-28687-cov-5.169880_pt1 | contig 28687 bp, 22 predicted proteins | sample MGYA00511164_ERZ761607 | MGnify/ENA primary metagenome ERZ761607 (study PRJEB28899, sample SAMN02445080) | bioreactor sludge metagenome | biome: EBPR sludge | place: Australia: Brisbane, Thorneside Wastewater Treatment Plant | collected 2011-06-22 ... | reverse complement strand
ATCGGATCTTGACGCGCGCTATGTGCGCCGGAAAGGTACCCGGCGGCATGTTCGCCTCCCTTGCGCGCTTCCTGATAACCAAAGACGATATCGCAGCCGGTTTCGCGAAGTTTCCCGTAGAAGGCTGGCAAACTCAGTGGAGAGACTTCGAGATCGCAATCGATCAGGAAGACGAGTTCCCCACGCGCGTGTTGCAGTCCGGCCTGCATGGCATGATGGTGGCCGAAATTGCGTGATAGGTCGATTACCACCAGTTGAGCGATGTCTTGTCGGCGTTCCAGGGCGTAGGTCAGCGAGTTGTCGGGAGAACCATCGTTGACCAGGATGATCTCGAAATCAACGATGTCGATCTGGTGCAAGGCAGCCAGGCAAGCAGCAAGGAACTCGTCAAGGAAGGGCTGCGAACGGTACATGGTCGAGACGATGCTGATCTGCGGCCGTTCTGGGACGATGATCTCGCTCACCGGCCCGATGGGCAGCAGTTTCGATGGCGCGGGAGTCATGGAAGGCTGTTCCCCTGTGGCATATATGGTTATTCAGTTGGTCGTGGGCGGTTTGTTGGCTGGAGCAGCGTGCTGCGCTCTGCTCATCCCGAGTGATGTCATGATACCTCGCGCCTCAGCGGAGTCTTGCCAACTAAATCACGTCGTTGGCGTATGGCCGAGGGTGTGGCGAGGGTGCTGGCAAGCCTGATTGGTCGGTCGGCGGCGCCGACCCCGTCGACAGACGGTGATTGAGCGCGGCCACGAGCTGCCCGCAGCGCAGCGGCGTTTTCCGGGGGCGCCCCATCGGATCTTGACGCGCGCTATGTGCGCCGGAAAGGTACCCGGCGGCATGTTCGCGGTTCAGGCGAAACCAGGCAACCAGCCGCTCTGCTGGCGACTGGGGAGGGGTTCGAGCGTGCCTTGAAACACGGCTTCGATGACCGGTGGCTCGCGCCAGCGCTCATCGAGGAAGGTGAGGCCGATCTCCTCGACCAGCGTCCCCTTCCAGTAGTGATTGGCAATTTCGTCGAGTGCCGACAGGTTGAGGCTGTGCGGCAGCCGAAGGTAGTCCAGCCAGCTCGAATCGTGGAACGAGCAGATGTAGGCGCCGCTGCTGCGTACGCAGACCAGAGTCTTGCCGAAGACACGCGCGGGATGCTTGGCGCGGAAGGTTTCAGCGTCGACCCGCGTCGCGAAGAGCAGTATGGCGTGCAGCCGACTTGGGAAATGGCGGTAGAGTCGTTGGCGGAAATGCTCCAGATGATATTCGGCAAAGTAGTTCTGCACCGTGGTGAACCGGTCTTCCGGTAGTGTCTGCCCGAAGGGATTGCCCAGCAGAATGTCCCAGCCCGGCAGTTCGGCGTCCTCGTCAAGCCAGGTGTACAGTTCGAGCGGCGAGTGGTCATTGAGTAGGTGGTCCATGCTTTTCTGCATCGCCAGACGAATGCGTGCACTGGCGAACCCTGCAAGTTCTCCGGTATGCGGCGGAATGCCTCGTTTAGCGGTTGCGGCCGAACTTCTCCACCAGTTGACCAAGTTTCTCGGCATGCTGGCGCGCCTGCGCCGCTGCTGCACGCTGCGCCTTGCGTTCGTCCGCCTGTTTTGTCAGCCTTTCCTTGACCAGCTCGGCCGAATGCTGGCGGTGCGCTTCCGGGATCTCGCCAGCCGGCTGGCCATCGAGATCGACTCGTAGCGTTGCCTTTTGCATCATTTTCAGGTAGCGCATCGAGCGGGTGTGCATCGCCAGGGCGATGCGCAGCGCCTTGCGATCCAGTTCCGGCAGGCGGCTCAGCAATTGCTTGTCGATGCCGATCGCCAGCGGCAGGCAGTCGCGGAAGACCGGAAACCTTGCCTGTAGTTCTTTCAGTAGCTGGTGCGGGTTGTGTTCCTGCGCGGGGCTTGTCGTGGGCGTTGTCATGATAGGTATTGCGGCAGAGTGGGCGTGGTTCGACGGGCGGCAGCGGTCAGTACGCGGCGGACGGGGCCAGTCCTCCGGAGCTGCTCGCGCCTGCCCGCCTGGTGGCCGGTTGTCACCGTGCTTCGGTCAGAAATGGATGCCGCGCATGATCTGCGAGAAAGCCACCTGATCTGCCGTCTGTGGTGCCGCCTCCTGCTGCTGCTTGTGGCTTGCCGCACTGGAATCGGGGAACATCCGGAAGGAAGTGTTCATGGTGATCTGTGCCACCTTGGGCATGACGGAATGCAGCAGTGCTCCGAAAATCCCCAATCGCGTGGCGATGCGCACCGGTTTGTGAATGATCGCTTCGACAACCATGTCGGCCGCTTCTTCCGGGGAAAGCGTCGGCACCTGGTCGTACAGCTTGGTGGGAGCGATCATCGGAGTTCTGACCAGTGGCATGTTGATCGTCGTGAACTCGATGCCCCGATCGGCAAACTCCGAGGCGGCGCAACGTGCCCAGGCATCCATTGCCGCTTTCGATGCGACGTAGGCGGAGAAACGCGGTGCGTTGGTCAGGACACCGATCGACGAGATATTGATCACCTGTCCCTTGCGTTTGGTGATCATGCCCGGCAGGAAGCCCATGGTCAGGCGCAGCGCGCCAAAGTAATTGACCTCCATGGTGCGCTCGAAGTCATGGAAACGGTCGAAGGAGTTTTCGATGCCGCGGCGAATCGAACGGCCGGCATTGTTGACCAGGATGTCGACTCCGCCGTGTTCTTCCGTCATGAACCTGACGAAGGATGCGCACTGTTCCGGCTCGGCGACGTCCACCACGTGGGTGATCAGACGCAGGCCGGCCGCCTCGAATTCCTGTCGCACTTCGTCGAGCGTCTTCGGGTCGCGGGCAATGGTGACGGCAATTGCACCGGCTTCGGCCATCTTGCGAATGGTTGCCTTGCCGATACCCGACGAGCCACCGGTGACCAGCACGACCTTTCCTTCGACCTGGCCGCGTAGCGTACGATCGACGAACAGGTCGGGGTCGAGGTGACGCTCCCAGTAGTCCCACAGCCGCCAGGCGTAGCTGTCGAGCGGTGGTACGGCAATGCCGCTGCCTTTGAGCGCCCTTTGCGTTTCGCGACAATCGAAACGGGTCGGGTAATTGACGAACTCGAGGATGTCGTCCGGCAGGCCGAGATCCTTCATCACCGCAGTACGGATACGGCGTACCGGGGTCAGCGCGAACATGGCCTTGCGCACCGTGCGGGGGATGAAACCGAGCAGGGCGGCGTTGATGCGCATCGCCATTTCCGGCGCGTGCGCGGCGCGGGCAAAGGTGTTGAGCAGGTCGCCGACGCGCATCGGCGTCGGGTCGGTCAGATGGAAGCATTGACCGTCCTCGTTCGCCAGATGGGCGATGTGGTCCATGGCTGCGACGACGAAATCGACCGGGACGACATTGATGCGCCCGCCTTCGATGCCGATTGTCGGCATCCAGGCGGGAAACATCTTGCGCATCTTCTGAATCAGCTTGAAAAAGTAGTACGGGCCGTCGATCTTGTCCATTTCGCCGGTTCGCGAGTCGCCGACCACGATCGCCGGGCGGAAGATGCGCCAGGGAATCGTGCACTCCCGGCGGACGATACCTTCGGAATCATGCTTGGTGCGGAAATACGGGTTCTCGAGATTCTCCGCCTCGTCGAACATGTCTTCGCGGAAGAGCCCTTCGAAGAGGCCGGCGGCGGCAATCGAACTGACCAGGTGGAAGCGCCCGGCACCAATGTCCTCCGCCAGGCGAACGGTGTTGCGCGTGCCATCCACATTGGCACGCTGCTGCTCTTCGGCGCTCGCCTTGAGGTCATAGATTGCGGCGAGGTGAAAGAAGTGTTCGATCTGGCCCCGCAGTCTGCCGATGTCGTCCTCCGAAACACCCAGGCCCGCCTGTGTCAGATCACCGACGATCGGGATGGCACGGCTTCTGTCACAGCCCCAGTAGTCATACCATTCCTGCAGTCGCGGCTGTTCGCTGCTGCGGGTCAGGAAATAAACGGTTGCACCGGGCCGCGCGAGCAGTCTTGCCACCAGTCTCTTGCCGATGAAGCCTGTAGCGCCGGTAACGAAGTAATTCATGGCTGTCTCCCTAGATTCATTGTCCTCTGCCGCCTCTCTTGCTTGCCGGACTGCCGTGGCTGCAAGACCATTCCGCTGGCCTTTAGTGTGCGTCCTCTAGATATTGTCACTAGACTCTCTTCCAAGGGCAAGCAGAAAACTTGTTGACCTTTTGATCAATCCGTTGAAGGAGATGGAAATGGGCAAGAAACTCAAGGAATTGGCTGGCAGCGTGAGCGAGAACCAACTGGCGTCGACGGTCAAGGAATCGGCGCAGCAGATCTGGTTGGCGGGCTTGGGCGCTTTTGCCAAGGCGCAGGAAGAAGGCGGCAAAGTGTTCGATGCGTTGGTCAAGGAAGGCGAGAACATCCAGGCGAAAACGCGCAAGGTGACCGACGAGCGGATTGCGCAGGTCGCCGGCAAGGCGGCGGGAACCTGGGATCGGCTGGAGCAGGTGTTCGAGGATCGTGTCGCACGTGCCCTGGGGAGCCTCGGCGTACCCAGCAAGCAGGATATTGACCGGCTGTCCAAGCGCGTTGTCGACCTGAGTGCTGCCGTCCAGGCGCTGAGCGAGGGGAAAACGCTTCCCAAACCGGCTGTGGAGGGCGAAGCAGATACTGCCGAGCCGACTGCTGCGCAAGCCGCCAAGCCCAGGACGACGACCCGCCGGCCAGCCGCCAAGCCGGTCGCACCGGTTACCCCGGCCGACGTGCTCAATACCATTCCGCAGCCGGCCGAGTAAGCCGCTGCGTCGCAGGGCCCGGGCCCGGGTGGGGCAGGCTTCGGCGCGCCCGACTCGCAAACGTTCCAGCAGGTGCGCGACTGCTGCCCGCCGGGCCGACCGCCCGGCGGGCAGCAGTGGTCGCCGGGCAGCAGGCTGTCCGTGAGCGGCAACGGCCGCTCCAGTCAATGGACCGCGTAACGATAAAGGAGTGCACTCCATGGATGTTGCCAAGCAACGCACGAGGATCGGCATGGCCCTCGCCGGTGGCGGTCCAGTCGGTGGAATCTACGAGGTGGGTGCGATGGCCGCCTTGGCCGAAGCGCTCGTCGGTGTCGACTTCACCGACCTGGATATCTATGTTGGGGTCAGCTCGGGTGCCTTCATTTCGGCCACTGTCGCCAACGGTCTCGGACCCGACAAGCTGTCGCGGATGCTGGTCGAGGATGACAGCGACGAGGTGTTCGACCCCGAAATGCTTCTGCGACCGGCGTTCGGTGAATATCTGCGACGGGCACTGGCGCTTCCCGTGCTATTCTGGTCATCCCTGCGCCAGTATCTGTCGGACCCATGGCATCTCCGCCTGGTGGAGGCGTTTCAGGGTTTGAGCCATGCCATTCCGGCGGGCGTCTTCAACAGCGCCGGCATTGATCAGTTGCTGCGCAGACTGTTCTCGACCGGGGGGCGAACCAACGATTTTCGCCAGTTGAAACATCGCCTGTTCATTGTGGCGACTGACCTCGATACCGGGGAGTCGATTGCCTTCGGGTCCGAGGGGCATGATGAGGTGCCGATTTCGGTGGCCGTACAGGCCAGTGCCGCCTTGCCTGGACTCTTTCCGCCGGTCACCATCGGCGACCGTTTTTTCGTCGATGGCGCCTTGATCAAGACCCTGCATGCTTCGGTTGCACTGCAGGCCGGTGCCGAACTGCTCATCTGCATCAACCCGTTGGTGCCGTTTGACTCACGTCTGGCGGCCAAGCGTCCGCTGCACCAGAATCCGACGCCGGCGCCGGAACACCTGGTCGACGGCGGTTTGCCGGTTGTTCTGTCGCAGACTTTCCGCGCCATCATTCACTCCCGGATGCGCACCGGCATGGATCGCTATCGCCACGAATTCGAAGGTCGGGATGTGGTTTTGTTCGAACCGACACGGGACGATGCCGACATGTTCTTTACCAATGTCTTCAGCTATCGTGGCCGCAGTCGCCTCTGCGAACATGCCTATCAACGGACGCGCAGCGAGCTTTATCGGCGGCGCCACGAGTTGCGGCCGATCTTCGCCCGGCACGGGATCGAGCTTGATCTGGGAGTGCTCAAGGATCACAGTCGCTCGCTGCTGCCGCACAAGCGCCGTCCGGATCTGGCAACCAGCGCCAGCGCACTCGACGCCTCGCTGCACGATCTGGAAGTCTGGCTGCAGGCACAAGGTGCCTGATCGTCGGCTGGTCCGTGGCGCGCCACCCGGGTCGCATGCGGTGAGGCGGAGGATTTCCCGCTGCCGGACTGAGTGTTATCCTCGCCGCCGCTGAGAGATCACGACGGAGAATCGATGGAGAGAAAACCGAAACGACGCACGCGCGAGCGCATCATCGAAACCAGCCTGCGCCTGTTCAACGACTTTGGTGAGCCGAACGTCACCACCACGGTCATCTCGGACGAGATGAACATCAGTCCGGGTAACCTGTATTATCATTTTCACAACAAGGACGAAATCCTCGAGTCGATCTTTGTCGTGTTCGAGCGAGAAATCGAGGAAACGCTCGCCACACCGACCCGACGGCCGGCGGATGTGGAAGACATCTGGCTCTTCCTGCATCTCCTTTTTGAGCAGATATGGAAATACCGTTTCTTGTACCGCGATCTGAACGACTTGCTGACGCGCAACCGCCTGCTCGAGATCCATTTCAAGCGAATTCTTGCCCACAAGGTGCGGACGGCGACGATCCTCTGCGAAGGTCTGGTTGCGGCGGGCGCGATGCGCGCCAGCAGTGAAGAGCTGCGTGCACTGGCGACGAACATGACGGTGCTTGCCACCTACTGGCTGTCCTACGAGTACACCTGCGACCCGCGCGGCCAAGTGGAGAGTGGTCGTATCGGGCGCGGGGTATATCAGGTGATGGCGTTGGTCTCGCCGTTCCTGGTGGGCGAATCGAGGGGGCTGCTCGAGAGGTTGTCGCAAGAGTACATCGCGGCGTAGGCGGTTGCGGACGACAATGCTTCTCTAACCTGGAGGAATGGGCTATGGCCTGGCACAAGTTTCCCTATCCCGACAAGACATACAGTTATGCTGGCACAGCGCTGAAAGAGAACTGGGCGCGCCTGCATCGCGGTGACTGCGAACCTTTCCCGGACGATGCGAAGGTGCAGGAGGCCTGGCGCAGCTATCATGCCGGCGATTTCGGCCAGGCGATCGAGAATGGTCTGGCCTGCGGCCTTGCCGGCTACAACGTGGCCAACAAGGCGGCAACGATCTACGCCGGCTACCTGGAGACCGACGACGAGCACAAGCGCAGCCTGTTGACCGAGGTTGCACAGCGCTGCGAGGAGCAGCAGGAAAAGACGCCGAGCGATGTCAACGCCTGGTATCTGCATGCCTTCGCACTCGGCCGTTACAGTCAGAGCATTTCGGTGGTCAAGGCACTGGCCCAGGGTCTGGGCGGCAAGATCAGGAACAGCCTGACGCGAGCGATCGAGCTGGAGCCGTCGCATGCCGACGCGCGCGTCGCGTTGGGGGCCTACCACGCCGAGGTGATCGACAAGGTGGGAGCACTGGTTGGGGGAATCACCTATGGCGCCAAGAAGGACACCGGCAAGGAGCTCCTGGCCACCGCCCTCAAACTCAATCCGGACTCCGCGATCACCCGTATCGAGTACGCCAACGCGCTGGTCCTGATGTTCGGTAAAGCGAAGATGGCCGAGGCGGAACGGCTCTACCAGGAAGCTGCTGCCTGCGTTCCGATGGACGCCATGGAGCGCCTGGACGTTGAAGCGGCCAAGGAAGAGCTGGCCGATTGAGCGGACCCCTCTTGGCGACTGCCCGGTAGTGCAGGCTGGGTGCGGCGCGTCGCGTGGCCGGCCAGCGGTGAAGGGGCAGGCACGGTGCCCGGTCGCCGCTTGTCGGGGGGCTGCTCAGCGGATTGCGCCGACGAAGCCGTTGATGGTTGCCTGCGCCTCCTGCAGATGACGCAGGCAGTCGTTCCAGTGCGTTGAATCGAGACCGATGGCGTCGAGTTCGGTGGTTGGCTCGGCGCTGCGCGCCGCCGCTCCGTCGAGTGCGGCGTGGGCTGCCCGGTCGGCGAGGCCGATCAGACCACAGAGGACGCATTCCTCGCCAGCTTCGGCCGGCGAGTGATGGTAGGCGATGGCGGCGACGTATCTGGCTGGCAGGTCCCAGCGCTCGGCGATCAACTGTCCGACCTCGGGATGGGTGAACTCGAAGAAGGTTTGTTCGGCCTCGAGGCTGCCGATCGCCGATTCACGTTCGAGCTTGAGTACATGCTGGTAACTCGACTCGGCCTGGACGGCAAAAATGAGCTTGCCGATATCGTGCAGCAGGCCGGCCATGAAGGCTTCGTCGGCCGGGCAATGCACCGCTGCCGCCAGGGAGCGTGCGGCGGTGGCGGTGGCGATCGAGTGCTTCCAGAAATCAACCAGGTTCAGCCGTTCAGTGCGAAAGGCATCGAAGGCGCCGACCGAGATCAGCATGCCCTGTACGTTGGTGAAGCCAAGTACGCGAACCGCGTCGGCAATGGTGCCGACGCGGCGTGAGAAGCCGAAAAATGCCGAATTGGCGACGCGCAGAATCTTGGCCGAGATCGCCGGGTCGTGCACGATCACCCGTTCGATGGCCCTGGCGTCGCTATCGGGGTCCTGCATCATCCGGAGCGCCTGCATCACGACGGTTGGCAGGGTCGGCACCTCGTAAACGTCGATCGGCCGGCAGCGCGCCAGCGGTTCTGCGGTCAGCTTGTTGCCGGAGGATGCGTCGTTCAGTTCAAGCAGTTTTGGTGGCAGCCCGGGATGCACGAGCTGGAAGACGTGCATCGGTTGCGCCAGGTCACGCAGGCGCAGCATGCCGGCGTCGCGCAGGCTGATGCCGGAGGGCAGCGTATTGCGCACCAGCGCTTCGCTGGCCGAGGTAAGCAGGGTCTGCCCGCCGTGGGTCACGGCAAGCAGGCGGGCCACACGATTGAGCGTACGGCCGAAGTAGTCGCCGCTGCTCAGATATGCCGGGCCGCTATGCAGGGCGATGCGCACGCGCAGGCGGGTGCGGGTCGGCCACTCTGCGCTGGCCAGGCTCATCTGGATCTGGCAGGCTGCCCCGAGCGCGGCGGCGGCATCGTCGAAAGTGACACAGAAGGCATCGCCGACGGTCTTGAAGACGCAGCCGCCATGGCGCTGGATCGCTGCCGAGAGCAGGGCGTTGTGCCGCTGCAGAGCCACGCGCATGGCTTGGGACTCGCTTTCCCAGAGGCTTGTCGAGCCTTCGATGTCGGTAAACAGGAAGGTCGTGTTGATCAGCGACGCATCGCCCAAGCTCAGTTCTTCGGATTCCATCAGCCTTCTCGTTCGTCGGTCAGCGCGGGGTTCCCTGCCGCTCCTGGTTGCCCGGCCTAGCGTGGGTGGCGGAGATCGGAGGCGGGACGCGGGAGTATCCCGGCTTCCGCCCCTGGCCGTCAATCCTCTTGCGGGCGGCGCCCGGGGTGTGGGCCAGCCAAGCTGCGTGGAAGCAGCCGCCGCTCTGCAAGGTTCACGTTTCGATGCGCGTTCCAAGAACCTGCAGAAACTTTGCCAGCCAATCGGGATGCGCCGGCCAGGCCGGTGCAGTGACCAGATTGCCATCCACATGGGCCTGGTCGAGCGCGATCTCCGCATAGCTGCCGCCCGCCGCCCGGACCTCCGGCGCGCAGGCCGGATAGGCGCTGCACGAACGGCCACCGAGGACCCCGGCGGCAGCCAGCAGTTGCGCCCCGTGACAGATCGCCGCGATCGGTTTGCCAGTGTTGGCGAAGTGCTGGACAGTGGCGATCACGGCCGGATTGAGGCGCAGGTATTCGGGCGCGCGGCCGCCGGGGATGAGCAGTGCGTCGTAGTCCTCGGCGTGCACGGCGTCAAAATCGGCATTGAGCGTGAAATTGTGTCCCGGCTTTTCGCTGTAGGTCTGGTCGCCGGCAAAGTCATGCACTGCGGTGCGCACCTGCTGGCCGGCCTGCTTGCCAGGGCAGACGGCGTGTACCGTGTGGCCGATCATCAGCAGGGCCTGGAAGGGCACCATGGTTTCATAGTCCTCGGTGAAATCACCGGTGAGCATCAGTATCTTCTTCGCTGCCATTGTGAACTCCTGGAGTTGAGGGTGTCATCAAACGAAGCTGCCCGGTCAAGCGAGCCGGAGCGAACCGGAAGGATAGCATCAGAAGCATCGGAGTCCTTGGCGCCGGTCCCGAACGTCGTCGGCCGGCTGGCCCGGCGGCGGAACGAGCCCTCCGGCGCGCTGTCAGTATTGGTACGTTGTATGCGCGCCGCAGTTCATTGGCTGGAGAAAATGCATGTCCCACTCATCGTTCAACACGCTTTCACGTTTCACGCCGCCCGGTCAGCCGGAAGTCCTGTTCCATTCCCTGCCGTTGCTGGCGGCGGCGGGGGTCGGCAATGTCGGACGTCTGCCGGTGTCCCTGCGCATCGTTCTCGAGGCACTGCTGCGACATTGTGATGGGCAGCGCGTCAGCGAGCGACATGTCATCGAACTGGCCGGGTGGCGGCCAAACGCACCGCGCAGTGCAGAGATACCGTTTGTCGTCGCGCGTGTCGTGCTGCAGGATTTTACCGGCGTGCCACTGCTCTGCGATCTGGCGGCGATGCGTCATGTGGCAGCGGCGCGCGGGCTGGAACCGCGACGCATCGAGCCGTTGGTGCCGGTCGATCTGGTGGTGGACCACTCGGTGCAGGTCGATTACTACGGCACGCCGCAGGCGCTGCAGCAGAACATGCGGCGCGAGTTCGAGCGCAACCGCGAGCGCTACCAGTTCATGAAATGGGGCATGCAGGCCTTCGAGACCTTTCGTGTCGTGCCGCCGGGTGTCGGCATTGTCCATCAGGTCAACCTCGAACATCTGTTCCATGGTGTGCGCCGGCAGAACACGCCGACCGGGTGCCTGTGTTTTCCCGACACGCTGGTCGGTACCGATTCGCATACCACGATGATCAACGCGCTCGGCGTCGTCGGCTGGGGCGTCGGCGGCATCGAGGCGGAGGCAGCGATGCTTGGTCAGCCGGTCTATTTTCTGACCCCCGACGTGGTGGGTGTCGAACTGCGCGGTCGTTTGCGCGAGGGCGTCACGGCGACCGACCTCGTGCTGACGGTCACCGAGTTGCTGCGCCGCGAGAAGGTGGTTGGTACTTTCGTCGAATATTTTGGTGAAGGTGCCAGCACCCTCTCGGTGACCGATCGCGCAACGCTGGCCAACATGGCGCCGGAGTATGGCGCGACGATGGGTTTCTTCCCGGTCGATGAGAAAACGGTCAGCTACATGCTCAGCACCGGGCGCCGCGAAGAGGACTGTCTGCTGTTCGAGGCCTATTTCCGTGCACAGGGTCTGTTCGGCATGCCGCGCGCCGGTCAGATCGACTACTCGCGCAGCGTAAGGCTCGACCTGTCGACCATCGTGCCGTCGCTGGCGGGTCCGAAGCGGCCGCAGGATCGTATCGCACTGCCCGATATGGCGAGCCGTTTCAATGAACTGCTGGGTGCTCCCGAGTCAGCCGATGGCTTTGGGCGGCCGCCCGGCACGCTGGCGCAACGCTACGCCACCGAGCGGCCGGGAATCGATCTCGGCCATGGCGACGTGCTGATTGCGGCGATCACTTCTTGCACCAACACGAGCAATCCGGCGGTGATGATCGCTGCCGGTCTGCTCGCCCGCAAGGCGGTGGAAAAAGGCCTGCGTGTCAGGCCGCACATCAAGACCTCGCTGGCACCGGGCTCGCGGGTGGTGACCGATTACCTGGAGCAGGCCGGTCTGCTGGCGCCGCTCGCCGAACTCGGCTTCGCGCTGGCCGGCTATGGCTGTACGACCTGCATCGGCAATGCGGGTGACCTCGATCCGGCGTTCAACAAGGCAATTGCCGAGCAGCAGTTGATCGCCGCCGCGGTGCTTTCCGGCAATCGTAATTTCGAGGCGCGTATCCATCCCGGACTGCGGGCCAATTACCTCGCTTCGCCGCCACTGGTGGTGGCCTTCGCCATCGCCGGCCGGGTCAATATCGACCTCGAGCATGAACCACTGGGCAGCGGCAGCGACGGGCGGCCGGTCTATCTGCGCGACGTCTGGCCGACTTCGGACGAAATCAATGCGGTCCTGCCCTTCGCCCTCGACCCGGACACCTTCCGCCGGCGTTACGCTGACGTCGGTGCCGACCAGGAGCTCTGGAAGGCGATTCCGGCGCCGGTTGGCGAGGTCTATGACTGGCCACTGTCGACCTATATCGCCCGCCCGCCGTTCTTCGAATTGCCGGAGCAGGCCGATGGCGACATTCGGGGGAGCCGTGCGCTGCTGATCCTGGGTGACTCGGTGACCACTGATCACATCTCGCCGGCCGGTTCGTTCGGCGAGGCGACCCCGGCCGGAGCCTGGCTGCGCGAACAGGGAGTGGAGCGCGGCGATTTCAATTCCTATGGCGCACGTCGTGGCCATCACGAAGTGATGGTGCGCGGTACTTTCGCCAATGTGCGGATTCGCAATCTGATGCTGCCGCCCGATGCCAGCGGTCGCCGTCCCGAAGGCGGATACACCTTGTTCGACGGGCAACTGACAACGGTGTTTGCCGCAGCCATGCGCTATCTTGAACGCGCAACACCGACCGTGGTGATTGCCGGGGAAGAGTATGGCACCGGGTCGTCGCGCGACTGGGCGGCCAAGGGCACGCGGCTGCTCGGCGTGCGCGCGGTGATCGCGCGCAGTTACGAGAGGATTCACCGGGCCAATCTGGTCGGCATGGGGGTGCTGCCGCTGCAGTTCGTTGGCGACGACTCGGCCGTGACGCTCGATCTGCGTGGCGACGAGACCTTCGACATCCTCGGTCTCGGCCCGGCTCTGTTGCCGCTGCAGCAGCTTTCCCTGGTGGTCGTGCGGGCGGACGGGCAACGTGTCGAGCGACCCCTGCTTTGCCGCATCGACACGCCGATCGAAGTCCGCTATTACCATTCGGGTGGCATCCTGCCGTATGTGCTCGGCGAACTGCTCGGCGAACCGCACGCGAGTCATTGACCTGCCTCGCTACGCCACTTGCGCCGGCCAACTGGTAGCGGCTGCGTGGCGCCAGGCGCCCGGGTGAGGCCGGCGGGTACTGCTGCGGGCGCCTGGCGCGAGTCATCGTCGGGCCTCTTTCCCGTCTGCCGCGGGCATCTTATACTGCGGCAACGCGGAGCCGGACGGGCGACTCCTGGGCAAAGCTGCAGTTGCCGACCGACGTTGACCTTTCTGACACCCCTGGCATTTCGGGAGGCGCCATGAAACCATTGTTTGCCGATGCTGCTCCTGCCAGCAAACCATTCGCGTCAGCGACCCCGGTGGTCAGTCTGCCACCGGCGGGAGAAGTGATCCCCGACGGTGCCGGCCTGACCGCGCCGGTGGCTTCGCTGGGCGCCGTTCTGGATGCGCCGCTGCCGCGGGTCAGTGTCAGCGAATCAGACCTGGCAGCGCTCGGCGAGAAGTCCACGCGCCGGGTGGCGGCCATTTCCGAGCAACTGCTCGGCATGGTGCGCGGCAGCGGCAGCGAGCAGTTCGGGATCTCGCTCAGCCATCTGCTCGCCACCGCCCAGCAACTCGATCCCAAACTGTTGTTCGACAGGTCACTGTTGGGCAAGCTCAAGGGTCTGTTCATTTCTGCCAAGGAACAGGTGAAGTCACAGTTTCGTTCGGTGTCCGGCCAGCTCGACGCGCTGGTCGGTGAGCTCGAACGATCGGCGAGGGCCTACGAGCAAAGAATTCGCGAGCTTGATGAGATGTACGTCGCCAATGGCGAGGAGTACAACGCGCTGGGCGAGGCGGTGAATACCGGCCAACAGCTCCTCGTGGCACTGCATGAGGAACTCGGCGGCACCCCGGCAAGCAGCGATCCGATGGCAGCGCAGGCGGTGGCCGATCGGCACCAGCTGGCCCTGCGCCTCGATAAGCGGATCGACGACCTCAAGCGGGCGCAGATGATCGCCCTGCAGACGGCCCCCGAGATTCGGCTGCTACAGAACAACGCGCGGATGTTGATCGCCAAGTTCCAGGATATCGTCGCGGTCACCATTCCGGCCTGGAAAAAGCAGTTCTCTCTACATATTCTGATGGAGGAGCAGGCGCGATCGGCGGAACTGGTGGCAGCGGTCGACGATGCCACCAACGCCGCTCTGCGCAAGAATGCCGACCTGCTGCGGCAGAACACCACGGATATTGCGCGTGCCAACCAGCGGGCACTGGTCGAGATGGAGACGCTCGAACATGTGCAGAAGCAGTTGCTCGGCGCTTTCGAGGACATGCACAAGATCAACGAAGAGGCAACGGCGGCGCGTGCGCAAAGCGATGTCAAGCTTGCCGCGATGCGGGACGAACTGCTCGCCCGTTTCCAGAAATCGACCTAGAAAGGATCAGTCATGTCGTTGATCGATCTGAAGAAGAAGACCCGCATCGTGCTCGAGAAGCGTGCCCTGCCGCAGGTGCCGCGCTGCCGGGTCGGGCTGTGCATCGATATCTCGGGCTCGATGCAGAACGAGTACCAGGATGGTCTCGTCCAGGAAACGGTAGACCGCCTGCTGGCGATTGCTGGAACCTTCGACGACAACGGCGAAATGGAAGTGTGGACCTTCAACCAGAAGTACTCGACGCCGCCGGTGGCCAGAGCGGCCGATTACGGTCACTACGTCAAGCAGGCGATCCTCGACAATCCGGCGGTCGACAAGTGGGGCGGAACCAACTACGCGCCGGTGATGAATGCGGTGCTCGACGCCTATTTTCGCAAAGCGCAGAAAGCCGGTTCCGGTGGGCTGTTCGGGCTGTTCAGGAAAGTTGAGCAAAGCATGGTCAAGGACACCCAGCTCCCAGCGCTGTGCCTGTTCCTCACCGATGGCGACAACAACGATGCAGCCGAGGCCGAGAGGATCCTGCGCGAGGCGCAGAAGTATCCGATCTACTGGCAACTCGTCGGCATCGGCAACGATACGGATTTTCGCTTCATCAAGAAAATGGCGAAAGATCTCCCGAACGCCGGTTTCTGTCACTTCCCGGACCTCAGGATTGCCGATGAGGCAATCTACGAGGCTTTGCTGACCAGTGAACTTTGCGACTGGCTGCGCCGGCTCTGAGCCACCGGCAGTCGTTCGTGTGCAAGGCCCTGTTTCATCGCTGTCATTCTGAGCAAAGGAGCGCTACATGGCGATCAATCTGAAAAAGGGGCAGGGCATCAACCTGACCAAGGCGGCGCCCAGGCTGCGCATCGTGCGGGTCGGAATCGGCTGGGACATCACGCGCGTCATCGGGCAGTGCGATCTCGACGTCAGTGCTTTCGTCCTCAAGACCGTCGGCGGCAATCCGGTCTGTCTCTCCGATGCGCACTTCGTCTTTTTCAATAACCTGCAGAGCCCCGAGGGTTTCCTTGCCCATACTGGCGATAATCGAACCGGTGCCGGCGAAGGTGACGACGAAACGCTGAAGGTCGACCTCGAGGCCGCTCCGCAAGATGCGGTCGAGGTCTCGTTCATCGTCACGATGCATGAGGCGCTGGCGCGTCGCCAGCACTTCGGCATGGTGCACAATGCCTATCTCAAGGTCTATAACGACGAGACCGGCGAAGTGCTGGCCGAGTACGACCTTGATCAGGAGTTTGCCGGCCAGACGGCCGTTCAGATCGGATCGCTCTTCCGTGCCGACAACGAGTGGCAGTTCCAGGCGGTTGGCGCCGGCTATCAGCGGGATCTGGTCGATTTCGTGCAGGGTTATGGCCTCGACGCCTGAGCCCTGCCCTCGCCCGTTGTTCAGCGAAGCGGCGGTCACCCGGCCGTGCCTGCCTGCCACCGATGCTGCGCCGCCGGCGGCCGGTCCGCCGGGAGGTGATCTGGCGCAGCCGCTGCGCGTGCGCCCGCTCGATCTGCCGCCGGCGTCGGCGGCGCTCGCCAAGGCAACCGCGTCGGCAGGGCAGAGGGCGCGCGTCACGCCACTGGAGTTGCCGGAGACGTTGCCCCCGGCGCCAGTGGCACGGCCGTCGGTGAAGCCGCTGGTCCTTGCCGAGAGCCGGGCGCCGGACGCCGCCGCTGCCGTATACGCCCCGGCCTCGCTGCTGTTTGACGGGGGCAAGGGCTCCGACCTTGAGCAGATGCGTCGCCGCGTACTGGCGTCGCTGCCGCAACCGAGCACCCGGCAGCTCGCGGTTCTCGACGAGGCGATCCGCGAGCTGTTGCCGGTCGAACTGTCAAGGCTGGCCGCCTGGGGTGCTTCCTTGTTGCGGTGCAGCGAGACGATCACCGGTGAACTGCAGCGGCTGACCGCCGTCGTTGCCGGTTGGAACGTCGGCGATCTGATCGAGAAGTGCCATCTGGCGATGGCGGCGAGCGGGCTGTGGAAACTGCTGCGACGAGGTTCCCCGACGGGACTCAAACCGGCCCTCGAACTGGTTCTTGCGCAGGCGCCGCAGGTGCTGGCCGCCCTCGACGAGTTGGCGCGCCACATGGCGCCCTGCCGCGACCAGTTCGCCGCTGCCCTGCTCTTGCTGAAACCGGCATCCGAGGTGCTTGCTCTCGGTGCGACCGAAGCCGAGGCATTTGCACGGCGCGGCCATCTGCTGACGGTCGCGGCGCAGCACTTCGATCTGCTCGAGCCCCAGCTTGATCAGTTGAGGCGCCAGGTTGTCGCCTGGCAGAGCGAGATCGAGCAATTGCAGCGGGTCACGATCCCGCTCTGGGAGCTTGCCAATAGCCGTTCTGGTGGTTGACGCTGGATGGCCGTTGCGGCGCCGGCCGGTCGTCGTGTCGACTGGCTGGCGTGGAGTTCGCCGCAGGGCTGCCGGAAAGCGCAGCGTTGCATTGCTGATCGGTTGCGCCGGGCAGGAATCCGGCCGCCGGCTGCCCGCAGCGCAGTCCTTCTCCTGCACGCGCATGCCGGACGCGCAAGCCATCCTTGTACGCAGCGAGCAACTCCAGGCTTTTCTTCACATACTCGTGCGACGAAAGCCGGTTCGTCACATAGCGATTGAGCAGTGCCAGCCAATGCCTGTGAATGGCACAGGGCGTCTGCTGGTCACCGCCTGCCAGTGGGCAATCAGGGCAACGGGAAGTTTCGAGAAGCTCGGTCGCCGCCTGTTTCTGCCACTGCTGGCGATACTGCCGGGCGTTGTTCTGGATCCACTCCAGCGCGCGTGATTCCCTCTCCGCTTCCGGGAAGCGCTGGACATGCGCTTCGATTGCCGACAGTTGCTGGTGGAAAAACTCCTCATCGGAAAGGTCAGGGCGCTCGGCACCACCCACGAAACGGGAGATCAGAGCAAGTGTGGGATCATCGACGATGTACATGGGGGGGTCAATCTGCGCGCCGGCAGGCAGCTCCTGCCTCGATGAAATATAGCATGGATTGATGCGGTGCAGCATATTTTTCGGGCCCCCGCCGCAGGCCGCGGCGGGGGCGGTGCTGCGTCGGGGAGGCGGCCGGGCTCGAGCACCGTGCTGGGTTTGGCGCATGGGCGATGCGGGATGCTTGGCGAGTGCGGCGGCGCATATTACTATCGCTGCCGACAGCGGATGTCCATTCGACTTTCCGTCGATGCGGCGGCGGCCGGTCCACCGGCCGCAGGACCGCGTGGACGACAGGGGTAGCTGCCCTGCCGGCTGGTCGGCCGGGCGTGCGGGTCGTCGGAGTGGTGCTGCGCAGGTTTCCTGCGTGGAAGCTTGATTGCGGAGGGCTTTTCTCATGTTGATGCGTGCCGATCGTTCCGTCCTCCTGCTGATCGATTTGCAGGAGCGACTCCAACCCGCCATCCATGACGCGGCAATGGTGCTCGAGGCGGGCATCTGGCTGACCCGGGTGGCGCAGCGTCTGGGTGTTCCGGTGATCTGCACCGAGCAGTATCCCCGCGGTCTGGGGCCGACCATGGCCACCCTGCGCAGCTTGCTGCCGGACGAGTGTGTGGTCGAGAAGATGCATTTCTCGGCTGTGGCCGAGGAAACGCTGTTCCAGTTGCCGGGCGGCGAGCGCGCGCAGTTCGTCGTTGCTGGCACCGAAGCACATGTCTGCGTGCAGCAGACCGTGCTGGACCTGCTCGCCGCCGGTCGTCGCGTGTTCGTCGTCGAGGAGGCGATCGGTTCGCGGCGGAGCAGTGACAAGGCGCTCGCGGTGGAGCGCATGCGTGCTCAGGGAGCCGATATCGTGTCGCGCGAGATGGTCGCGTTCGAGTGGTTGCGGCAGGCCGGCAGCGACCTGTTCCGCGAGATCAGTCGCGAGTTTCTGCGCTGAGCGCCAGCGTGTCGGCCAGGGCTGTTGCGCCGGGTGGTCAACTCGCCGGCAGCGCGGGGGGGTGCTTGAAAGCGGGTCGTCCGGCAGCGTCGGTCAGCGCGAGCAAAGTGCGCGCTGACCGACGTCAGGTTGCAGCAAGACTCGCTTCCTCGCCGCTGATGCCGAACACCTGTTTGCGCAGGCGAAAGAGCTCGTCGCGTGCCGCGGCGGCCTTCTCGAACTCCAGGTTTCTGGCGCACTCGAGCATTTCCTTTTCCAGTCGCCGCAGCTCGCGCGCCAGTTGCTTCTCGCTCATCGCCTCGTAGTTCGCCTGCTGTTGCGCCGCCTTGAGTTCGCGCTGCGCGCTGTCGGCGTCGTAGACCCCGTCAATGATGTCGGTGATGCGCTTGCTGACGCCGGTCGGGACGATGCCGTGGGCCGCGTTGAAAGCGAGCTGCTTCAGCCTTCGCCGCTCCGTCTCGGCGATCGCGCGCTGCATCGAGCCGGTCACCCGGTCGGCGTAGAGAATCGCGGTGCCATTCAGGTGGCGGGCGGCCCGGCCGATGGTCTGGATCAGCGAGCGCTCGGAACGCAGGAATCCTTCCTTGTCGGCGTCGAGAATCGCCACCAGCGAGACTTCCGGGATGTCGAGTCCCTCGCGCAGCAGGTTGATGCCGACGAGAACGTCGAACTTGCCGAGGCGCAGGTCGCGGATGATCTCGACGCGTTCGACCGTGTCGATGTCGGAATGCAGATAGCGCACCCGAACCTCGTGTTCGTTGAGATAGTCGGTCAGGTCCTCGGACATGCGTTTGGTCAGGGTGGTCACCAGCACGCGCTCCGCGGCAGCGACGCGCAGGCGGATCTCGGAAAGCAGATCGTCGATCTGGCTCGAGGCGGGGCGGACGATGAGGCGCGGGTCGACCAGACCGGTCGGGCGGACGACCTGCTCGACCACCTGTCCCTGGTGGGCGGCCTCGTAATCCGCCGGCGTGGCCGAAACGAAGATGGTCTGGCGCATCAGCGCTTCGAATTCCGCGAACTTCAGCGGCCGGTTGTCGAGTGCCGAGGGTAGGCGGAAGCCGTAGTTGACCAGGTTCTCCTTGCGCGAACGGTCGCCCTTGTACATGCTGCCGACCTGCGAAACGGCGACGTGCGATTCGTCGATGAACATCAGGGCATCGTTGGCCAGGTAGTCGATCAGCGTCGGTGGTGGCTCGCCGGCCTGCCGTCCCGACAGATGCCGCGAGTAGTTCTCGATGCCCTTGCAGAAGCCCACCTGGTCGAGCATCTCCAGGTCGAAGCGGGTGCGCTGCTCAATGCGTTGCGCTTCGACCAGACGTCCTTCAGTGTTGAAAAGGGCAACTCGTCCGGTGAGTTCCCGCTTGATTGCTTCGATGGCCCGCAGGACTGTCGCCCGTGGTGTCACGTAGTGCGACGAAGGGAAGACGGTGAAGCGCAGTAGCCGGCCCTGCAGGTGGCCGGTCAGCGGGTCGAAGAGTTGCAGGCCCTCGATCTCGTCATCGAACAGCGAGATGCGGATTGCCTGTTCGGCGTGCTCGGCCGGAAAGACGTCGATGATGTCGCCGCGCACCCGAAAGCTGCCGCGACGGAAGTCGGTTTCGTTGCGTCCGTACTGCATTTCGGTCAGGCGCTTGATGATCTCGCGCTGGCCCATGTGGTCGCCGACGCGCATGGTGAGGATCATCTTGTGATACTCGTCGCGGTCACCGATGCCATAGATGCACGATACCGTGGCGACGATCACGCAGTCGCGTCTTTCGAGCAGGCTTTTGGTCGCCGAGAGACGCATCTGTTCGATGTGCTCGTTGATCGACGAGTCCTTTTCGATGTAGAGGTCGCGTGCCGGAACATAGGCCTCCGGCTGGTAGTAATCGTAGTAGGAGACGAAATACTCGACGGCGTTGTCGGGAAAGAACTCGCGAAATTCGGCGTAGAGCTGTGCCGCCAGCGTCTTGTTCGGTGCCAGGACCAGCGCAGGGCGACCGCTGCGGGCGATGACGTTGGCCATGGTGTAGGTCTTGCCGGAGCCGGTAACGCCGAGCAGGGTCTGGAAGGCGAGTCCGTCGTGCAGACCGGCGAGCAGCCGGTCGATCGCTTCCGGCTGGTCGCCGGCGGGCAGGAACGGCTGGTAGAGCCGAAACGGGCTGCCCTCGAAGGTGACGAAGGGGGGCTTTGGTGGGGAGTTTGCGCTGTTCGCCATGCTAGAATTCTACGTTGTTTCGCGCCCGGCAACCGCCGCGAATAACAGGCGACTGCCTTGCGCGGAAACCCATGCGGGCTGCTCTGGCAGCCGGTGTCGGCATGCCTTGCATGTCCCTCCGCAAGAGGAACAGCGTCCTTACCGATCAACACAGGATGACAACCGATGACCGCTTCAATCTTTGCTGCCGTGGAAATGGCTCCACGCGATCCCATCCTCGGCCTCACCGAGTCGTTCAACACCGATACCCGATCCACCAAGGTCAACCTGGGCGTCGGCGTCTATCTCGATGATGACGGCAAGGTGCCCCTGCTGACGGCGGTCAAACTGGCCGAGAAGGCTCGTCTGGAAGCGATGCCGCCGCGTGGCTATCAGCCGATCGATGGCCTGCCCGCCTACAACGTGGCGGTACAGAAGCTGCTGTTCGGCGAGACTTCGGCCTTGCTCGCCGAGGGCCGCGTGTTGACCATCGAGGCACTGGGAGGTACCGGCGCGCTCAAGGTCGGTGCCGACTACCTGCGACGGCTGTTGCCGGAAGCCACCGTTTTCATCAGCGACCCGAGCTGGGAGAACCACCGCGCATTGTTTGAATTCGCCGGCTTTCGGGTGGAGTCCTACCCCTACTATGATGCAACCACGCGTGGCGTCGATTTCGCCGCCATGAAGGCGGGATTGAGCGCCTTGCCGGCCGGGTCGATCGTCGTCCTGCACGCTTGCTGTCACAATCCGACCGGGGCGGATCTCGACGCGGCGCAGTGGGCCGAAGTGATCGACATCGTCGGTGGACGCGGGCTGGTGCCGTTCATCGACATCGCCTATCAAGGCTTTGCCGACGGGATCAGCGAGGATGCGCTGGCCGTCCGTCTGTTCAGCGCTTCCGGGCAGTCCTGCCTGGTTGCCAGTTCGTTCTCGAAGTCCTTCTCGCTCTACGGCGAGAGGGTCGGCGCCTTGTCGGTGGTTACCGCCAGCCGGGATGAATCGGCGCGCGTCCTGTCGCAGATCAAGCGCCTGGTGCGTACCAACTACTCAAATCCGCCAACCCATGGCGGGGCGGTGGTGGCCGCCGTCCTGGCCAGCCCGGAGCTGCGGCAGACTTGGGAAGAAGAGCTGCTGCAGATGCGTCAGCGTATCCGCAGCATGCGCGTTTCGCTGCTCGATCGGCTACAGGCCAAGGCGGTCGGTGTCGACTTTTCCTTCGTTACACGACAGCGCGGAATGTTCTCTTACACCGGATTGAACGTCGCACAGGTGGACCGACTGCGCGACGAGTTCGGTATCTACGCCGTCAGTAGCGGCCGCATCTGCCTGGCAGCACTGAACACGCACAACGTCGATTACGTGGCGGAGGCCATCGCAGCAGTTGCCGTTGTCTAGTGCTGCTCCGGCGCTGCCTGGTCAGCGACCGGCGGTTTGTGTCAGCGGCGACTCGAGGGTGCCGCTGATCGTGATCGGCATCGCCTTCTGGTCGGCCCGCCCACGCATCGCGACGTCCATCCGGCCATGCAACTGCAGGTCACGGTCCACTTCGATGTGGCCGCTGGACTGCATCAGACCGGCGCTCAGGGCAAGCCGGGAGAAGCGGTAAACCGTCGGTGTCAGGGTGATGGTGCCCGACAGCTCCTCGAAACGGGTCGCGCCGCCCAGGATCTGGGGGTCCGTGGAGACGCGGCGCACCGCCTCGGGTAAATCAAGGCCGCCGAGCTGGCCACGGTGGATCGTGAAACTGCCGTAGCCCTGTAGTCGGGAGAGCAGTTCCGGCCAGGTATCGGCGCTTGCCGAAAAACTCAATTTGCCCTTGGCTTCGCCTTCCAGTCGGTTGCCCAGTCCCAGAGCTTCGCTCAGTTTTCGCGCATTGATTCGCTCGAAGCGGAGTTCGCCCGCCATCGCGGCCTTGCCGCCAGAGCGCAACAGGGTTGCAGCGCGCACCAGACCGTCGAAGATGCGCGCCTCCACGGTGTCGATCACGAATTCCGATGCGATGATCTCACCTTGCAGGTCCAGCGAGTCAAAGATATACGGCGAATCCTGCGCCGGCCGCCAGGCAAGCCCCTCGAGGCGCACGGCAAGTCCCCTGGCGGTCGGTTTGAGGTCAAGCTGCAGGCTCTTGTTGCGTGAGCGCAGCACGACGGTTTCGAGCTGGTGGTCGGCGCTGAGTGCGAATTCTCCGCCCAGGTCATCAAGCGCCAGTTCGGCGAACGAGAACGTGGCGTCAACCACCGAGACTTGCAGGACGCCCGCCCGGGCCGATTGGCGGGCCGTCGACTCCAGCATCCTCGAAAGGCCCGCCACGGTTCCTGCCGACAGCCGGACATCATGCAGCTCGGCCTGGCGGAAAATGATTCGCGGCGAGAGCAGGGTGCTGATCTCGGGCTGCAGGCGAAGGGTGCCAATCTGGATCCCGTCAGTCGAGTCACCCAGATGAAGATCGAGCAGCAACAGGCCAGGCTTGGGATAGACGCTCACCCGCATGCTGCCCACCTTGGCCGGTTGGCCGGTGCTTTGTGCCAGTGCGGCCTCGACCTGGGGGAGATAATCGGTGTAGGGAAAGAACAGCGCGATCAGCGACAATACGGCGCTGATCAGCAGGATGCCCAGTGCGGCTGTCGAGGTCCAGGTCAACGACCAGCGCCGACGTCCCGGGCGCAGTCTCTTGATGTCTGGCTGATCCGCTGTCCCGCCGAAGCCGAACAGCCGCCGCAGGCGAGCGGGCAGCCCCCCCTTTCCCCCCTGCTCGTCGTCCGGGGTGGCAGGTGGCTGGGTTGCGGGGCTCGCCGCAACCGGCGTGCGGTATCCCGGACGGCTTGGCCAGGGTCCTGGTGTCGACGTGCCGGGGGCGAGAGGAGTCGGAGTCAGGGTGCTCGGAGTCTGCGCCTGCCTGCCTGTGTGCTCGTCAGGCGGGGCAACGATCTGCGTTGCCAGGCTGTGCGAGAAGCCGGAGCCGGCAGGGGGGGCTTCGAGCCTTTCGCCGAAGGTGGAGAATTCGGAAACCGGCTGCGGGGTGCTCACCGTCTTTTTCTTTGGCGCTTGCTTGCCGTGGCGCCAGACCGATCCGGTTTCGACCCGGCGTTCGACGAAGCCATCGCCCTCCAGCTCCAGCAAGGCGTTCTGGGTGAGCTGGGTATTGCCGGTCTTGTCGCATAACTCGGCTACGGTGGCGTTGCCGTCTACGAGAATGAGGACCATGCGCACGTTTCTCTGGACGACGCGCGTTCGTTGCAGCATGGCCTCTTCGCCGGCGGCGGTCTTGGCGAACACCAGATTGGAGTCAAGCAGTTCAGGGTCCATTGTTCGGCGTGGCCGTCGGTTCAGGGAGCGGAGGTCGCTCGTATCCGGCAGGGCCGGTTTGCTCAAGTACCCGCTATTATCGTGGAAACTGCGAACGGACGTGCATTAAACGCGGGCTGGAAGCGGGGACCGTGTGGTGGGTGGCGCCTGGCATACCCAGGTGTGGCTCACTTGGGTATGCTTGCGGTCTCGCCAACCATCGCCCGGCGTCGATGCCGCGGCGCCTTGCCAGGATTTCTGCATGGCCATCAACAAGACCTCTCTACTGCTCTTGATCACGCTGTTAAGTGGCTGTGCCGCGCTTACCCGGCTGACGCTCGATGAACAGTATGGTCGCCCCGATCCGGAACGCTTCGCTAGCCCGCGCGCGCCGGCCGGTTCGCTCTCTTACCGTGCCGATGTGCAGCCGATCCTCGAGCGGCGATGCGTGGTTTGCCATGCCTGTTATGATGCGCCGTGCCAGCTCAAACTGGGTGCCTGGCAGGGGGTCGCACGCGGCGCCAGCAAGGAACTGGTGTACGACGGCAGCCGCCTGGACGAGGCACAGCCGACGCGTCTGTTCACCGACGCCGAGAAAGCCCCGGAGTGGCGCCAGAAGGGCTTCTTCCCGGTGCTCAATGAACGCGACCCGAGCATCCCGGCGAATCTCTCCGGAAGCCTGGTTTTCCGCGCTCTGCAACTCAAGCAGAATCACCCCCTGCCGCCGACCGCCGTTCTGCCGCCAACCTTCGACTTCTCGCTCGACCGTGCGCAACAGTGCCCGCGGCTGGAAGAGTATGAGCGCTTCGCCGACCGCAATCCTCTCTGGGGAATGCCCTTCGGTCTGCCGGGTCTGAACCCCGCGGAAATGGCCACCCTGATTACCTGGCTGGAGCAGGGCGCGCCTTTCGAAGGACTGCCCCCGTTGCCGCCACAGCTCCTGCAACAGGTGGCCGACTGGGAGCGTTTTCTCAACGGGGAATCGCGCAAGGAGCAACTGGTCAGTCGCTACATCTTCGAGCACCTTTTCCTCGCCCATTTCCACTTCGATTCCGATCCGCAGCATCACTTTTTCCGCCTGGTCAGATCGCGTACGCCACCCGGTCAGCCAATCGAGCTTGTTGTCAGCCGGCGACCCTATGACGACCCGGGTGTCGAGCGGGTGTACTACCGATTCATACCGGAGCGCGAGACGATCGTAGACAAGACGCACCTGCCTTATGCGCTGGGTGAAAAGCGCATGAAGCGCTGGCGCGAGCTGTTCCTGCAATCCGACTATCGGGTTGACGAGCTGCCGCCGTACACTCTTGAAGTGGGCGCCAATCCCTTTGTCGCGTTTCGCGCCTTGCCGGTCAGGTCGCGTTACCAGTTCATGCTGGACGAGGCGGAGTTCACCATCATGGGTTTCATCAAGGGTCCGGTCTGTCGTGGCCAGGTTGCCTTGAACGTGATTGCCGACCGCTTCTGGGTCTTCTTTCTGGCCAACGATGGTTCCCGACAGATGGCCGACGAGTTCATCGACGGCGAGGCAAGCCTGCTTGAATTGCCGTCGGCCCGGGGCAGTGACGCGGGAATCTTCGGACCATGGCGTGACTATGCCCGGAAAGAGGACCGATATCTGCAGGACAAGTCCGCTTTCCTCGCGCGCTATGCTGCCGAGCGTCGTCTCCCCGACCTGGAGTCGATCTGGAATGGCGAGGGTCGTAATCCGAATGCCGCTCTGACCGTGTTCCGCCACTTCGACAGTGCTTCGGTGGTCAAGGGGCTGGTCGGCGAGCCCCCAAAGACTGCCTGGGTGATCGGCTATCCTCTGCTGGAGCGGATTCATTACCTGTTGGTTGCCGGCTTCGACGTCTATGGCAATGTCGGCCACCAGTTGTTGTCACGTTTGTACATGGATTTCCTGCGCATGGAGGGCGAGTTCAATTTCCTCACGCTGCTGCCGCTCGACCAACGCAAGGCAGTGCGTGACTACTGGTATCGGGGAGCCAGCGAGGAAGTCAGGAATCACGTCTACGGCAGTCTGGCACGCCTGGACGCCGACAGTGGCATCCGTTTCCGGACCGGTGACCCGCAGCTCGAACTCTACGGGTTGCTCAAGCAACGTCTGGCGCCGGTTCTAGACCATCGTCATGAGATTTCGGGACTGGGCGATGCCGCCCTGCAGGCAGATCTGGCGGCACTCGCGGCGCTGCGTGGCGCGGCGCTGTCCTGGATGCCGGAACTGGTCCATCTGCGCATCGACGAGGCGGGTCGTGCATCGCGCTATTTCACACTGTTGCGCAACACCGGCCACAGCAACGTCTCCAGCCTGCTGCGGGAAGGCAGGGAACTGCTGCCCGCAGAGAACACCCTGACGCTCGCCAAGGGTTTGATCGGCGCCTACCCGAACGCCATCTACCGGGTCAGGCGATCGGAAGTCCGCGCACTGTCCGGCGCGATTGCCGGACTGTCGTCAGAGGGCGATTATCGGGCGCTGGCCGACCGCTACGTCGTTCGTCGTACCGATCCCCGCTTCTGGCAATACAGCGACGAGTTACAGGCGGCGCACCTGGAACAGGCGCCGGTAAGCGCCGGCTTGCTGGACTACAATCGCCTCGACAACCGGTAATCGCGTCAGGAACGCTTTCCGGTTTCAGCGCATCGCTCTCCGCTGATTTTGCCGGTATCGAGTTGCGGCGCTGCGGCGCCCGAAGCATCTTCGTGCTTGCGCGCGACGTTGTCGCTGCTCGCCACCGACCGAGCAGGCCGTCCACACGGAACGGTACCTGTTCGCGCGCGGCGGCCTGCTTTGACCCCGTGTCCCGATAGCGCGCGTTTGTCGTCCTGAACTCTCTGCGAAAGGACCGCCATGTATCGGACTCTCATCAATTGCGGCCTGGTCTCTGCACTGGCCATCAGCAGTGTCGCGTCGGCATCGACCGCTGGAGACGTGGCCCCGACGTCGCTGCGCAGGGCGCTCAGCGCTTTCGTCAGCGAAGACGAACTGGCGAGTGTCTTCAGGCGCTGGGCCGACGAGGCCAGGCGGCGGCGCGACGAACAGCGTGCAGACCAGACCGCGGCATCGGCGTCGACCAAGGCGGCCGCCCTGCCCGCTGGTCGTCGGCGGCGGTCGCCAAGGAAGCCGGGACGGCCAGCGTCGAGTCGGTCACCAACGTTCAGCATGCCGGTGTGGACGAGGGCGGCATCGTCAAACTGCACGGCGAACATCTGGTCATCCTGCGGCGCGGGCGCCTGTTCTTCATCCGGATCGGCGACAACGAGCTGCGACCGGTGTCGCCGATCAATGCCTGGGGCAAGGACATTGATCTGCGCGGCGCGTGGTACGACGAAATGCTGATCTCCGGCAGCACGATCGTCGTCATCGGCTACAGTTACGCGCGCGGCGGCACCGAGGTCGGTGTCTTCGACATCTCGCACAGCGGACAACTGGCCTATCCGGCCAGTTGTCGCCTACGCTCGAACGACTACCATTCGTCGCGCAACTACGCCAGCCGACTGATCGGCAGCAAGCTGATGTTCTATTCGTCGCATGCGCTCGATCCGTGGGGCGATCCCTACGCGGCATTCCCGGTCTGCGCCGCTGGCGGCCAGGGGCGCTGCCGGAAGACTTCAGGCGGATCGCACCGGCGACGCGCATCTATCGCGGCGACGAGTTGCTCGACCCCTTCGCCGGTGTCGCACTGCACAGTGTCACCATCTGCGAGCTGGCACAGCCGGAGATCGACTGCCAGAGCAGCGCCGTGCTCGGTCCGTCGGGGCGCGTCTTTTCTGTCTCGCCGGACGCGGTGTTCGTGTGGACCACCACGCCGCAACGCGGCGTGCCGGCCGCTGCACCGGTATCCGCGATCTTCCGCATTCCGCTCGACGGCTCGCCACCGAGTGTGCTGAAGACGCTTGGTCGTCCGCTCGATCAGTTCTCGTTCCACCAGGACGCGAGCGGCATGCTGAACGTATTGCTGCACACCAATGGAGGCGGTGATGGCAGGTGGGCGGCGGAAGGCGAGGCCGGTGATCTCGCCCTGTTGCGCGTGCCGTTCGCCAGCTTCTCCGATGGACGCGACTCCGCGCCGGCTGCTGCCTACCGCCGATTGCCGAAGGCGGCCGGACTCGCCGTGCAGAATCGCTATGTCGGCGCCTTCCTGCGCTAGGGCGGCGACAGTGGCTGGCACACACCGCCGAGCGTGCCGGAGTCCCGGGTCGATGCGGTGCATTATGCGCAGGGCGAGGTCTACGAATTGCCCTTGTCGCATTCGGTCGATCGCCTCGCAGCCCTGGGCGGCAACGCGCTGGTAGTCGGTCGCGATCGCCGGGATCTGCAGTTCACCAGCATCCGCCTGTCGCGCTTGCCGGTAACGGTCGGCCGGTACGTGCGCCAGGACGCGGTGCCGGGCGCCAGTTGCGCAGCCCGTCGACGGCCGCCCTCTTCCTGCGCGATCGGGGACTGTCGCTGAGCGAACCGGGCACGCTCGACGGTCGCCCGCCGGCCGGCAACGAGAACGATGGCTGTCTCGCTTCGTGCGTCGACTGGTATGGTAACTCGCGGCCCCTTTTCGTGCGCGGCCGCGTTTTCGCACTGTTGGGCTACGAGATCGTCGAGGGCAGGGTGGAGCAGGCGAGGATCGTCGAAACGCGGCGACTGAACTTCGCGCCGGCCGTTCTGCAGGTGCTCCCCTAGTCTGGCAGGCAGGGAGCAGGGACTGTGAAAGCGGTCGCCGCAGCGACTTTCAAGTTAGAATCGCAGCTCCCTGAACGAGCCCGACCCGGTACGAACCACGATGAAAAGCGCTGAAATCCGCGATAAGTTCCTGAAGTTCTTCGAATCCAAAGGCCACCAGATCGTCGCCTCGAGTTCGCTGGTGCCGCATGACGATCCGACACTGTTGTTTACCAACGCCGGCATGAACCAGTTCAAGGACGTTTTTCTCGGTTTCGACAAACGTTCCTACCTGCGTGCGACAACAGCGCAGAAGTGCGTGCGCGCCGGCGGCAAGCACAACGACCTCGAGAACGTCGGCT
>ERZ761607.1511-NODE-1511-length-28733-cov-8.049446_pt1 | contig 28733 bp, 33 predicted proteins | sample MGYA00511164_ERZ761607 | MGnify/ENA primary metagenome ERZ761607 (study PRJEB28899, sample SAMN02445080) | bioreactor sludge metagenome | biome: EBPR sludge | place: Australia: Brisbane, Thorneside Wastewater Treatment Plant | collected 2011-06-22 ... | reverse complement strand
CGCTGCTGAAAAGCGGCGATCACATCGTCTGCGCCAACGCGGTGTTCGGCACCACCGTTTCCTTGCTCAACCAATATCTGAGCAAGTTCGGCGTCGCCACCACCTACGTGCCGCTGAGCGACCTCACCGCCTGGGAAGCGGCCATTCGCTCGGAAACTCGGTTGTTCTATCTGGAAACGCCGTCCAACCCGCTGATGGAATTGGCCGATATTCGTCAGTTAGCCGAGTTGGCCCATGCCCACGACATTCTGCTGGTGGTGGACAACTGCTTTTGCACCCCCGCCTTGCAACGGCCTTTCGAGCTGGGCGCCGACCTGGTGATCCATTCCGCCACCAAATATCTGGATGGTCAGGGCCGCTGCGTGGGCGGGGCGGTGGTGGGCGACCGGCAACGGGTCGGTACCGACATCTACGGTTTTCTGCGCACCGCCGGTCCCAGCCTGAGTCCGTTCAACGCCTGGGTGTTTCTCAAGGGCCTGGAAACCTTGCAACTGCGGATGCGCGCTCATAGCAGGGCGGCCCTGCAACTCGCCCAATGGCTGGAAACCCAGCCGACGGTGGAGCGGGTCTACTATCCGGGTTTGCCCTCGCATCCCCAGCACGAACTGGCGAAGCGGCAGCAAGCCGCGTGCGGCGGCATCGTGTCCTTCGAGGTGCGCGGTGGTCGGCAGGCCGCCTGGAATCTGATCGACGCCACCCGGCTGCTTTCGATCACCGCCAACCTGGGCGACGCCAAGTCGACCATCACCCATCCGGCCACCACCACGCACGGCCGGCTGACGCCCCAGGAACGGGAACGCGCCGGGATCCAGGAGTCGCTGGTACGGATTTCGGTGGGACTGGAGGAGGTAGCGGATATCCAGCGTGATCTGGAGCGCGGGCTACGGCAACTCGTCTAACCGCTCGAAAACAGCTCACGCCCCTTCCCGTCGGTTTTCGCCTTCCCAACGCCCGTCAGGCGACCGGCGCGGACTCGCCCAGCAGCAGGAATTCCATCAACGCCTTCTGGGCGTGCAGGCGATTCTCGGCCTCGTCCCACACCCGACTTTGCGGCCCGTCGATCACCTCGGCGCTGACTTCCTCGCCTCGATGCGCCGGCAGGCAGTGCAGGAAGATGGCGTCGGGCTTGGCCTGGGCCATCACCTCGGCGGTGACCTGGTAGCCGGCGAAATCCCGCGCCCGCCGTTGCTGCTGATCCTCCTTGCCCATGCTCGACCACACGTCGGTGGCGACCAGATCGGCGTCCCGGGCGGCGGCCAACGGATCGCGCAGCAGGATCACCCGACCAGTGGCCTGCTTGAGCAATTCCGCGTTCGGCTCGTAGCCCGGCGCGACGGCGATGCGCAACTGAAAATCGCACTGCATGGCGGCCTTGAGATAACTGTTGCACATGTTGTTGCCGTCGCCGATCCAGGCCACGGTGCGGCCGCGAATGTCGCCGCGATGTTCGATGAAGGTCTGAAGGTCGGCCAGCAACTGGCAGGGATGGTTGTAATCGGTCAGGCCGTTGATGACCGGCACCGTGGAATACGCGGCGAAGCGCTCCACCCTGGCGTGCTCGAAAGTACGCATCATTACCAAATCCACCATGCTCGACAGCACCCGCGCGGTATCCTCGATGGGCTCGCCCCGACCCAGTTGGGTATCCTGCGGCGCCAGGAAGATGGCGCTGCCGCCCAGTTGCGTCATGCCGGCCTCGAAGGAAACCCGGGTGCGGGTGGACGCCTTTTCGAAGATCATGGCCAGTATCTTCCCCGAAAACGGCGCGTAACGCTCCCCGCGTCGGTACAGGGCTTTCAACACGCTGGCGCGCCGCAGCACTTGTCGCAATTCGGCGGGCGTCAGATCGAACAGGCTGAGAAAATGGCGTGGTTTCATTAATATTCGTCCGCAAGCCGTTCGCTAAAATCAAAACGGCAGCATCGAATCGAGCTGCCGCGTAAGGAAGGATTATAGGCTAATTTTTTTCGAGGGTCCGTATCCGTCGCGGTCCACGCCATCGACCGCGACCATGCCGTTTCCGTCCAAACTCAGGATATCGCTCGATGCCCGTCAATTTCTGCCCGCAATGCGGCCAGCCGCTCCACACCGCCGATGTCGGCGACCGCCTCCGACCGCGCTGTATCGCCACCGACTGCGGTTACGTTCACTGGGACAATCCCGTGCCGGTGGTCGCCGCCATCGTCGAACTCAAGGGGACGGTCATTCTGGCCCGCAGCAAGAGCTGGCCGGAGAAAATGTACGGGCTCATCACCGGCTTTCTGGAAAAGGGGGAGACGCCGGACGCGGCGATCCGGCGCGAGGTGCGGGAGGAACTGGGTTTGGACGCCGTCGCCGCCCGTTTCATCGGCAACTACGCTTTTTTCGAGATGAACCAGTTGATTCTGGCCTACCATGTCCCGGCGCGGGGCGAAATCGTCCTCGGCGAGGAGTTGGCCGATTTCAAGCGGGTACCGGTCGATCGGTTGAAACCCTGGACCATCGGCACCGGTCCGGCCGTTCGTGACTGGCTGGCGGCGCGGCGTGGTCAATCACCGACGATGATGGAAAGTCACGCCGCCGTCCGCGACGGGCTGGCGCATCCCAAGCCCAATTCCTGACAGGCCCCATTCCCATGTTCGCTTTTCTGCCTGCTCCCATTCGTGGGGCGTTGGCCTTTTTGTCATTCATCCTCAATACCTTGTTCTGGTGTACGCCGCTTTATCTCGTGCTCCTGCTCAAGCTCGCCATTCCCCGGACCGGTTGGCGCGAGTTCCATGCCCGCCTGCTGACGCGAATCGCCGCAGCCTGGATCGACGGCAACAATCTCATCATCGATCTGGCCCAACGCATCGAATGGGACATGGCCGGCCTGGAGGATTTGCGACGCGACGAATGGTACCTGGTGGGATCCAACCATCAGTCCTGGGTGGACATCGTGGTGCTGCAACGGGCGTTCAACCACCGCATCCCATTCCTGAAGTTCTTCATCAAGCAACCGCTGATCTGGGTGCCGGTGCTGGGCGGCGCCTGGTGGGCGCTGGATTTTCCTTTCATGAAGCGCCATTCGTCGGCCTATCTCGCCCAGCATCCCGAGGCGCGCGACCAGGACTGGGAAACCACTCGCCGGCTGTGCGCGCGGTTCCGCGACACGCCGACCGCCATCCTCAATTTCCTGGAAGGCACCCGCCTTCGCCCCGACAAGCACGCCCGCCAACAATCGCCCTATCGTCACTTGCTGCGCCCCAAGGTCGGTGGGCTGGCGTTTACCCTGGAGGCGCTGCCCGACCGGTTGCGCACCCTGCTGGACGTGACTTTGATTTACCCGGACGGTTATTCCACCTTCCTGGATCTGTTCATGGGCCGTATCCGCCGGGTGATCGTGCGGGTTCGCTCGCTGCCGATCCCCGCTCAACTGCTCGGCGGCGACTACCGCAACGATCCCGCGTTTCGGACGGCCATTCAAAACTGGGTCGGCTGGATTTGGACGGAGAAGGATGCGTTGATCGACGATCTGCGGCGCGGCGCCGGAACCGCTGGAATCCCCAGGTGATTGCCGACGAAAATCTTGCCGGGCGGACGATGGGTCGCGCCGCGCGGCGTCCTCTCCGCCCCGCGCCGAAAAGCGCCTAGTTCTGCGCAATGCCCTTGAGGATTTCGGCGTACTTCTCGGCGTCGGTGGTGCGCAGCAGGCGCTGGATCGTCTCGGTCAGCGCGCCGACATGGCTGTCCTGAATCGCGCGCTTGACTTCCAGCAGGTTGCTGGGATGCATGCTGAACTCGGTCAGACCCAGGCCCAGCAGCAGGCGGGTGTAGCGCGGATCGCCGGCCATTTCTCCGCACAGGCTGACCGGGATGCCGGCACGGCGGCCAGCGCGCAGGGTGTTGCGGATCAGGGTCAGCACCGCCGGGTGCAGCGGGTCGTACAGATAGTTGATCTCGTCATCCACCCGGTCGATGGCCAGGGTGTACTGAATCAGATCGTTGGTGCCGATGGACAGGAAGTCCAGATACCGGGCGAACTGGTCGGCGCACACCGCCGCCGCCGGAATCTCGATCATGCCGCCGACCGGCAGCTTCTCGTCGAACGCCAAACCGCGGTCGCGCAATTCCTGCTTGGTCTCCGCCACCAGCCGCAAGACCTGGAACACCTCGTGGATGGCGCAGAGCATCGGGATCATCATGCGCACCGGGCCGTGGGCCGAGGCCCGCAAGATGGCCCGCAACTGCGGACGGAACATCGCCAGATCCTTCAGGCACATCCGAATCGCCCGCAGACCCAGCGCCGGATTGGTGCAAACCGGCCCGCTGCGAACGCCGTCCACCTGCTTGTCCGCACCCAGGTCGGCGGTGCGGATGGTGACCGGTTTACCCTCCAGGGTCTTGATCACATGCAGATAGGACGCCAGATGCTCCTCCTCGTCGGGCGCGTCGGTACGATTCATGAACAAGAATTCGGTCCGGTACAACCCGATGCCGTCGGCTGTCACCTCCCGCACCGCAAGGGCGTCCTCGGGCAGTTCGATGTTGGCCTGCAAGCCGATCGAAACGCCGTCGCGGGTGACCGCTGGCTGGCCCTTGAGCTTGTTCAACTCGCGCTGTTCGCGGCGCTCCTGCTGCTGCTTGTGGCGGTAATAGCGCAGGATGCGTTCGTCCAGCCCGACCAGGATGACCCCCTGGCGACCGTCCACGATCACCGGCTCGTCGACGCCCAGATAGGCGCGGGCGTTGCGGGCGCCCACCACCGCCGGAATGCCCAGGCTGCGCGCCAGAATGGCGGTGTGCGACAGCGGGCCGCCGTACTCGGTGACGAAGGCCAGCACGCCCTGATGCTGCATCAGGATGGTGTCGGCCGGGGTCAGGTCGTCGGCGACCACGATCCGGCCTTCGAGTCGGCTGGCCACCAGTTCGGCATAGCCGGGATCGTTGAGATAGGCCGGATCCTCGGCCAGTAGAATCCGCTGAATGCGTCGCACCACGTGGTCGACATCGTCCTTGCGGGTGCGCAGGTAGGGATCGTCCATGTCGTCGAACACCTGGGCCAGGGAATCGCGCTGGATTTTCAGCGCCCATTCGGCGTTGCAGCGGTGGGCGCGGATCAGCCGGATCGGCGCTTCGGTGAAGGTGACGTCTTCCAGCATCAGCAGGTGAGTGTCGATGAAGGCGGTGACGTCGCTGGACGCGGTCGCCGGAATCCGCGTCCGAATGTCCCGCAACTGCTGCCGAGCCACGGTCAGGCCATTCAAGAAGCGCTGAACCTCATCCTCGACGATGGCGTCTGGAATGGTGTACTCGGTGATTTCCGGTTGGTTACGCTCCAGCAGATACGTTCTGCCGATCGCGTATCCCCGGGAAACCCCGATGCCATGCAGCGAAAACGGCACGGAGCAGCCCTCTCATTCGTCTTCGTCAAAACGGCGGCGGACCAGATCATCCAGATGTTCAAGCGCCTGCTCGGCTTCGGGGCCGCTGGCGCGCAGCTCCAGCCGGGCGCCGCGGGCGGCGGCCAGCATCATCACCCCCATGATACTCTTGCCGTTGACCTCGCGCCCGCCGCGCAACAGGCGAATCTCGGCATCGAAGCCGGCCGCCAGGGTGACGAACTTGGCGGCGGCGCGGGCGTGCAATCCCAGTTTGTTGATGATGACGATTTCCCGTTTCAACACCCCGGCGTCCCTCCGAGCGGCGGTCGACATGATGTCGTGGTCTGGCTCTTCATTATTTTAGTTCTCGATGACGAACCATGACATAGTCGCGCGTTTCGTCGAAACGGCGGGCCAGGGTGTTGGCGACGAAGACCGAGCGGTGCTGGCCGCCGGTGCAACCGATGGCCACTGTCAGATAGCTGCGGTCGCTGGCCTCGAAACGTGGCAGCCACGCTTCCAGAAACCGGCCCAGATCGGCGACCATGGCCATCGCCTCCGGCTGGCGTTCGAGAAATTCGGCGACGGGCGGGTCCAGCCCGGTCAGCGGGCGCAGCGACGGCTCCCAGTAGGGGTTGGGCAGACAACGGACGTCGAAGACGAAATCGGCGTCGGCCGGCACTCCGTTCTTGAAACCGAAGGATTCGAACAGCAGCGATATCGCCTCGCGCGGCGTCTGATGGAGGCGGGCGCGCAGCAGTTCGCGCAACTGGTAGATATGGGTTTCGCTGGTGTCGATGAGCAGATCGGCGCTGGCGACAATTGGCTCCAGCAGGCGGCGCTCCCGGCGAATCGCCTCGCGCAGGGGAATGCTGCCCACGTCCAGGGGATGCCGCCGGCGGGTTTCGCTGTAACGCTTGAGCAGAATCTCATCCTGCGCCTGCAGGAACAGCACCTCAACGTCGAACTCACCGGCGCGCAGGTCGGCGAGCGTGGCGGGAAACTGGTCCAGATCGTCGATGAAGTTGCGCGCGTCCACGCCCACCGCCACGACCGGCGGCGGTCGGTCGCCGGTCGCGAGGATTTCTCGCGCCAGCGGCAGGATCAGCTTGAACGGAAGGTTGTCGACGCAGTAGTAGTCCAGGTCTTCCAGGGTCTGCAAGGCGATGGTCTTGCCGGACCCCGACAGGCCGCTGACGATGATTATTCGCATGGCGCGGCCCTCGTCATGGTTTTTTCCACCCGCGCCATCAGATCCTGCTCGGCGCAATAACCTCCCAGCCGCAGGATATGGTCGCGCACCGCGCATTCCACCAGCACCGCCAGATTGCGACCCGGCGCGATCGGCAGGGTGATCGTCGGGACGCCCACGCCCAGGATCACCCGAGTATCGCGCAGGCCCTGCAAGCGGGATTCGGCCGGCGGAGCGATGTCTTCCAGCTTGACCAGATGGATGATCAATCGTATCCGTTTGTTGCGCTTGATCGCGCTGTCGCCGAACATGCGGCGGACGTTGAGAATGCCCAGCCCGCGCACCTCCAGCAAGTCGCTCAGCGTGGGTGGACAGGCACCTTCCAGGATATCGGGCGCCACCCGGGTCAGGGTTGGGGTATCGTCGGCGATCAGGCGGTGGCCACGGCTGATCAGCTCCAAGGCCAGTTCGCTCTTGCCGACGCCGCTGCCGCCGGTGATCAACAGACCCATGCCAAATACTTCCAGCAACTCGCCATGGACCACGGTGGAGGCTTCCAGACCGTGCCGGTAGCTTTCGAGCCGATCGAGGACCACCGCCAGCGCGGCCGGAGTATACCAAAGTGGCACGTCAGCGGCGTCGGCGCCGGGCCGTAATGCTTCGGCCAACCCGAACTCGCCACACACCAGAATGGCGCCCGTCGGGGATTCCAGCAGGCGGTCAAGCAACTCCAGGCGGGTCGCCGATCCCAGCCGGTTCAGAAAAGCGCGCTCGTCGGGGCCGAGAATCTGCAACCGGGCCATCTGGACCCAGTTGAGTCGGCCGTACAGCGGCGCGCTGGCTTCGACCGGAGACCACAGGATGCGATCGGCTCCGGCCGCGCCTCCGATCCAGCGCAGGTCCAGCACGGCTTCCAGTCCCTGAAAGACCGTTTGGGCATGCAAGGGCAGGTTCATGGCGAGATCGCCGTGGTTGGCTTCCAGTCCCGGAAGTGCTCGAACAGCGCCTGGTCGACGACGGTCTCGCGCAACCGTCGACAAAAAGTCCGGTCGCTGAACATCTCCGCCAGGTGGGCGAGGATCTTGAGATGCTCGTCGGTATAGTGATCCGGCACCAGCAGACCGAACACCAGATCCACCGGTTGCCGGTCGATGGCGTCGAAATCCACGCCCCGCTTGAGTTTGACGAAGGCGCCGATGGCCCGCTGGCTTTGAGCGAACCGACCGTGAGGCAAGGCGACGCCATGGCCCAGACCGGTGCTGCCCAGGCGCTCCCGACCGATCAGGCTGTCGAAGATCGGCCGAGCCGTCAGATCGGCCTGCCCCTTGGCCAGCAGCTCGCTCAACACCTCGATGACCCGTTTTTTGCTGGCCACCTCGCTGTCGCAAAGGATCCGCTCGCGGGTAATCAGGTCCGTGATGTCCATCGCCGCGCCCCGCCCTCAGGGTTGGGGATAATCGCGCGCCTTTTCGCCGCGATGCTTGTCAGTCATCTTTTCCTTGTGGCGCTTGATTTGCCGGTCGATCTTGTCGCTCAGGGCGTCGATGGCGGCGTACAGATCCTCGTCCACCGCGTCGGCATAGATCTCGTTGCCGGCCACATGGATGGTCGCCTCGGCCTTCTGGCGCAGTTTTTCGACGCTGAGGATCACCTGGGCGCTGGTGACATTGTCGAAATGCCGCTCGATGCGCTCCAGCTTGCCATGCACGTAATCGTGCAGCGCCTGGGTGATTTCCACATGGTGTCCGCTCAGTTTGATTTGCATGGCATGGACTGCCTTCAAGAAGGTGAACAAAGAAGTTTAACATTCCATTCCTGCCCTGAGTCCCCAAGCCCGCGGTCTTCGGGTCTGGCAGGCGTGATTTTCGCGACGCTGGCCGGGGTTTGCCCAGCGCGCTTCGTTGCCGGGGCACTCGCCGCCGGTAGGGCCGTTCGGTGGCGAGCCGCGCCGGATCAATCGTCGATTTCGATGGCCGAGGCCGTCTCTAGACCAGCCGCTTACGATCCGAGGACGAGGGAACCGCCATCGCTTCCCGGTATTTTGCCACCGTCCGTCGCGCCACTTGAATCCCCTCCGCTTCAAGCAGCTTGGCGATTTTGTCGTCGCTGAGCGGCTTGCCGGGATCCTCGGCCTGGATCAGCTTGCGGATCATGGCGCGGATGGCGGTGGAGGAACACTCGCCGCCGTCGCGGGTGCCGACATGGCTGGAAAAGAAATATTTCAGCTCGTAAAGGCCGCGCGGGGTGTGCATGTACTTCTGTGTGGTCACTCGCGAGATGGTGGACTCGTGCATGCCCAGCACCTCGGCGATGTCACGCAGGATTAGCGGCTTCATGTATTCGTCGCCCCCTTCCAGGAATTCGCGCTGGCGCTCGACGATGCAGGTCGCCACCTTGAGCAGAGTCTCGTTGCGATTTTGCAGACTTTTCAGGAACCAGCGCGCTTCCTGCAAGTGGTTTCTGAGACAGGCCATGTCGCCGCCGCCCTGACCGGCCCGGCGCGCCAGGGCCGCGTAGCGGGCGTTGATCCGTACCTTGGGCGTGCTCTCGGGGTTCAGCTCGACCCGCCAGGCGGCGCGCTGGCGGTAAACCAGCACGTCCGGGATGACGTACTGCGGCGCGGCGCTGGACCGGGAGGCACCGGGATGGGGATTCAGCGACTGGATCAGCCCGATGATGGCTTGCAGCGCCTCGCGCGGGACCTTCAACCGGCGCATCAGGGTGCTGAAATCGTGATCGGCCAGCAGTTCCAGATGTTGCTCGACCAGTCGGCGGGCCTCGACCAGCCATGGCGTGTCCGCCGGCAGGGCATCCAGTTGCAGCAGCAGGCATTCCGCCGGATTGCGGGCACCGACGCCCTGGGGATCGAAACGCTGAATCTGCTTGAGCACCGCCTCGACCTCGGCCGGCGTCACCGCGAATTCGCCGCGCAGCCCCTGGCCGATTTCCGCCAGCGACAGCGACAGATAGCCGGACTCGTCGATGGCGTCGATGATCGCGGTGGCGATCGCCATGTCGCGGTCGTCGAACGGGGTCAGCCGCATCTGCCAATATAGATAGTCGCGCAGGGATTCGCCGTCGCCGGCATAGCGCTCGTAGGGATCCCAATCCTCGTCCTCACCGCGCGAATAGCGGGTCTCGCCGTCATACGATTCGTAAATGTCTTCCCAGGCGCTGTCCACCGGCAGTTCGTCGGGCAGGGTGGCGTCGGCCGGGGCGGCGTTCAGTTCGGTTTCGGCGCGGGCGTCGGCCGCCGCCTGGGCGGCCAGGGTCTCCGGCCGCACCAGCAGATCCTGCGGTTCGTCGCTTCGCTCCAGCATCAGGTTGGAGTCGAGAATAGTTTGCACCTCCGCCTGAAGATCCAGGCTGGATAGCTGCAGCAAGCGAATCGCCTGCTGCAGTTGGGGGGTCATGGTCAGTTGCTGACCCAGGCGCAGTTGCAATGACTGTCTCATGGGGACTTAAGCTCGGCCCGAAGTCGGGAAATTCAATCCACCCCTCATTCTAGTCGGTTTTGCGCGCCGTGACAGCCACACCATGACCGCCGCGCGGCCGATCACAATTGGAACGATTCGCCCAGATAGACCTGGCGAACTTGTTGGTTGGCGAGAATCGCGGCGGGATCGCCATCGGCGATCACCCGGCCTTCGTTGAGGATGTAGGCGCGATCGCAAATGCCCAGCGTTTCCCGGACGTTGTGATCGGTGATCAGTACCCCGATGCGGCGCTCGCGCAGATGTTCGATGATGCGCTGGATATCCAGCACCGACAAGGGGTCCACGCCGGCGAACGGTTCGTCCAGCAGCACGAACGCCGGATCCGCCGCCAGCGCCCGGGCGATTTCCACGCGGCGCCGCTCGCCGCCCGACAGGTTGATGCCCACGCTGTCGGCCAGATGGCCGACATGCAGTTCGTGCAGCAACTCCTCGGCCCGCGCCCGGCGTGCGGCACGGGGAAGATCGCGGCGGGTTTCCAGGATCGCCAGCACGTTGTCCAGGACCGTCAACCGGCGGAATACCGACGGTTCCTGCGGCAGATAGCCGACCCCCAGCCGCGCCCGCGCGTGCATGGGCAGATGGGTGAGGTCGCGGTCGTCCAGCAGCACCCGGCCCTCGTCGCAGTGAATCAGCCCCACCATCATGTAAAAGCTGGTGGTCTTGCCGGCGCCGTTCGGCCCCAGCAGTCCGACCACCTCGCCGCTGGCGACCGTCAGCGACACCGCGTCCACCACCACGCGCTTGCGGTAACGCTTGACGATTTCCTTGGCGATCAGTAGCGCCACGCTCAGGGCTTCCGGGCGGCCGGCGGTGGATTTTGCGCCTGGGGCTGGATGGTGAACTGGATGCGGCCGTTGTCGCCGGCGCCGCGCGCCCGCACCACGTCGCCCTTGAGGTCGTATTCGACCCGCTCGCCGGTGAACACGTCTCGTCCCTGGGTTAGCCGCGCGCCGCCGCTCATGGTCACCTTGGCCCCCACGACATCGTACTCGACCCGCGGACTGGCGCCCTGGATTTCCGGCTTGTCCGCCGTCGGTCGATAGCGCAGGTTCACCGGAGCGCCGGTTGCCTCCATGCGCTGGAAGTTGTTGTCCTTGAGGTAAATGGTCACGGTGTCGGCGGTCAACCGCATCGAGCCCTGGGTGATGATCACGTTGCCTTCGTAGACGCTGACGCCGGTTTTCTGGTCCAACTGACCGCGATTGGCCTCCAGTTGGATGGGTTGGGCGCGGTCTTCCGGCAGGGCGTCGACCAGCGGCGACGCCAGCGTCAGCGCGACCGCCAGCCCGAGCCTAGCGCTGGGGTGGTTCATAGAAGCCTCTTACCTCGGAAAACAGTTCCAGTCGTTCTTGGTCCAGCCAGGCGCGCGCGCCGACAGCGTTCAACTCGCCGCCGGGAATTATCGCCCGAACCGGCGCGGCGGTTTCGGCGTAGCGTTCGGCCCGGTGGAGCCGCACGTCGCGGGTGGTGATGGTGACCGGTGGCTTCCCGCTTGCGGCGTCACGACGCATCACCACCTTGCCATCGAGGCGCGCGACCTGATTGTCGGCGGCGATCCAGCCTTGTTCGGCTTGCACCCGCCATTCCCGGGTTTGGCCATCCGGCAGGTACCAGTCCAGCACCGGTTGCTCGATCCGAACCCCGCCCTGACCGGGCAACTGCCATGATCGAGGCGCTTCCACCACATATTCCCGCACGCCGGCGACATTCAGGCGCACCGCTCGGGACTGCTCGACGGTCAATACCGGAGCTTGACTTTCGGCCGACGCCGGTTCCCGCAACGAGGATTGCACCCACCGCAGCAGGCCATAGCTCAGGCCGGCCAGTAGCGCTAGTCCAGTCAGGGAAAGAATACCGCGCGCCGTCACGCCGCCGCTCGTGTTTTTCAAAGATACCGGTCGCGCAAGGCCGCCAGTTGGCCGCGCGCCTCCAGCAGCAGTTCGCAGACATCGCGCGCCGCGCCGCGCCCGCCCCGGCTGGGCGTCTGCCAGTGGGCGTGCTGCTTGACAAAGGGATCGGCGTTTCGCACCGCGATGGCCAGACCGACTCGGGTCATCACCGGCAGGTCGATCAGATCGTCGCCGACATAGGCGACCTGCTCGGCGGTCAGCCCCAGCCGGACCAGCAGGTTGTTGAACACCGTCTGCTTGTCCTGGACGCCCAGATAAGCGTGGTGGATGCCGAGATCGGCCATGCGCCGCTCCACCGAGGCGGCGCGGCGGCCGGAAATGATGGCGATCTCCACCCCGGCCTCAAGCAGCATCTTGATGCCGTGGCCGTCGCGGATATGAAACGCCTTGTATTCGTTGCCATCATTGCCCAGGTACAGCCGGCCATCGGTCAGCACGCCGTCCACGTCGAAAATCACCAGTTGAATCTGGGCGGCCTTGCTGAGCACATCGCGCATCGTGGGTTTCTCGCGGGTCGTTGGAAGTCACAGCACGCCGGCGCGCAGCAGATCGTGCATGTTCAGCACTCCGGTCAGCTTGCCGGCGGAGTTTACCACCGGCAGAGCGTTGATCTTGTATTGCTGCATCTTCTGCAATGCCTCGGCGGCCAGGGCGCCGGGGGCGATGGTCTTGCAGTCGCGGGTCATGACCTCGGCGACGCGGGCGGTATGGACGTCCACCTGTCGATCCAGCGCCCGCCGCAGGTCGCCGTCGGTGAAGACGCCCAGCACCCGCTGCTCTCCATCCACCACCACCGTGGTTCCCAAACCCTTGCGGCTCATTTCCAGCAGGGCGTCCTTGAGCAGATCGTCGGGGGCGCTGCAAGGCATCCGCGCGCCGGTGTGCATGATGTCGTCGGTCAACAACAGCAGGCGGCGACCCAGCCGGCCACCCGGATGGGAGCGGGCGAAGTCCTCGGCGGTGAAGCCACGCACCTCCAGCAACGCCACCGCCAGCGCATCGCCCATCGCCAGGGTGGCGGTGGTGCTGGCGGTCGGCGCCAGCCCCAGCGGACAGGCTTCCTGGACCACGCTGACATCGAGGTGAACATCCGCCATTGTGGCCAGGGTCGAGGCGGGATTGCCAGTAAGCGCGATCAAGGGTACGTCCAACCGCTTGATTAGGGGCAACAGCGTCAGGATTTCGTCGGTCTCGCCGGAATTGGACAGTGCCACCACCACGTCCTGGGCGGTGATCATGCCCATGTCGCCGTGGCTGGCCTCGGCGGGGTGAACGAAGAAGGCCGGGGTGCCGGTGCTGGCCAGGGTCGCGGCGATCTTGCCGCCGATATGACCGGATTTGCCGATGCCGAGCACCACGATGCGGCCCACGCAGGCCAGCATCAATTCACAAGCCTGCACGAAATAGTCGTCGATGCGCGCGGCGAGTTGAGTAATCGCTTCCGCTTCGATCGCCAGCACCTGGTGAGCGAGTTCCTTCAGTTTGTCGGGATGGATCGGCATGATGGCGGGGTTTGGCTAGAGTGACGTAGCGCCGAAGGTGTCGCACTGGCGCAAATCCCCGCCGGCAACGCCGCGCTTGAACCAACGTACCCGTTGCGCGGAACTGCCGTGGGTGAAGGAATCCGGTGCGACATACCCCTTGGCCTGCATTTGCAGGCGATCGTCGCCAATGGCACTGGCGGCGTTCAGCCCTTCCTCAATGTCGCCTGCTTCCAGAATCTGGCGGGCTTTTTGGGCGTGATGGGCCCAGACGCCGGCGAAGCAGTCCGCCTGCAATTCCAGGCGCACCGACAAGGCATTGGCTTCCGCCGCGCTGGAGCGGCCGCGCAGGGATTCAACCTTGTCTGAAATTCCCAGCAGGTTTTGCACGTGATGCCCGATTTCGTGGGCGATCACGTAGGCCTGGGCGAAATCGCCGGGAGCCTGGAAGCGATTCTTGAGTTCCTGGTAAAAACTCAAGTCGATATAGACTTTCTGGTCCGCCGGACAGTAGAACGGACCGACCGCCGCCTGGGCAAAGCCACAGGCCGATTGCACCGCGCCCGTGAACAGCACCAGTTTTGGGTCCTGATAAGTACCGCCCATTCGACGGAACAGGTCGCGCCAGGTATCCTCGGTGTCGGCCAGGACGACGGAGACGAACTTGCGTGACTCGTCATCGGTGGGGGATGGTTGAGCCGAGTGCTGGGTCGCGCCGCCGCCCGGCGCTCCGCTTCGAAGCAGAAAGCTGGGATCAATGCCAAAATACAGGGCGACGAGCACGAGAATGATGGCGCCGATGCCACCGCCCGCGAGGGTGGGCGTGGCTCGAACGCCCCGACGATCCTCGACATTGTCGCTTTCCCTACCCGTTCTCCAGCGCATAGGAACCTCACTCTTGTCGGTAACCGTCCACGCTCCTGGCCGTGCTTTCCGCCGAATTTGGAGCGGATCGACTGACAACGCGCGCTACTGCAACGCCTCGCGGGATTGGGCAGGGGACGCCCGATTGGCACCGACCATGGTCACGCCAGCGCCTCGGCGTTGTAAAATCCAGTTTGGCCCATCGTTCTCAGTGTCCCATGCTTCCCAGCCCAAGGGAAGCAGCCAGCAAGGAGATGGGCGGCTCCACGACCGTTTTCCGAGCCTTGATTCGGGGAGGGAAGCCGCCCGTGCCGATGGCCAGTCCCCCAACGACGCATAAGTCTCGGCGAGTAAAGACGAACCATGCGCTTCATCAATCCCAAGACCGATTTCGCCTTCAAGCGTATCTTCGGCTCGGAGCAAAGCCATGAGGTGCTGATCGATTTTCTCGACGCCGTGCTCTACGGCAGCCGGGGACTGATCGTCGATCTGGAAATCCTGAATCCCTGGCTGGCGCCCCGCATTCGCGGCATGAAGGACACCTACCTCGACGTGCGCGCCCGGCTGACCGATAACCGGCTGGTCATCATCGAAATGCAGGTTCTGAACGTGGAAGGCTTCGAGAAACGGATTCTGTACAACGCCGCCAAAACCTACTCCAACCAGTTGCGGAGCGGAGAAGACTACCTCGACCTGCATCCGGTCATCGCCCTGACCTTGACCGACTTTGTGATGTTCGAATCGTATCCCGGCTATCTCAGCCGCTTCGTGCTGCGGGAGCGGGATTATTTGATGGATTATCCGGTGGAGGACCTGGAGTTGGTGTTTATCGAACTGCCGAAGTTCGAAAAGTCGTTGGAGGATCTGGGCGGCCGGCTGGAGCAATGGCTGTATTTCATCAAGCACGCCCCGGATTTGACGATGATTCCGCCCAACTGGGCCGCCGTGCCGGCGTTGCGGCAGGCGTTCGATCTGGCGAACCGGGTCAATCTGGAGCCGGAGGAACTGGAGGATTTGGAGCGGCGGGAAGTGTTCATCGCCGACCAGCGCAACGCCTTGCGCAAGGCTCAACGACAAGGCCATATCGAAGGCCGCCGGGAACAGGCACTGGAAATTGCCCGCGCCCTGTTGGGTGTATTGGACCTGGACACCATCGCCGCCAAGACTGGCCTGACTCTTGATGAATTGCGGCGATTGCGGAGCGAACCTTGAATAATCCTTACTGGAGCCCCGTGACGCGGCGGCTCACCCCCTACGTGCCCGGCGAGCAGCCCAAGCTCGACAGACTGGTCAAGCTCAACACCAACGAGAATCCTTACGGACCCTCGCCGCGCGTGCTGGAGGCCATTCGGGCCGAACTGTCCGACGCCCTGCGCCTGTACCCGGACCCGAGCGCCGAGCGGCTCAAGCAGGCCGTCGCCGACTATTACGGCGTCACGCCAGCGCAAGTGTTCGTCGGCAACGGTTCGGACGAAGTGCTGGCGCATACCTTTCAGGGTTTATTGCAGCATCCCGCCCCACTGTTGTTTCCCGACATCACCTACAGCTTCTACCCGGTCTACTGCGGCCTGTACGGCATCGATTTTGAAACCGTGCCACTGGCCGAGGATTTCACCCTGCGGGTCGCCGACTACGTGCGCCCGAACGGCGGCATCGTCTTCGCCAATCCGAACGCGCCCACCGGCTGCCCGCTGCCGCTGGTCGACATCGACTGGCTGCTCCAACGCAACCAGGACTCGGTGGTCGTGGTGGACGAAGCCTATATCGACTTCGGCGGCGAGACCGCCATCGCGCTGGTGGATCGCTATCCGAACCTGCTGGTGACGCAAACCTTGTCCAAGTCGCGCTCGCTGGCGGGGCTGCGGGTTGGGCTGGCGGTGGGGCACCCGGAGCTGATCGAGGCGCTGGAGCGGATCAAGAACAGCTTCAATTCCTATCCCCTCGACCGGCTGGCCATCGCCGGCGCGGTGGCCGCGTTCGAGGACCGCGATTATTTCGAGCGCACTCGACAACTGGTGATCGCCAGCCGCGTCCAACTGGTCACCGCGCTGGCGGTACTTGGTTTTGAGGTATTGCCCTCGGCGGCGAACTTCGTCTTTGCCCGCCACCCGCAACGGGATGCCGCCGCCTTGGCCGCCGCCTTGCGCGAACGCCATGTGATCGTGCGTCACTTTCGCCTGCCGCGCATCGAACAGTTCCTGCGAATCACGGTCGGCGGCCCGGAACAGAACGCCGCCCTGCTCGCCGCGCTCGGGCTGATTCTGGCGGAGGGTTGAAGGTGCGATTGAGCGAACTGGTTGCGTATACGGATCGCCTGCTGGCGGCGGAAAACTTCAGCGACTACTGCCCGAACGGGCTGCAGGTGGAGGGCCGGGGGGAAGTCGAAACCCTGATCGGGGGCGTTACCGCCTGCCAGGCGTTGCTGGACGCGGCGGTCGAGCGCGGGGCCGACGCCGTGCTGGTCCATCACGGCTGGTTTTGGAAAGGGGAGAATCCGCGCGTCGTCGGCATGAAACAGCGGCGGCTCGCCACCCTGCTCCGTCACGGGATCAGCCTGATCGCCTACCATCTGCCGCTCGATGCCCATTCCGAGCTGGGCAACAATGTCCAATTGGCCCAAGCGCTGGATTTGACCGTGACTGGGACCACCGGCGGCAACGGTCGGACGCCAGGGCTGGTGATGTTGGGCAAGCTGGCCCAACCGCTGAGCGGAGACGCCTTCGCCGCTCATCTTGCCGCCCGCCTGGGCCGGGAGCCGCTGCATGTTGCTGGCGAAGCCGCGCCCATCCGGCGACTGGCCTGGTGTACCGGCGCCGCGCAGTCCTTTATCGAGATCGCGGTGAACGCTGGCGTGGATGCCTTCCTGACCGGCGAGGCGTCCGAACAAACCGTGCATGTCGCCCGCGAGAACGGCCTGCACTTTTTCGCCGCCGGTCACCACGCCACCGAGCGCCATGGCGTGCCCGCGCTGGGCGCGCATCTGGCCGCGCGATTCGCTCTAAACTTCGTGTTCGTCGACATCGACAATCCAGTCTGATCCCCGCGCCAGCCTTTTCGAGCCGCGCCAACCTCGCGGCTTTGGGCGACAAGCGCATAGACCCTAATACCCTCGCTGAGGTATAGTTTTGCCGTACCGCGAAAACGGCGGGAGTTCATACCGATGGAGTTCGCGCATCGTCCAGCGTGCCCCGCGAAGCGGGCTGGTTTCGGCAAAATAACGGCTCCCAATCCGGCTCCGGCGAACACGAAATCCGTGCATATCGTTTGCGTTGCCAACCCATCCTTAAATCCAACGATAAATTCACAACAGGAGACTGCGTATGAGTACGGTAGAGGACGTCGATCCCGGCAGACGCCGGTTTCTGACCGCCACGGCTGCCGTGGTCGGCGGCGTTGGCGTGGCGTTCGTCGCCGTTCCCTTTTTGAAATCCTGGTCGCCCAGCGAGCGCGCCAAGGCCGCTGGCGCGCCAGTGGAAGCGGACATCAGCAAACTGGAGGACGGCGCCATGATGACCGTCGAATGGCGCGGCAAGCCGGTTTGGCTGCTCAAACGCAGCAAGAAGATGCTGGACGACCTACCCGGACTCAAGGATCAACTGCTCGATCCCAACTCGCAGATGGCCAGCCAGCAGCCCAAGTACGCCCAGAACGCCAACCGGTCGATCAAGCCCGAGGTGCTGGTGCTGGTCGGCATCTGCACGCACCTCGGCTGCGCGCCCACCTTCCGACCCGACCTGGCGCCCGCCGATCTGGGGCCGGAATGGAAGGGCGGCTTCTTCTGCCCCTGCCATGGCTCTCGCTTCGATTTGGCCGGGCGCGTCTACAAAGGCGTTCCCGCGCCCTCGAACATGGAGGTGCCTTCCTACCGGTACCTCAGCGATTCCCGCATCTTGATCGGCGTTGATCCGGAGGTTGCGTAATGGCGAACACACAAGGCACGACCGGGTTGCTTGGCTGGATCGACGAGCGCTTCCCGCTCACCAAGATGATGCGCGAGCATCTGACCGAATACTACGCGCCGAAAAACTTCAACTTCTGGTACTTTTTCGGCTCGCTGGCGCTGCTGGTGCTGGTCAACCAGATTCTGACCGGCATCTGGCTGACCATGAGCTACAAGCCATCGGCCGCCGACGCCTTCGCCTCGGTCGAATACATCATGCGCGACGTGGACTGGGGCTGGCTGATCCGCTACATGCACTCGACCGGCGCTTCCGCCTTTTTCATCATGGTCTATCTGCACATGTACCGCGCCCTGATCTACGGCTCCTACAAGAAACCGCGCGAGTTGATCTGGATCTTCGGCGTGCTGATCTTCCTGTGCCTGATGGCCGAAGCGTTCATGGGTTATCTGCTGCCCTGGGGCCAGATGTCCTACTGGGGCGCGCAGGTGATCATCAACCTGTTCAGCGCCATTCCCGGCATCGGCCCGGATCTGGCGGTCTGGATTCGCGGCGACTACGTGATCTCGGACGCTACCCTGAACCGGTTCTTCTCGCTGCACGTCATCGCCTTGCCGCTGGTTATTCTGGGGCTGGTGGTCGCCCACATCATGGCCCTGCACGAAGTCGGCTCCAACAACCCAGACGGCGTCGAGATCAAGAAACTGAAGGACGAAAGAGGCCGGCCGCTGGACGGCATTCCGTTCCATCCCTACTACACCGTCAAGGATCTGGTCGGTGTGGCGGTGTTTCTGGTCTTCTTCGCGGCCGTGATCTTTTTCATGCCGGAAATGGGTGGCTACTTTCTGGAGCACCCGAACTTCGATCCCGCCGATTCCCTGAAGACTCCGCCGCATATCGCGCCGGTCTGGTACTTCACGCCGTTCTACGCGATGCTGCGAGCCGTGCCGTCCTTTGCCGGCACCCAGGTCTGGGGCGTGCTGGTCATGTTCGCCGCCATTCTAGTGCTGTTCTTCCTGCCGTGGCTGGATCGAAGCCCGGTCAAATCCATCCGCTATCGCGGTTTGTCGTTCAAGCTGGCGCTGGCCGCCTTCGTGATCTCGTTCCTGATCCTGGGTTACCTGGGCGCATTGCCGACCACCCCGGCCCGCACCTCGGTGGCGCAGATCTGCACCATTCTCTACTTCGCCTTTTTCGTCGTGCTGCCCATCCTGCCGGCCTTCGAAAAGACCAAGCCCGTACCGGAAAGGGTGACCGAAAAATGAAAAAAATCATCGTCGCACTGGTATTGATGGCGTTGCCCGGCTTGACCGCGGCCGCTGGCGGAGCGGGGTTTCCGCTCGAGAAAGCGCCCATCGACCTGCACAACAAGGCTTCGCTGCAAAAAGGCGCCAAGCTGTTCGTCAACTATTGCATGGGCTGCCACTCGCTGGAGCACCAGCGCTACAACCGCATGGCGCGCGACATCGGCCTGACCGACGAGCAGGTCAAGGAGAACCTGATCTTCACCGGGGCCAAGGTCGGCGACACCATGAGGAATGCGATGCCCAAGGCGGACGCCAAGCAGTGGTTCGGCGTCGTCCCGCCCGATCTGACCCTGATCGCCCGATCGCGCGGGGTGGATTATCTCTATACCTACCTGCTGACGTTCTATCAGGACGCCACCCGGCCCTTTGGCGTGAACAACGCCGCGTTTCCGAACGCCGGCATGCCGCACGTGCTGTGGGAACTGCAGGGGATGCAAAAGCCGGTCTACGCGGTTCACAAGGACGCCGCCGGCCACGAAAGCAAGGTTCTCAAGGGCTTCGAACTGGCGCAACCGGGGAGCATGAGTCCGCCGGAGTTCAAGCAAGCCATGGTGGACTTGGTGAATTTCCTGGCCTATGTCGGCGAACCCATCCAACTGGAGCGCCAGAGGATCGGTATCTGGGTATTGCTGTTCCTGGGCCTGCTCTGCGTGGTGTTCTACCTGCTGAAGAAAGAGTATTGGAAGGACGTGCATTGACGTCGCTGTCGCCGGTGAAGGGCCGACCGCTCTTCGCCGGCGTTCCTTGAACCGCCGCTCCCCGCGCCTGGCGGGGAAAATCCGTTCTCCGCGCCTTGCCCACGAACCCTTCGCCATGACCTCGACCCGTCCCTATCTGATCCGCGCCCTGTACGAGTGGATTGAAGACAACGGCCTGACGCCGCACATTCTGGTCGACGCGGAAGCACCGGGAGTCAGCGTGCCCAAACAGCATGTGCGCGATGGGCAAATCGTGCTCAACATCAACCCGGCGGCGGTGCGCGATCTGCGGCTGGGCAATGAGTGGATCGAGTTCAACGCCCGTTTCGGCGGCGTGGCCCGCGCGATCCAGATTCCGGTGGCCGCCGTTCTGGCCATTTACGCCCGCGAAAACGGGCATGGCATGGCCTTTGGCGAGGAGAAGAGCGGCGACGAACCGCCACCGCCCGGTTCGCCACCGCCGGAGAAGCCAGATCAGCCGGACAAGCCGGCGCGTCCCGACCGCAGGCCGGTGCTGAAGATCGTGAAATAGCGGCGCTTAGCGGATGTATTCGAACAGCGTCACTACTTGGCGCACGCCGCCGACCTGGCTGGCCACGTCCGCTGCGGCGTCCGCTTCCCGCGGCTGCACCAGTCCCAGCAGATAGACCACCCCGCGCTCCGTCACCACCTTGACCCGGCTGGGATCGAAATCCGGGATATCGTTGATCCGCAGCAGCGCGGCCTTGACCTTGGTGGTGAGCAAGGTGTCGTTGTTGCGACTGGACAGGGCGCTGGGCGGGCCGATCGCCAGTTCATTGTAAACCTCCCGAACCGGTGGCTCGATGCGGCGGGCAATGGCTTCCGCCTGTTCCCGAGCCTGGGCCGACACGACCTCGCCGCTCAGCAGCACAGCGCCGTTGTAGCTGGTGACGTTGAGGTGGTTGCCCGGCGGCAATTGCTGATCGAGCGTGTTGTAGAGCTTCAATGCAATCGTCTGATCGTCCACCACGGCGCCGGCCGTGCGCCGGTCGTGCGCCACGCCGACGCCCACCGCCGTGCCGCCCACCAGCAGCGGGATGCAGCCGGTCAGCAGTGTCGTGGTCAGGATCGCCGCCACGAGAGGGATTGGCCATGTCTTCATGAGGGTTCCTCCTCGCCGAATAACCGATGGTCCACCAGATCGCACAGACAGTGGATGATCAGGATGTGGACCTCTTGAATCCGCGCGGTCGCCGTCGCGGCCACGCGAAGCTCGATATCCTCCGCGCCCAGACAACCGGCCATGCGCCCACCGTCGCGGCCCGTCAGCGCCACCGTGGACAGGCCCAATTCGCGCGCGGCGACCAGGGCGGTCAGGACGTTGGGCGAGTTGCCGCTGGTCGAAATCGCCAGCAACACGTCGCCGGGACGACCCAGGGCGCGGACTTGCCGGGCGAAGATTTGCTCGAAGGCGTAGTCGTTGGCGATGGAGGTCAACGCCGAACTGTCGGTGGTCAGCGCGATGGCGGCCAATCCCGGCCGTTCGATCTCGAAGCGGTTGACCAGTTCGGCGGCGAAATGCTGGGCGTCGGCGGCGGACCCGCCGTTGCCGCACACCAGAATCTTGTGGCCCTGCCGCAGCCGTTCGGCCAGATGTTCGGCGGCCTGAGCGATACGCGGCCCCAGGGTGGCGAGGGTCCGCTCCTTGGCCGCGATGCTGGCGGCGAAATGTTGCTTGATGCGCGTGAGTGGTTTCATCATCCCTATCCGGTAAAGTACGATGAATGGGAAAGCTTAGCGCATTCCCGTTCGCTGCGATTCCTTGATGGCGGATAATCCGCCCCTTCCGCGTTCCATCCCACCCTCACGACCCTCATGGTTGCTTCCGCTTTTCGCGAATTCCGGGCCGGCGCGCTGGCGTTGGCGCCCCTGCTGGTTGGCGTGATGCCGTTCGGCATGATCTACGGCGCGCTGGCGCTGAGTCAGGGTCTGAGTCCGGCGGCGGCGCTGGCGATGTCCACGATTCTGTTCGCCGGCTCGGCGCAGTTTCTGTTTTGCCAACTGCTCGGCGCGGGGGTTCCGGCCCCGGTGATGGTGGCCGAGGTGGGTCTGCTCAACCTGCGCCACACCCTGTACAGCGCCGCGCTGGCCCCGCGCATCGCCCATCTGCCCCGGCGCTGGAAGCTGGCGCTGGCCTATCTGCTGACCGACGAAGCCTACGCCGTGATCGCCCGGCGGGAGACGGTGGCCGACGCGGGACCCGATCGGCACTGGTTCTATCTGGGCGCGGGGTTGGCCCTGTGGAGCGGCTGGCAACTGTCCACCGCCGCCGGCGTGGTGGTGGGTGCGCGGCTGCCGACGGATTGGCCGCTGGATTTCGCCTTGCCGTTGACCTTCATCGCCATCGTGGTTCCGCTGATCCGTAACCGGACCCTGCTGGCGGTGGCGGTGGTCTCCGGGATCGTGGCGCTCCTGGCCGCTGGTCTGCCGTTCAAGCTGGGGCTGCTGGCGGCGGCGCTGGCCGGGATGGCGGTCGGCTGGCGACTGGCGGGCAGAATGCGATGAGCGTCTGGCTGATCATGGGGCTGTGTGGCGTGGTGACTTTTGCCATCCGCCTGTCGTTCATCGCCGCAGAAGGCAAGGTGGCGTTCCCACCAGGGTTTCGCCGCTTGTTGCCGTTCGTGCCGGTCGCCACCCTGACCGCGCTGGTGATTCCCGAACTGCTGATGCCCCAGGGAACGCTATGGCTGGCCTGGGACAATGCCCGGTTGATGGCCGGGGTAGCGGCTATCGTCATCGCCGCCACGACGCGCAGCGTGCCGTGGACGCTGGTCGGCGGATTCGTGGTATTGGGGGTGTGGCCGGCCTGAACGAGGAACCGGCCTGGGACTATGCCGCGCCGGAAAGCTCAACCTTGTCGTAAATCTCCGCCAGCGCCAGTTCGCAGTCGATGGCGTCCAGCCGCAAGCGGCTTTCCAAGCCATCGCTTTCCGTCAACACCCAGCGTTGATCTGGCTGCCGCCGATAGGATTCGACATGCGGGCGATGCTGGGCGATCAGCACGTACTCCATCAGCGATTCCAGCTTGCGGTAATGCTCGAACTTCCGGCCTCGGTCATAGGCTTTCGTGGAATCCGACAGCACTTCCACGATCAGGATTGGATTCAGCAACGTATCCCGTTGACTATCGTCGAACTGGGCTTGGCCGCAGACCACCACGACATCCGGGTAGGTGAAAAATCCGGTCGGGCTGACTTTGACCCGCATATCGTTGGCGTAGGTCTTACAGGGACGTTTTTTGAGTTGCTGCCGAACTTCGGACAAGGTATTAATCACAATCAGATTATGTGGCTCGCTTGCGCCGACCATAGCGAAAATTTCACCGTCGAAATATTCGCTCTTGAGTTCGGCGCGGCGTTCGAGCGCGAGATAATCCTTAGGACTCAGATACGGTTTGGGTTGCAGGGACATGGCCATGCTTCCAAGGGGCGGTTGCTCGAACCGATTGTGCCACAACTGGACGGATAACCCGCATAGTAGCCATTCCTGATATTTCCCCAAAACTGTCGATGCCGGTCAAACTCTCCGGCCACGGATGCCAACAACCCGGTTTGGAGGACGGCTAGAGCTTTGGCCAGTTCTCGCATCGCATCGCTCCGCCGCACGACACGTCGGATGGATCGCCTTGATCGCCAGGCGCTGGTTTCAAATTGAAACGGCGTGAAATTCTCTGTTGCAAATTGAAATCGCCTCGCCACTCAAAATAAAGAGCCAGCACTGATAACTGATTGATGGATAACACCATCCGCACTGGGCACGGCTGTGGCATGGAAGATGCCTCATTTTATGGCGATGACCAAGACCAACCGCCAATATCCAGCCATAATAGGAGTCATGCCTCATGAAATGGAGATGTTTTTCCATATCGTACTTCGGAGCGATACCCCTGGGGCTGTCTCTAACCAGCGGATTCTTCTTTATTTGCCTAGTGGGGTGCTCCTCGCTAAGTATCGATTCCGCGAAGGGCCTCGGCACTGCTGGCCTAGAGGCCTCGGTACAGAATGCTGCGAATATCTTTGCTTCCGACGACGAATACCAGAGCACAATGGATGCAGAGGCGTTCTTCCATGGTTTCGCTGGCATGAGCGTACCTCAGAAGTTGTTTGACAATTACAAAACAATTCAAGCCGAACTCAGCACGCGCAGGATTGTGTTTTCGAACCTCGGCGACGTCTACGGCGCATTTTCCAGTCTCGTAGCCATCGATGCGGCGACCGGCGTCGAAACAGCAATCAATGGGCTTGGCGATGCAGTAAATGGCTATGCATCTGCTCTCAATAAAAGCCCGGTCATCTCCAGTTCTGCTCAGGGTGTCATCGCCAGGATAGGTGGGCTGACTGCCGCCGAGATCCAAAAAGAGAAGATCAATCAATCCAGCGTGCTAATCCGAGAGCGGTTGACTGCCTTTGCCAAGTTGTTTGAAGACCCTCTGGTACGAGCTCAAATGGTCACATTCAAGCAAAACCTAGCTCAAACCAGATCAAGCGCCATTCAACTCCTGTGGAAAAAGGGTGTATTCGACCCGAGCCCATTAATCAATCAAATGGGGACTGATATTGGTCTAACGGCCAGTAAAGATGTCATCAAAATTGTCAACGACCAGAACGATAAAACCATCAGCAGTGGGTTGGAGAAGGTCATTGTTGCCCGACTCAATCGAAGAATCGATTTGATCGAGCAGGGGTATGATGCTAGCGTCAAAACAGTGAAGGAGTTGATTAAAAAACATGAAGAACTAGAGAAAGGAGAGGAGCTTAGTCTGACGAGGCTGCGTCAAATTATTGCCGAGCTTCAGCACATTACCGATCTTCTCGTACCGAAAGCGTCCTCCTCCGAGAGAAAGTAAATTACAGAGTCACCTAACTGACTGAGAAAAAGGCAACGATCATGCAAACCCTCTTGATGGACGGCAAGCTCGAACGTGCGGAAGCACTTGCGGCGTTGAATGCCGCTGCCCTAGCCGCCACTGCGGCTCTACCGGACGCATTGATTAAATGCGAAACCCAAAAACAAATGCAGAAGGTGATCGCCGACCGCGATATTTGTCAACTTGCATACACCAACTGTATGGATAAATCTCTCAAGCGCACGGGGCCTTTGTTTGAGCAGGTGGCCAAGGACCTAGAAAAAGCTGCGGAAGAAATTACTCAAAGGTCAAAGAGCCTTCAAGATGCTATTGAGGCGACCAAACTCTTGGTTGATGCAGTTCGGCTTGCTGGTTCTCTAGCCTTAGCGTTTGCATAGAACCGAACCGAGCCATCCGTTGGATACTCCGATAGGCGGAGCGCGAAGCACTCCGCCTATCATTGGGCCGCACCTGACTGTCTCAGCGTCCGCTGCACTCTTGCTTTCGGCAGCAGGTGAGCCCCAGCCTCAGGCCTTAGCGTTCCAAGGGTTGCGATGCTAGGGCCATATATGAACCGCAACTCATATGTCATAGGAGATAATCATGGCTAGAAAGAAAGCATTTTTAGTTGGAATCAATGACTACGCACCTAGTGGCGCAGGGGGGCCTGACTTGCGGGGCTGCGTGAACGATGTGCGTGACATGGCGCATACCCTAAATGCACTCGGCATCGTGCCAGCAACTCCTGGCACGATGCGAATTGTCACCGATGCAAGGGCGACAAGGGCGGCTATTCTCGATGGGTTCACCTGGTTGATCACTGGGGCGAAGAAAGGCGACGTATTGGTCTTCTACTATTCAGGCCATGGCTCGCAAATTGCGGATGTAAGTGGGGAAGAATTGGATAAAAGAGATGAGACAATTTGCCCCCACGACTATGCAACCGCCGGGATGATCAAGGATGACGATTTTCGCTCGCTGTTGGCTGGCCTTCCAGCGGGGGTCAACCTGGATGTAATCCTTGATTCCTGTCATTCCGGTACTGGAACGCGGGAGTTGGCCGCCTTGGCAGCCGTTCCCGAGGAGCAAGCGGTTGTGTACCGATATGTAGAGCCGCCGATCGACTGGGGTTATTTCCTGGAAGTTGAACCTACACTCTCGCTACGCGGAATCTTCAAGCCGGGAAGAGCCGCTGGGGGAGAAAGGGAGGCAGTTATTGTTCCCGGATTAAACCACGTCTTGTGGGCAGGCTGTCGTGATAACCAAACCTCTGCCGAAGCTCCTATTGATGGCGTATGGCGAGGCGCGTTCACCTATTGCTTCTGCCAAGCCTTGAGGCGAGCGGGCGTTGCTGTGACTCGGCGTCGCCTTGACGATCTGGTAAGTGCAGACCTGAAGAAGCTGGGTCATAGCCAAGTACCTCAGTTGGAAGGCACAACAACCTCAATTGGTGAAAAGGTGTTCACATAAGTCTAATAATATCATCCAGTCGACCCCAAAAAGCACCGCTTCACTCCGCTTTTTGGGGAGGTTAATAACGATCTTTCGGCTGTGTGTCATGAAGAAACGATTCCTCCAACCAATGGTGGCTCTAATCTTCAAACTAGTTTTTTGATTAAGGATCATTAATCGATGAAGAACAGTAATCGCGCAATATCTCCGTCGTCACTGATTAATCCAGAGTTGGCGCATCGCACTCACTATTCCAATAGCACCTGTGTCTGCTCAATTATTCCAAAGAATGTCTTGGAGCGATTTGCAAATGATGAGAAATTGACTGATGAACAGCGGAAATCATTCGCTAACACCGTCGCGCTTGAAAAAATGTGGCGACAAATGCGTGTCGCCAAAACCAAATATACTCGCTTAGCCCAATCCGTCCTTCCGACAGGTTTGCTTGTAGGTGCTACCGCTTTGCCCTCAGTTGCGGTATTTGATTGCCGGCATGGATCGGCTCTTCCGGGCAATCTGGTCGCCAATCCACAATCATCGACTGACGCTACCGCTAAGCGGACGTTTGAAGAAACTCAGGCCTTGGCTGATTTTTTCCAATCGGTGTTTGGCCGTAATTCATTGGACAATGCTGGTATGGGGCTTCTGTCTTCAATCCACTACGGTATCAACTACAATAACGCGTTCTGGAACGGTACGCAGATGACGTACGGCGACGGAGATGGAAACATCTTCGTTGATTTCACTAAATCCAACGATGTAATCGCACATGAATTGATGCACGGCGTCACTCAGTTCACAGCGGGACTAGGCTATACCAATCAAGCTGGGGGCTTGAATGAGAGCATGTCCGATGTGTTCGGCTCGATGTTCCGCCAATGGCGCGCAAACCAGACGGTATTTACGGCAGACTGGCTTATCGGAAAGGACATCATGGGACCTGGTGCGATCAAGCGAGGGTTTACATGCCTCCGAGATATGTCAAATCCTGCCGCTAACCACTGCCTATCCCCCCAACCGATAAACTTTTCGCAATACCGCGACGGTATGGATCCGCACGAGAGCAGCGGCATTCCCAACTTCGTCTTCTACAAGGCTGCGATGACGGTTGGCGGCAAGAGCTGGGAGAAGGTTGGCAAGATATGGTACCAAGCGTTGACCGGCTTCTCGGCAAGCCCGAACATGAAGATGAAGGTGTTCGCTAACCGGACGCGAAAACTGGCCAGCAGCATGTTCCCAGCCGAACTTGCAATTCAGGCTGCGGTCGACAAAGCATGGAAGAATGTGGGTCTTTAGTCCTTTCGTAACCGCTCACTCCCCTCGCCCACTGGTGGGAGAGGATTTGGGGGTGAGGGCGGGTTTCAAAGATTTACCCCCTCACCCTAACTCTCTCTCCTTGACAGAGGGAGAGGGGACTGAGTAATCATGTCCATTCTAGGAAACGTTCTGAGAGGTAGAGGCCATGTCCATCTTGCAGGTTGAAAAGCTTGGCGGATTAGCCAGTTTTGGGGGGATGCGGTCCCACATCCGTAGCGTAGGTCGGATCGATACTGCCACACTATCTCCTGACGATCAGAAGGCAATAGACGAATTGTTTCGATCTGGCAGTATTCTCGATTCCAACGTAGCCGACAGTTTTCGATTTCGGGTCTCTCGTCTCTCGGTCAACGGCACCGAGAATATTGAAGTTTCAGAAGCTTGTATTCCCGCAGCTCTGGCATCGTGTGTAAAGGATGAGTTTGTGTAAAAGACGCCGCGTTTTGTTCTTAACTTTTTGAGCCAGGCTAGTCGCTCCACCGGACGTTTTCGCCTCTGCGGATGCGCAGCTCCGGCAAAACCGCTGGTGTCTTCGGTGTTACGCTGCCACCCCTGCATTCCCCATCACCGACACAACGCCTCACACGGCGTCCCATCCTTGTCTCCATCCAGCCGGCTCAATCCACATTGCGTGAGATAGAACCGCGCTTCGTCGCACGAAGTCATTTCGCGGCAGGTACTTTTCGCCCCGCACCGTCCCGCAAAAACTGGCCGAGTTGGGATCGGTTCCGGCCTTCCCGCCGCTTCACCATGCCGCCAGTCCCAGGGCGGAATTGGGTTAGCATCGGCCCACAGCCCGCGCCGCGCCGCTTTCGCCTCCGCTTCCAGCGCCAGCAGCCGGGCATCATCGCTGTGTCGGGTAAGGAAGCGGCATTACTACCGCTCCCTCCCCTAAGAACCGTACTTG
>ERZ761607.1509-NODE-1509-length-28759-cov-6.609776_pt1 | contig 28759 bp, 27 predicted proteins | sample MGYA00511164_ERZ761607 | MGnify/ENA primary metagenome ERZ761607 (study PRJEB28899, sample SAMN02445080) | bioreactor sludge metagenome | biome: EBPR sludge | place: Australia: Brisbane, Thorneside Wastewater Treatment Plant | collected 2011-06-22 ... | reverse complement strand
AAGAACATCACCGACTACGGCGCGTTCGTGGACCTGGGCGGCATCGACGGCCTGCTGCACGTCACCGACATGAGCTGGAAGCGCGTCTCGCATCCGTCGCAGGTCCTGGCGGTCGGCGACACGGTCAAGGTGCAGATCATCAAGATCAATCCGGACACCCAGCGCATCAGCCTCGGCATGAAGCAGCTGCAGTCCGATCCCTGGGACGGCGTCGAAGCCAAGTACCCGGTCGGCGCCAAGTACACCGGCCGCATCACCAACATCACCGACTACGGCGCCTTCGTTGAGCTGGAAGCCGGCGTCGAAGGCCTGGTGCACGTCTCGGAAATGTCCTGGACCAAGAAGAACGTCCATCCGGGCAAGATCGTCTCCACCTCCCAGGAAGTGGACGTCATCGTGCTGGACGTCGACAGCTCCAAGCGCCGCGTCTCGCTCGGCCTGAAGCAGGCGATGGCCAACCCCTGGGAAGCCTTCCTGTCCGCGCACCCGATCGGCTCGACCGTCGAGGGCGAAGTCAAGAACGCCACCGAGTTCGGCCTGTTCGTCGGCCTGGACGGCGACATCGACGGCATGGTCCACCTGTCGGACCTCGACTGGAACGTCGCCGGCGAAGAAGCCATGGCCCGCTACAAGAAGGGCGATGTCATCAAGGCCAAGGTTCTCGACGTCGACGTCGAGAAGGAACGCATCAGCCTCGGCGTGAAGCAGCTCGCCGGCGACCCGATGCAGGGCGACACCTTCCGCAAGGGCCAGACGGTCACCGTGACCGTCACCGAAATCACCTCGGGCGGTATCGAAGTGAAGTTCGGTGAAGACGACGCCCCGATGACCGCCTTCATCCGCAAGTCGGACCTGTCGCGCGACCGCAACGAGCAGCGCCCCGAGCGCTTCGCCGTCGGCGATCGCATCGACGCCCAGGTGACCAACATCGACAAGGCCGCGCGTCGCGTGTCCGTGTCGATCAAGTCGCTGGAAATGGCCGAGGAGAAGGAAGCCATCGAGCAGTTCGGGTCCTCGGACTCGGGCGCGTCGCTGGGCGACATCCTGGGCGCGGCCCTGCGCGAAAAGGCCAAGAACGACTAAGGTTCACGGCCTTTCAGTGAAGACGATCGCGGCGGCCGGGGCGACCCGGCCGCCGTTTTCGCATCCGCGATCGGGCGCCGCGCGTACGGGCGTTCGCTGAGATTGACCATAACGACGCCGACAACCTCTTGAAGACTCAAGGGACATTGGGCAAAGGTCGGGCCGCCGACGCCCCGGGGGGACCCATGATCAAGTCCGAGCTGATCGCCAAGCTCGCTCACGAGAACCCTCACCTGACTCAACGTGACATCGAGCGCGTGGTCGGCGTGATCCTCGACAAGATGACGCTGGCGCTCGAACAGGGCGGCCGCGTGGAGCTGCGCGGTTTCGGCGCCTTCTCCGTTCGCTCGCGTCCCGCCCGCGCCGGCCGCAATCCCCGCACCGGCGAACCGGTCTCGGTGAAGGGCAAGCATGTGCCCTTCTTCAAGAGCGGCAAGGAGCTGCGCGAGCGGCTCAACGCCGACTGAGCTTGACCTGAACCCCGCAACACCGAAGGTTGCCGGTCTCACCAGCAGCGGGAGACGGTCATGAGCATCGCCAGGGAATTCCGGGAATTCATCGCGCGCGGCAACGTCGTCGATCTCGCCGTGGGCGTGATCATCGGCGGCGCGTTCGGCGCCATCGTGAAGAGCCTGGTCGATCAGGTGGTCATGCCGCCGATCGGCCTGCTGCTGGGCCGCGTCGACTTCTCAAAGCTGGAGTGGGTGCTGACGCCCGAGGACCCAGCCACCGAGGCGATCGAGAAGGTGGCGATCAGCTACGGCGCCTTCATCAACACCATCATCCAGTTCCTGATCGTCGCGGCGGTCGTGTTCATGGCGGTCAAAATCATCAACCAGCTGCGTCGCGAACAGGCCGCGGATCCCGCGCCGGAGGCCGCGCCGGCCCCGACGCCCTCGGAAGCCCTGCTGACCGAGATCCGCGACCTGCTGAAGGCCCAGGCGGCCCCGAAGCCCGCCCCGACGCCGAAGCTCACGCCCGTGGCGCGCAAGACTCCGCCCAAGAAGGTCTGATGGCCGGGACCAAGATCTGCGGCCTGACGACCCCCGAGACCGTGACGGCCGCCGTCGCCGGCGGCGCGGCCTTCATCGGCTTCATGTTCTTTGACAGGAGCCCGCGTAACATCGGGCCCGACGCCGCCGCGCGGCTGGCGCCGCCGGCCCGCGCCGCCAACGTCAAGACCGTAGCCGTGACGGTCGAGCCGGATGACGCGCTGCTCGACCGGCTTGCCGCGACGCTGGCGCCCGACTTCATCCAACTGCACGGCAAGGAGACGCCTGCCCGCGCCCGCGAGGTCGCCCAGCGTACGGGCGCGGGGGTCATCAAGGTCTTCTCGGTGTCCGAGGCGTCCGATCTCGATGCGGCCCGCGCCTACGAGAGCGTCGTCGACCATCTGATGTTCGATGCGAAGGCGCCGGCCGGGTTCGACCGGCCGGGCGGCACCGGCGCGAAATTCGACTGGACGATGATGAAGGACCGCCGCTTCGCGCGGCCCTGGTTCCTCGCCGGCGGGCTTGACCCATGGAACGTGGCCGAGGCCCTGCGCCTTTCCGGCGCACCGCTTGTCGACGTTTCCTCTGGTGTGGAGCGCGGCCCGGGGATAAAGGACCCGTCTCTCATTTCGGCCTTCCTGGAAGCGGTACGCCGCGCCTGACCTGCTGACGCTGTGAACGCCCCGACCCTACCGAACGACTGGAACGCCCTGCCCGACGCCAACGGCCGCTTCGGCGACTACGGCGGTCGCTATGTGGCCGAGACCCTGATGCCGCTGGTCCTCGACCTGGACCGCGCCTACAGCGAAGCCAAGGCCGATCCCGCGTTCCAGGGCGAGCTGAAGGGCTTCCTCAAACACTACGTCGGCCGGCCCAATCCGCTGTATTTCGCCGAGCGCCTGACCGCCCACTACGGCGGGGCGAAGATCTACTTCAAGCGCGAGGAGCTGAATCACACCGGCGCGCACAAGATCAACAACTGCATGGGCCAGATCCTGCTGGCCATGCGGATGGGCAAGACCCGGATCATCGCCGAGACCGGCGCCGGCCAGCACGGCGTGGCCAGCGCCACCGTCTGCGCCCGCTTCGGCCTGCCCTGCGTGGTCTACATGGGCGCCGTCGACGTCGAGCGGCAGAAGCCGAACGTGTTCCGCATGAACCTGCTGGGCGCCGAGGTGCGGCCGGTGACCTCCGGGGCGGGAACCCTGAAGGACGCCATGAACGAGGCCATGCGCGACTGGGTCACCAACGTCTCCGACACCTACTACATGATCGGCACGGCGGCGGGCCCGCACCCCTATCCGGCCATGGTCCGCGACTTCCAATCGGTGATTGGCGAAGAGATCCGGTGGCAGATCATGGAGGCCGAGGGGCGGCTGCCGGACGCCGTGGTCGCCTGCGTCGGCGGCGGATCGAACGCCATCGGGACCTTCCACCCCTTCCTCGCCGACGAGGGGGTGAAAATCTTCGGAGTCGAGGCCTCCGGCCACGGGCTGGAGACCGACAAGCACGCCGCCTCGCTGACCGGCGGCCGTCCCGGCGTCCTGCATGGCAACAAGACCTATCTGCTGCAGGATCCCGACGGCCAGATCCTTGACGCCCACTCGATCAGCGCCGGGCTCGACTATCCGGGCATCGGGCCGGAGCACAGCTGGCTGCACGACATCGGCCGCGCCCGCTACCTGACCTGCACCGACGACGAGGCGCTGGCCGCCTTCAAACTCTGCGCAGAGCTGGAGGGCATCATTCCGGCCCTCGAGTCCGCCCACGCCGTGGCCAAGCTGCCCGAGGTGGTCAAGGAGGTCGGCAAGGACGGCATCGTGGTGATGACCATGTCCGGCCGCGGCGACAAGGACGTCAACACCGTCGCCGCCGCCCTGGGGATGTCGATTTGACCAAGGACCGTATCGACCGTCGCTTTGCGGCTGTCGCCGGCGAAGGGCGCGCCGCGTTCGTCGCCTACATCGTCGCCGGCGACCCCGACCGGACCGCCTCTCAGGCCATGCTCGACAGCCTGCCCGCCGCCGGCGCCGACATCATCGAGCTGGGCTTCCCGTTCTCCGATCCGATGGCCGAGGGTCCCTCGATCCAGCTCGGATCGCAGCGCGCGCTGAAGGCCGGGATGACGCTTCGCGGCACGTTGGACATGGTCGAGGCGTTCCGGAGGCATGACTCGGACACCCCGATCATCCTGATGGGCTACCTGAACCCGGTCCTGAACAAGGGCTTCGACGCCTTCGCCGCCGACGCGGCGGCGGCCGGAGTCGACGGGCTGATCATCGTCGACTGCCCGCCGGAAGAGGCCGACCCGCTCGCTGACGCGCTGGAGGTCAACGGCGTGGCGCTGATCCGGCTGGCCACCCCGACCACCGACGACAGGCGTCTGCCGGCCGTGGTCCGGCGGACCTCGGGCTTCGTCTACTACGTCTCCGTTGCCGGGGTGACCGGGGTCAAGGAAGCCGACGCCGACGCCGTGGCACAGCCCGTGCAGAGGCTGAAGGCCGCGTCCGGCCTGCCGGTCGCGGTGGGATTTGGCATCAGGACGCCCGAACGCGCCGCCGCCGTGGCCCGCGTGGCCGACGGCGTCGTGGTGGGCTCGGCGCTGGTTGATGAAATCGAAGGCGCCCTGAAATCGGGATCGAACGAAAACGTGACCGAAAGAGTTCTTTCCAAGGCGGCTGAGCTGGCTAAGGCTGTGAGATCGGCGCGAGTCAGGGACGCTTAAGCGATGGCGATGGCTGACCCCAAGAACGACAAACCCAACCGAGGCGGCGCGCGTGAGCGTCAGGGATGGCTGTCGCGTATCGCCCCGGGCGTGCGCGGCGCCTTCGTCAAGCGCGAGACGCCCGAGAACCTCTGGGTGAAGTGCCCCGACACCGGGGAGATGATCTACCGGCCCGATCTGGAAGCCGCCTGGTGGGTGACCCCCGCCGGACGCCACATGCGCATCGGGCCCGAGCTGCGCTTCAAGTACACCTTCGACGACGGCGCCTACGAGAGCCTGCCGACGCCGGACGTCGTCGAGGATCCGCTGAAGTTCAGCGACGGCAAGCCCTACAAGGACCGCCTCGCCGCCGCCCGCAAGGCGACCGGCGAGCAGGACGCCGTGGCCCTGGCCGCCGGTTCGATCGGCGGCGTCAAGTCGGTGGTCATGGTCCAGGACTTCGCCTTCATGGGCGGTTCGCTGGGCATGGCGGCTGGCGAGGCCTTCATCGCCGGCGCCCGCGCCGCCCTGGAACGCCAAGCGCCCTATGTCGCCTTCACCGCCGCCGGCGGCGCGCGCATGCAGGAAGGCACCCTGTCCCTGATGCAGATGGCCCGCAGCACCCTGGCGATTCAGGAGCTGAAAGCCGCCCGCCTGCCCTACATCGTGGTGCTGACCGACCCGACCACAGGCGGGGTGACCGCCAGCTACGCCATGCTGGGCGACATCCATCTGGCCGAGCCGGGCGCCCTGATCGGCTTCGCCGGCCAGCGCGTGATCGAGCAGACCATCCGCGAGACCCTGCCGCCGGGCTTCCAGCGCGCCGAGTTCCTCGTCGAAAAGGGCATGGTCGACCGCGTGACCCCGCGCCACGAGCTGCCGATGGTGCTGGGATCGATCCTCAAGACCCTGATGATGGGCCGCGACGGGCTGAAGGCGGCCTGAGGCCCTGCGTGGTTCGACACGCCCGCTGCGCGGGCTGCTCACCATGACTATGTTTGATGGCCTTCTGACTCAGTCATCCTGAGCAGCGCCGAAGGCGCGTGTCGAAGGACGCACCATGAGCGAACATCTCCGCCCGCACGACGCCGCCCTCGAGCGGCTGAAGGCGCTGCATCCGAAGCTGATCGATCTGTCGCTGGGCCGCATGCGGCGCCTGTGCGCCGCGCTGGGCGATCCGCAGCGGCGGCTGCCGCCGGTGATCCACGTGGCCGGGACGAACGGCAAGGGCTCCACCGTCGCGATGCTGCGCGCCATCGCCGAGGCGGCGGGCCTGAAGGTCCACGTCTTCACCTCGCCGCACCTGGTCCGCTTCGCCGAACGCATCCGGCTGGCCGGAACCCTCATCACCGATGCGCATCTGGCCGCCGTGCTGGAGCGGATCGAGGCGGTCAACGCCGGCCAGCCGATCACCTTTTTCGAGATCACCACGGCCGCCGCCTTCCAGGCCTTCAGCGAGGTTGAGGCCGACCTCTGCCTGCTTGAGGTCGGCCTGGGCGGTTCGCTGGACGCCACCAATGTGCTGGAGCGGCCGGCGGTCAGCGTCATCGCCCCGGTCGACCACGATCACCGTGAGTTCCTCGGCGACACCATCGCCGGCATCGCGGGCGAGAAGGCCGGCATCATCAAGCGCGGCGCGCCGGTCGTCATCGGCCGCCAGGGACCGGAAGCGTTCGAGGTCATCGAGGCCCGCGCCCAGGCCCTGGGCGCGCCGCTGCTGGCGCTGGGAACCGACTTCGACGCCTGGCTGGAGCGTGGCCGCCTCTGCATCCAGCTGGACGAGCGACTGCTGGATCTGCCCGCGCCCGCGCTGGCCGGCGCGCACCAGGTCGACAATGCCGCCCTGGCCGCCGTCGCCGCCCTGCAGCTGCGCGAGGCGCGGATCGATGACGCCGCCATCGGCCGAGGGATCGCCTCGGCGGTCTGGCCCGCCCGAATGCAGCGGCTGACCGCGGGGCCGCTGGCGGCGATGGCGAAGGCGCGCGGCGCCGACCTCTGGCTCGACGGCGGCCACAATCCGCACGCCGCGCGGGCGCTGGCCCGCACAATCGGCGACCTGGCGGCGCGCGACGGCCGACCGGTGGCCCTGGTCTGCGGCCTGCTGGCCAACAAGGACGCCGACGGCTTTTTCAGCGCCTTCGCCGGGCTGGCGCCCGCCGTCCATACGGTCGGGTTCGACGCTCCTGCCGCGGCCGACCCCGCCGACCTGGCGCGGATCGCGCGCGCGCATGGGCTGAGGGCTTCGGTCCACACGGATGTCACCGCCGGACTGGCGGCGGCGCTGGCCGGCCAGACGGTCCCGCATGTCGTGATCGCCGGATCGCTCTACCTCGCCGGCGAGGTGCTGGGCCTGGATGAGGCCACCTGGCCGCGGTGACGATCGGGGGCATGTACCGTCTTCGGTACGTGTCCCCGGCAGCTCGGCGCGCAGTCATCGGGAACACGCACTGAAGTGCATGTCCCCGTCAGCAAACGCAAACGGCCGCCGGGTCGCCCCGACGGCCGTCCATGAGAGCGCGATTGTGGATGCGCGGGCGGTCTTACGCCGCCTGCACGCCGGCTTCGGACAGCCACTCCAGGATCTTCTGCTTGGGCATGGCGCCGACCTTCATCGAGGCCATCTGCCCGCCGCGGAACAGCATCATCGTCGGAATGCCGCGCACGCCGTAGCGCGAGGGGGTGGTCGGGCTGTCCTCGATATTGACCTTGGCGATGGTGACGTGATCGGCCAGTTCCTCGGCGATCTGCTCGAGGGCCGGCGCGATCTGCTTGCAGGGGCCGCACCACTCCGCCCAGAAGTCGACCAGCACGGGCTTGTCGGCCTGCAGGACGTCGCGTTCGAAGCTTTCGTCGGTCACAGCAACGGTGCTCATGACGGGGGTCTCCTTGCGCGGGGACTCAACGTTGGCCCTCGCTTCAGCCAACGATGTAGGCTCCTCGCCGTTCCCCATCAATGGGCGCCGGGCAGGGCGGCGAGCGTGGCGGCGATGATGTTTTCTGGAACCGGCATCAGGCGCGGTCCGTCCGTCCAGACCAGAGCCGCCTCGACCCGACGACCAGGGAAGACCTCCTGCAGCACCGCCGTATAGACGGACATCTGGATCAGGTAGGCCGGATCGGCGTCGGAGACGTCCGCGGGCGCAGGTCGATTGGTCTTGTAGTCGACGACCAGGACCCGATCGGGCGTCACCAGCAAGCGGTCGACGCGGCCCGACACCGCCAGGCCCGCCGGCAGACGCGGCGAGGCGCCGCCGATCGCCGCCTCGGCCCTTGAGCCGGGGCCGAACACGTCGGCGAAGCGTGGATCGTCGAGCACCCCGAAGGCGGCGGCCAGCATCTCGCGGCGCTGGGCGTCCGTCAGATCGCGCTCGCGGGCCAGCAGGCGCTGGGCCGCCGGTCGCCGTTCGGCGGCGGGCACGTCGGGCAGCAGCTGAAGCAACCGGTGGATCAGTTCCCCGCGCCGGTAGCGACCCAGGCCCTCGACCATCGCCAGCGGGGAAGGCGCCGGCCCCCAGGTCTGCTCGGCCAGCTGCGAAGGCGAGGCGTAGCGGCGCGCCGGCGGTTCGACCGGCGCTTGGCAAGCCGCCCAGTCCGGCAGCGGCGCCGGCGCGGACTCGACGCGCTGGCCGAGCGGCAGCCGGTTCGGATCGGGACCGAAGCGCTCGAACGCGACACCGTCCGCGCCGACGACCGTCCGCACCTCCGGCGCCACCGCGGGGTGGGCGAAGGCCCGGCGCATGGCGGCGTACCAGCCGCCGACAGCCTCGTCCTTGGTGCGGGCGTCGATCCGGCCGCAGAGCAACAGCCGGTCTCGGGCCCGGGTCAGGCCGACATAGAGCAGGCGCCAGGCCTCCTGATCCTCACGGTCGGCGCGAGCCCGCCGCGCGGCGGCGCTGGCGACGCAGTCGTCGTCCTTCCTGGCGCACCACAGGAAACCGCCGTCGGCGGTCTCCAGCAACGGCGATCCGCGGGCGGTCCTGGTCACCGTCGTCTCGGGCAGGACCACGATGGGCGCCTCAAGCCCCTTGGCGCCGTGCGCGGTCATCACACGCACCTCGCCGCCGGCCCCCTCCATCTCGCGCTTCACGGAGATGTCGAGGCTGGCGAAGGCATGGACGAGGGTTTCCAGGTCCCGCACGCCCTGTGATTCGGCGGCCAGCGTCCGGGCCAGGAATTCGTCGAGCACATCGCCGGCCTCGGCTCCCAGCCGGGTCAGCATCCGCGCCCGCATCGAGAGGCCGTCCGGACCGGTCAGTCCCAGCACACGACCATAGAAGTCGAACGGCGCACGGCCGCGCGCCAGAACGCGCGCCCGCTCAAGAAACTCCAGCGCGCTGGTCCAGTCCGGACGCTCGCCCGCGCGGCGGCGGAGAACCTTCCACAGACTGTCGGGCCTGCGGTCCTTCGCCAAGGCGTAGAGGTCGTCATCGCCCAGGCCGCAGAATGGCGTCTTGAGCAGCGCGGCCAGGGTGAGGTCGTCGCCCGGGAACTGGACGAACCGCGCCAGCGCCATCAGGTCATCGAAGGCGATATGGGCCGACAGGGTCAGCCGGTCGGCGCCGGCCACCGGGATCCTGGCCTGCTTCAGCGCCCGGATGATCTCCTCGAACAGCACCCGCCGGCGGCGGACCAGCACGATGACATCGCCATAGCCCGCCGGCCGCCAGTCGCCCCGGCCGCCGTCCGGCCGGACAAGCTCCTTGTCGAAGACCGCGTCGCCGCGCTGCACCAGCGCGTCGATCTCGCGCGCGATGCGCCGGGCCAAGCGACGATTGGCCGAGGTCTCAGCCTCAGCGTCGAGCGGCGCGTCCCAGGCGTCCCTGTCCTCGCCCTTCTCCTCGCGCTCCAGCGGCCAAAGATCGACGCAGCCCTTGTGGTCGACACGGAAGGGCTCGTGCCTGACGACATTGTCGCCCTCCGGCAGAACGCCGATCTGCACCTCTTCCAGGGAAAGCAGGCTATCGACGAAAGCCAGCACCTGCGGTGTAGAGCGATATGAGACCTGCAACGGCACCGGCCTGGCGTCGCGGCCGGACCCCGTGATCTGGTCGACATATAGTCGCGTCTCATCCAGCAGCCGCCGCGGGTCGGCGCCCTGGAAGCTGTAGATCGACTGCTTTTCGTCGCCGACCACGAAGAGGGTCCGCTCGGCATCGGCGCCACGCAGGCCGGCGCCCGACCAGAATTCCCCGGTCAGGCGGCGAACGATGTCCCACTGCTCGGGCGCGGTGTCCTGGGCCTCGTCGACAAGGATGTGGTCGATGCCGTCGTCGAGCTTGTAGAGCACCCAGGCCGCGTCCGGCCGCTCGGCGACCAGGTCCCGTGTGCGTCCGATCAGGTCGGCGAAGTCGAGGGCCCCGCGCGACGCCTTGGTCAAGGCGTAGGCCTCGGCGTAGGCGCTGGCCAGCGCCAGCACCAGCACCGTGGTCTCGGCCACCTTCGCGCCGCGCAGGTCCTCGCGCACCCGTTCGAGCCGGTCCTGCTCGGTGAGCAGCGCCATGCGCAGGTCCTCGCGCGCCTTCAGACCCGAGGTCTTGGCGACCCAGGTCGCCGGCGTCCCCTCGCCCTTGGCGGTGAAGAAGACGGCCAGCGCGTCGGCGATCGAGGCCGTCCCGCGCAGGCCGTCGGCGCACTTGATGTCGGTCTTGGTCCCCCCCGACAGCACGTCAGCGGCCTCGTTGTAGAGACGGCGGTTGAGCGAGGCGTAGGCGGCGTCCGCGATGGCCTCGACGCTCGTCGGCTCGTCCAGGTCCGTGCAGGTCTTCCAGACATGGGCCTGCATGCCGGTCAGTCCGCCGACGCGCTCGACATAGTCGGCGATGGCGTCCCGCTTCTGCTCGAAGGCCGAGAACATCTGCTCGAAACTGTCGAAGTCGAGCGAGACGGCCAGCCGGGCGTAGGCGTCCGAGAGCAGGCCTTCGACGTCCAGGGCATAGCCGGCCACCGCCGCCCGCGCCTCGCCGGCGATGAGGGCGGCGGCCTGGTCGTCCATCACGGTGAAGCCCGGCGACACGCCGGCCTCGATGGGGAAACGGCGCAGGAGCCGCTCGCAGAAGGCGTGGATGGTCTGGATCTTCAGCCCGCCCGGCGTCTCCAGCGCCTTGGCGAACAGGGTCCGGGCGTTGGACAGGCCGAGCTCGTCGCGCGGCGCCGTCTCGCCCTCCAGGTCGAGGAGCTTCGCCCGCAGCTCATCGTCGGGCATGACCGACCAGCCGCCGAGGACATCGAACAGCCGGCGCTGCATCTCGGCCGCCGCCGCCTTGGTGTAGGTCACGCAGAGGATCGAGGCCGGCTTGACGTCGCGCAGCAACAGCCGCGCCACCCGGTCGATCAGGGTCTTGGTCTTGCCCGAGCCGGCGTTGGCGGTGACGAAGGCGTTCAGCTTCGGGTCGGCGGCGCGCCGCTGGTCGCGGTCGTGCCCGCGGGAAACGGGAGCGCTCATTCGCCGCCCTCCCCCTCGCCGCCGGTCGACCACTCGAACACCCTGGCGAGGTGATCGTAGTCGCCGGCCCAGGTCTTCACGAACTGCGGCGCGGTGCGCGACAGGTACCCGCGGTCCGGGTCCTGATAGAGTCCGAGCAGCCGCTGGGCGCCTTCCCAGGCCTTGCCCGCCGCCTCTTCGCTCTCCTCGCCGGCCGTCTTGCGGACAATCTCCTCGCCCGGCGGCTTGCGGCCCGTGACACGCAGATAGGTTAGGTCGCCGGCGTAGGCCTTCAGATCGTCGAAGCCGCCCGCCAGCAGAATGGCCATCGTCAGGGTCAGCTGGGGAGAGAAGCCAGCGTCGATCTGCTTGAGCGACGGCGCCCCGCCGGTCTTGAAGTCGAGCACATGCCCCAGGCCCTCGGGCGTGATCTCGATGCGGTCAGCCTTGGCGGTCAGGGTGAAGTCGCGCCCCTCCGCCCTGATGATCAGCCGACCGGATTGCTCGACGTGGACCGCGCGGCCGTCGGCGCGGCGGGCGCGCTCCAGCTCCGTCGCCCAGACCGCCGCCTCCCGGGCCAGGGCGCGCTCGCGGGCCATGGCCGCGCGGGGCAGGCCCTGCTTGACGAGGGCTTCGAGATAGAGCCGCTCGAACAGCGCCGTGGCCTGCGGAGGCTCGCCGCCGGCCCAGGCCTCTGCGAAGGCTTCGAAAGCCGCGTGGATCGCGGTGCCGCGCGCCTTGGACTCGACCGGCTCATCAGGGCGGTCGAGCGGGAAGAGTTTGAGAATGTCGCGCGCCCAGACCGAATAGGGATCGCGGGTCAGGGCCTCGATGCGGGTGACGGCGAACAGATCGGGGCGGTCGGCGACCGGCGGCTTCGGGTTGGGCCGGTCGATCGGCGAATAGTCGCCCGGCGCGTCCAGGGCGCGGGACCAGTCGAGCACCTCGGGTCGCGCCAGCAGGCTCACCCCGGCGCCGCGTGCGAGGGTCCGCAGCCGCCAGAGCCACCGCGATTCGACAGCCGGAGCGCCCTCGCGGCGCTGGCTATGGACCAGCACCACCTCGGGCGCGCAGGCCGCCTGGGCGAAGTCGTGGGCGGTGAGGCCCAGCCGCCGCTCGGGCGATGGCAGGCCGAGGCGGTCGCGCATGGGCCGCGACAGGAAAGGGTCGATCGCCGCGCCGCGCGGCCAGACGCCGTCCTCCAGCCCGGCCAGAACCAGGCGGTCGGCGCGCAACAGCCGCGCCTCCAGGGCACCGAGGATGCGCAGACGCGGGTGCACGGCCCCGACGCGCAGGCTCTCGCCGTCGAGCAGCATGGCCAGCAGGTCGACGAAGGCGCGCGGGTTCACGGGCGGCAGGGCGGCGCCGTCAGCGATCAAGCCCGCCAGCAACGCCGCGGCGGCTTCGCCGTCCGGCCCGTTCCAGACGTCGGGACCGCCCAGGGCCTCAAGCGACAGCACCAGGCCGCGCGCGGCCTCGTCCACCGGCGCCTCGCCGTCCGAGAAGGCCAGCGCCAGGACATCGAGCGCCGAGGTCAGGTCGGCCATCAGCGCCGCGGCCTCCGGCAGGTCGTCGAACCGGGCCAGCAGCGCGTCGCGGTCGCCGGCGCGCGGGCCGCGCAGGCGTCGGTTGTCCCGATCCTCGCGGTGCGGCGTCTCCAGCATCGCCAGAACGGCGTTCAAGGCGTCCGGCTCGCGCTCCAGGCGCGTCAGGGGATGCTTGAGGATGGCCAGCATCAACACCGGCGACAGCGGGTCGGCGACATGGTCGGCGACCATCCGGGCCAGCACCGCGATCGGAAAGCCCGCCAGGGGCGCGCCGGCCGAGGAGTCGGCGACCACGCCGAACCGCGCCAGCCGGGCGCTGACCCGTCGAGCCAGGGCGAGATCGGGGGTGACCAGGGCGCAGGTCGCGTCGGGGCGTTCCAGCGTCTCGCGCAGCAACAGGGCGCAGACGTCCGCGGCTTCTTCCTCATGCCGCGCGGCGACCACGGAGAGTCCGGCGAGTCCTTCGGCCAGCGGATCGACCCCGCCGGCCGCGGCTTCCTTGCGCAGATCCGCCAGCACGGTTCGCCAGTCGGCTGTGGCCTCGGCCGGGCGCAAGGCCTCGTTGATCAGCCGCCGGCGCCAGCGGCCGCGGCTGTCGGCGTCGGGAAGCCACTCCTCGACGGAGTCGCGGCCGAGACCGGCATGCACTTGCAGCAGTCGCTTCATCGCGCCTTGCGGATGCTGGTCCCCGACCTGCGCCCAGGCCTTGTCGGCAAGGTTCAGGTCGAGACCGGGCAGCACGACCAGGCCCTTCGGCGCACTGGCGATCGCCTTGAGCAGTCGCGCGGTGGCCGGGGCCGTGCCGGTCGAGCCGGCCGCGATCAGCGGATGTCGCGGCGGATGTCGTGTCCATTGGTCGGTCAGGGCGTCGAGCAGCCGGACACGCCGGTCGGCGACGTCAATCAGGCCGAGCTCGACCAGCCGCGCCGGCCATGCCTCCAGCGCAATGCGCAACACGTCGGCCGACCGCCGCCAGTGCTCCGCCATGTCGAGGTCGACGAGCCCCTCGAGGCGGCTCAGCGGATCGCGCACTTCCTCGATCTGCAGGTCGTCGAGGAACTTCGCCAGGGCGTCCGCCATCTCCAGCGCCCCGGCGGCGTCCAGCTTTCGTCCCAGCCGGCCATCGCGCGCCACCAGACGGGCGAGTTCGAACCGGCGCGTGCGCGGGTCGACGGCGGGCGGAATGTCCAGAGACAGGTCGCCCGGCTCGAAGGGCGGCTCGCCCTCGTCCAGGTCGCCGATGGCGCGGATCTGCGGCAGCAGGGTCGCCCGCCCGCCGGCTGCGCCGACGAAGGCCTCGGCCAGGAACCGGGCGCCGCGCCGGGTGGGGACCAGCACAACGGCGTCGGCCAACTGTTCCGCCCCCGGCAGGGCGGCGACGAGGCCCGCCGCCAGATCGTCGAGGAAGGACCGGTGAGCCGGGATCGAGAACCAGCGCGGCGCCGGATGCTCGAACGGATCGCTCATCTGGTCAGTATCGCTTCGGCGGCGTCGCGCGCCGCGGGGTCGCCGACGTGCATCCACAGGCCCTTGGGCGCCACGCCGTGGACACGGCCGGTCCGGGTCAGGTCCTTCCAGATCGGCAACAGGCCGAACGGTCCATCGGGACCATCCTTCACCACCGACGGCTTGCAGATATGGAAGCCGACATAGACCAGCGGCGCCGTCTCGCCGGGATCCTTGAAGCGGACCTCGCCGGCCGCATTGATGAACAGGTCGCCGGTGTCATGAAAGCCCATCGACTCCGCCGTCGAGGCGGTCAGCAGGCAGACGTCCATCCTTTCCGGGTCCCAGGCCGCGGCCACGGCCTCCAGCGCCCGGTCGTCGTCGTCGATCCAGACGGAGTCGATGTTGGCCACCCAGAACGGTTCGTCGGGCAGCAGCGGCAGGGCGTGCTTGACGCCGCCGCCGGTCTCCAGCGCCTGCGGGCGTTCGTCGGAGATGACGATGCGCGGCAGGGCGCCGGTCGCGTCTCGCGCCTGGAGGTGCGCCTCCAAGCGGTCGGCGAAATAGTGGACGTTGACCACGGCCGTCTCGACCCCGACCTGGGCCAGGCGGTCGAGGGCGTGATCGATCAGCATCCGGCCGCCGACCTCGACCATGGCCTTGGGCCGATCGTCGGTCAGGGGGCGCATGCGGGTGCCGAGGCCGGCGGCCAGCACCATCGCGACCCTTGGTCCTCTTGGCGGCCCGCTCATGAGCGCGCCTCCGCCGGGACGTGGGCGTCGAACCAGGCCTTCATCCCCGTCATGGCCGGGTCGGCGAGGCAGCGGTCGAGGTAGCGCCAGAGCCGGGGCAGGAAGCCCTCGTACTTCGGCTTGCCGTCGCGCACGACCAGCCGCGCGAAGATACCGATGATGCGGGCGACGTTCAGCGCGCCGAGCGCGTGGAAGTCGCTGGTCGCCTGGACGCGGTCGAGGCCTGGATGCGCGGCGAAATAGCGGTCGAGCGCCCGCGCCTCGAGTTCGGGAGAGACGTCGCGACGCGCGTCGTGCAACAGCATCGACAGGTCCCACATGCGGTTGGCCCGCACGGCGTCCTGGAAGTCGATCAGGCCCACGCGCGCCGCGCCCTCGCGATCGGGCAGCCAGATCAGGTTCTCGGCGTGATAGTCGCGGTGGCAGAACACGTCCGCCGTGGCCTCGGCCCGCGCCCGGATCGGCGCCCAGAGGGCCTCCCACTCCGCCAGCACGGCCGCGTCCGGCGCAAAGGCCGGCCGTAACCTCGGCAACCAGTCGGTGAAGAGGTCGCCGGCGCTGACCAGGGCCAGATCGTCATAGGAGAGCAACGGCCAGGCGACGTCGTCCGAGGCCAGCACCGCCGGGGGCGGGGCGGCGTGCAGTCGGACCAGGGCGTCAATGGCCGCGTCGTAGAGCTCGGCCTCATCGCCTCGCGCGGCGATGTGGCTGGCGTAGAGATCGTCGCCGAGGTCCTCGAGTACGGCCAGGCCGGCCGCGGCGTCGAAGGCCTCGACCTCCGGCGCTGACAGGCCGAGCGACTTCAAGTGCCGCGCGCAGGCCACGAAGGCGTCGACCCGGCCGGACGCGAGACGGTAGGCGGCGTTGAAGCCGAGCGCGATCCGCTGCTGCCGAGTCGCTTCGGGCGGACAGGGCGCGGTCTCCGCCCGGGGCGGCTGGTCCATGAAGATGCGGCTCGAACCGTCGGCCAGATGGAGCCGCTCATAGACGCGGGTCGAGGCGTCGCCGCTCATCAGCTCGCGGCGCGCGTCGCCGAAGCCGGCGGCCGACAGAAACGCGGCCTTCAGGGCGTCACGATCAGAACTCAAGCGTCCGTCCTTCCCAGGCTCCGTGGCCGGAGAGGCGCGCGACACGCCCATCTCCGTTGAAAGCGATGTCTATATCGAGTCGGTCAGCCGGCAGCCGACCCGCCAGTCGCTGCGGCCATTCGATGATCGCCGCGCCCTCGTCGAGCGCCTCGTCCAGGCCGATCTCGTACGCTTCGTCCGGGCTGGACAGGCGATAGAGGTCAAAATGAGCGAGCGGGAAGTCGGCCGCGTCGTAGAACTGCACCAGGGTGAAGGTCGGGCTGGGCACGTCCTCGTCCGGCGTCGTCAGCGCCCGGACCAGGGCCCGGGCCAGGGTCGACTTTCCCGCGCCGAGCGGGCCGGTCAGGCAGACCGCCTCGCGGCCGCCCAGCGCCCCGGCCACGGCCTGGCCCAGCCGCGCGGTGGCCGCGTCATCGGCCAGGGCGATCGTCGCGGGAAGGATCATGCGAAGGGGCGGTCGGGCTCGATGGGCAGGATCCGGGACACATAGGTCCGAAGGCCGGCCGTGGCCACCGTGGCGTCGGTCCCCAGTTGCTCGGCCGCGATCGGATTGCCGACGATCACGCGGAACCGCCGTCCCTTCTTGTTGAGCAGTTCGTGGAACAGGGTCACGTCGCGCAGTTCGGGCGAGAAGCGGTCGAAGAAGTGGAACAGCGTCGCCCACGGTCCCTCGACATGAACCGGCACGACGGGGGCCGCGTACTTCAGGGCCACGGAGACGGCCGTGGGCATCCACTCGGGCTCGGTCAACAGGCCGTCGGGGCCGCGCCGCGCCAGCCGGCCGGCCGGGAAGACGGTCAGGGCCCGGTCGGCCTCGAGCGCGTCGCGGGTCATGGCAAGGGTCAGGCGGGTTCGCTCACGGGTTCGCTTGGCCGGCACCCATTCAACGGGGATCAGGGTTTCGTCGAAGCGGGGGCAGACGCGGTGGGCGTCGGAATTGGCGTAGAAGATGATGTCGGGCCGCACGCCCTTCAGGGCGTCGTAGACCGCCACGCCGTCGGCGATGCCCGTCGGGTGGTTGGCGACCACGACGCAGCGGCCGTCTGCCGGAAGGCGTTCCAGACCGGAGACCTCGACCTCCAGCGCCAGCAGCGCGGAGACAAAATCAAGGGCCTCCCGCCCGCCCATCGGCGCGATGGTGTCGGCCATGGCCCGCGCCTTGCCGTAGTCAAGCAGGCCGTAGAGCGGCGGACGCACCAGGGGCCACAGGGCCGACCGCGAGAGCTTCGGCGCGCGCTCTTCGATAAGCACGTCCACGATGTGCACCGCCGGAGCGGCTGCCATCGATTGCGCGTTGACTGTCGCGACGTCGGCCATGACAGGGAGATTAGGGCGGAGCGCCGCGCGCGCAAAGCCGCCTAGCGGTGGTCGGCCGAAAGGCATAAAAGGCCCGCTTCAATCCGTGTTCGGGAGAGCGCCATGCGGGAAATCCGCCATTTCGTGAACGGTTCGGCCTTCGAAGGGGCCTCGGGCCGGTTCGGCGATGTCTTCAACCCGAACACCGGCGAGATCCAGGCCCGCGTGCAGCTGGCCAGCGAGGCCGAGCTGGACCGCGCGGTCCGGGCGGCGGCGGCGGCCTTCCCGGCCTGGGCCGCGACCAACCCGCAGCGCCGCGCGCGGGTGATGTTCGAGTTCAAGCGCCTGGTCGAAGCCAATATGAACGACCTGGCCGAGATACTGTCGTCCGAGCACGGCAAGGTCATCGCCGACTCCAAGGGCGACATCCAGCGCGGCCTGGAGGTCATCGAGTTCGCCTGCGGCATCCCGCACGCGCTGAAGGGCGAGTACACCGAGGGCGCCGGGCCAGGCATCGACGTCTATTCGATGCGCCAGCCGCTGGGCGTGGTCGCCGGCATCACGCCGTTCAACTTCCCGGCCATGATCCCGATGTGGATGTTCGGCGTCGCCATCGCGGTCGGCAACACCTTCATCCTCAAGCCGTCGGAAAAGGACCCGACGGTTCCGGTTCGCCTGGCCGAACTGATGATGGAGGCGGGCGCCCCGGCCGGGGTGCTCAACGTGGTCCATGGCGACAAGGTCGCCGTCGACGCCATCCTGCAGCACCCGGACATCAAGGCCGTCAGCTTCGTCGGCAGCAGCGACATCGCCCACTACGTCTATTCGCAGGGCACGCTGCACAACAAGCGCGTCCAGGCCATGGGCGGGGCCAAGAACCACGGCATCGTGCTGCCCGACGCCGACCTCGACCAGGTCGTGAAGGACCTGTCGGGCGCGGCCTTCGGCTCGGCCGGCGAGCGCTGCATGGCGCTGCCCGTCGTGGTGCCGGTCGGCAAAAGGACGGCCGACGAGCTGCGCGAGCGGATGGTCGCCGAGATCGACACCCTCAAGGTCGGCCTCTCCAACGACGCCGACGCCCAGTACGGCCCGGTGGTCTCCGCCGCGCACCGCCAGAAGATCGCCGACTACATCCAGATCGGGAAGGACGAAGGGGCGGAGCTGGTCGTCGATGGTCGCGACTTCAGCCTGCAGGGCTACGAGCAGGGCTTCTTCATCGGCCCGAGCTTCTTCGACGGCGTGAAGCCCGGGATGAAGACCTATCACGAGGAGATCTTCGGCCCGGTTCTGCAGATGGTCCGCGCCGAGAGCTTCGAGGAGGCGGTCGAGCTGCCGAGCAAACACCAGTACGGCAACGGCGTCGCCATCTTCACCCGCAACGGCCGCGCGGCCCGCGAGTTCGCCCAGCGCGTCAACGTCGGCATGGTCGGCATCAACGTGCCGATCCCCGTGCCGGTCGCCTACCACACCTTCGGCGGCTGGAAGCGCTCGGCGTTCGGCGACACCAACCAGCACGGCATGGAAGGCGTGAAGTTCTGGACCAAGGTCAAGACCGTGACCGCCCGCTGGCCGGAAGGCGAGGTCGGCGACTCGAGCTTCGTCATCCCGACGATGAAGTAGGACCGGCCCATCGACGGCCGCGGGGCATGCTCCAAAGGTGCTTGTCACCAACGCCTTGCGTGGTTCGACACGCGCTGCGCGCTGCTCACCATGACTATTCTGGATCAGTCATCCTGAGCAGCAGCCGAAGGCTGCGTGTCGAAGGACGCGCCGACCCGGGGACACGCACCTTCGGAGCCTATCCCCTCAGCTGACGATCAGCGCCCGGGTCACCGCGTCCAGCAGGAACCGCCCTGTCGGCGTGGCGCGCAGGCGGCCGGGGTCCTCGGCCAGCAGGCCTTGGCCCATCAGCCCGGCGACCACCGCGCTCTCCGGCCCCAGGCCTAGCGCCGCAAGCTCGCCCCACGCCACGCCCTCATAGGTCCGCAGGCCCATCAGGATGCGTTCCTCGGCCGCCTCGACCGGCGTCAGGGTCTCGGCTTCGAAGCCCACGCCTGTCTCCCCCACCGCCCGGATGTAGTCCGCCACGCCGCTTTTCGCCGTCGTCGCCGTCCGCGCGCCGTCCAGCGTGAGCCGCCCGTGCGCCCCTGGTCCCGCGCCGACGTAGTCCTGGCCCCGCCAGTAGACGAGGTTGTGGCGTGAGCGCGCGGCCTCGCCCTTCGCATGGTTGGACACCTCGTAGGCGTCGAACCCGGCGGCGCAGAGCACCGCCTGGGTCGCATCGTAGAGGGCCTCTCCCGTGAGGTCGTCGGCGGGCCGGAACACGCCGCGACGGACCGCGCGGTCGAAGGCCGTGCTCTCCTCGATGGTCAGCTGGTAGGGCGAGACATGTTCGGCGCCGAGCGCGATCGCCTGCTCGAGTTGGGCGCGCCAGGCGTCCGGCGTCTGGTCCGGCAGGGCGTAGATCAGGTCGACCGACAGGCGTGGGAAGGTGCGCGCCGCCAGGTCCGCCGCCCGCCGCGCCTCGGCGGCGTCGTGGCTGCGGCCGAGGAAGGCCAGCGCCGCGTCGTCGAAGCTCTGCAGGCCCAGCGACAGCCGGTTGACCCCCGCGTCGCGGAAGGCGGTGAAGCGACCCGCTTCGGCGTCGGTGGGGTTGGCCTCCAACGACACCTCGACCTCGCCGTCCGGCGTCCAGAGGCGCTTGGCCGTCTCGACGATCCGCGCCGCCCAGGTCGGATCCATCAATGAGGGCGTGCCCCCGCCGAGAAAGATCGACACCAGCCGCCGGGGTCCGGTCAGGCCGCGCTGCGCTTCCAGATCGGCGACAATGGCGTCGGCCAGCGCGGCCTGCTCGGCCTGCTTGCGGTCGCGGACGACGTTGAAGTCGCAGTAGGGGCAGATCCGCGCGCAGTAGGGCCAGTGGACGTAGACGCCGAGCGGTGGAACGGCGTCACTCAAACAGGGCGGCCTTGAGCTTGGCGAAGGCCGCGGCGCGGTGGCTGATGGCGTCCTTGGCGGCCGGGTCCATCTCGCCAAAGGTCTGGTCGTAGCCGGTCGGGATGAAGATCGGGTCATAGCCGAAGCCGTTCGTCCCACGCCCGGGGAAGGTCAGCTCGCCGCGGACGATGCCCTCGACCACGACCGATGGTCCGTCGGGCCAGGCGACCGCGAGGGCGCTGGTGAACCAGGCCGAACGGTCGTCTGATCCCGTTTCGATCAGCCGCTCCTCGACCTTGGCCATGGCCGCGCCGAAGTCCTTCGACGGTCCGGCCCAGCGGGCGGAGAAGATGCCCGGCGCGCCGTCCAGCGCCGTGACCGAGAGACCGCTGTCGTCGGCGATGGCGATCCGACCCGATCGGTTGGCCGCGTGGCGCGCCTTGAGCAGCGCGTTGCCGACGAAGGTGCTCTCGGTCTCGTCCGGCTCGGGCAGTCCGATCGCGCCGGCCGAGAGAATCTCGAAACGTCCGTCGAGCAAGGCGACCAGCTCCTTGGCCTTGCCCGGATTGTGGGTGGCGGCGACCAGGGTGGTTCCGGCGATCAGCTGCAGCGGCATGGGGGATGTCCTCTCCTAGTCTTCCTCGCGCCGAACGGCCCGCCGCGCAAGGCCGGGGAGCTATGCTGCACCGCATTACGGTGGCGTAATCATGTTACGCAAGTTTAATATCGATAATCGATAATTCCTTTGATCGAAGAACGATGATCCCGTACATGGACGACGTGGACGGGCCGCAACGGACCGCCCGCCGGGTGAGGGAAGGCCCCACTCGTTTTGCACTGCACAATGGAGGGACATATGTCCGCGCAAAAGATGACGAACCTGGTTGACCGCATCGCGATGACGCTGGTGAACGCCGCCCTGCTGGCCGCTCTGCCGATCTCGGCGGTGCTGTTCGTGACCTCGTCGATCTGATCGGGCTCTCTTTCATGAGGGCCCCGGTCAGGGCATTCTCGCCGCCCGCCTGAGGCCGGCTTCTCCCGAACGATCCGTCCGCGGATCCTTCCGGTGAAGCCGGCGCCCGGCGGGCGCCCGATAACAACAGCCACGGGCGCGCGGCCTGCCGCCGCCCGTATCTGTCGTCCGCGCTGAGGCGGACGCAAGCGCCGACGCCGCGCGCCGGCCCGAGGCCTTCCTGGTCATGACATGACCGAACGGGAAGGCCTCGAATCTGGGGGGATAAGCCCGTTGATCCGGTCGCGAACGACCGGACGGGCCATGAGGGGAGTTGCGCCATGCGCGCCTTGGGACCCGGCTCGGTATCGAGCTTCCTGAAGACCGTCCTGGACGTGGTCTATTGGTTCACCGTGGCCATGGCCGGCCTGCTCGGCCTGGCCGTCGTCGGCGGCCTGCTGGCGATGAGCTTCGTGCCCCAGATCCCGGCCGAGATCGCCAGCCGCATCGACATCGACGGCGACATCACGGTCGGCAAGATCATCGCGCTGGGCCTGACCTTCTCGATCTACGGCGCCCTCTACATCGGCGCGCTGATCGCCATCCTGAGCCGGCTGCGCAAGGTGTTCGCCACACTGACCGCCGGCGACCCCTTCCAGCCGGACAATATCCCGCGGCTTCGGCTGATCGGCTTCGTGCTGGCTGGGATGGAGCTGGCCCGCTACGCGCTCAACACCCTCCTGCTCGCGATCGCGCCGGGCATGAGCTGGGAGCTCGACGGCTTCAACATCACCGTCTGGTTCTCGGTGCTGGTCGTTTTCGTCCTGGCCGAGGTCTTCCGGGAGGGCGCGCGCCTTCGCCGTGAAGCCGAGCTCACCATCTAGCGTCCGGGAGCGCCTGTCATGGCCATCAAGGTCACCCTCGACCGCATCCTGCAGGAACGGCGCATGTCGCTGACCGAGCTGGCCGACCGCGTCGGCGTCACCATCGCCAACCTGTCGATCCTGAAGACCGGCAAGGCGCGAGCGATCCGCTTCTCCACCCTCGACGCCCTCTGCCGCGAGCTGGCCTGCCAGCCCGGCGACATCGTGATCTTCGAGCCGGGCGGCGGCGCGGGACCCGAGGAGGTCGATGACGACGATGGGGCGTACGGCGGGGCGTAGAGCGCGCTCCCTTCCGTCCAACGTCCGCCATGGCCCGACTTGTTCGGGCCATGACGCTGATTGTTGCGGTCTAGAGCCCCGCCGCCGCCCGCTGCAGCAGGAACAGTTCTCCGATGCCCTTCTCGGCGAGGCCGAACAGGGTCTCGAACTCGCCGCGGGTGAAACCCCGCTTCTCGCCGGTGGCCTGGATCTCGACGATGTCGCCGTTGCCCGTCAGCACGAAGTTGGAGTCCGCCTCGGCCGCCGAGTCCTCGTCATAGTCGAGGTCGAGCACCGGCACATTGTCGAAGACGCCGCAGGACACCGCCGCCACCTGGTCCAGGATCGGGTCGGTCTTGATGACGCCCTCGTCGAGCAGATACTTCGTGGCCAGTCGAAGCGCGACCCAGGCGCCGGTGATCGAGGCCGTCCGCGTGCCGCCGTCGGCCTGGATCACGTCGCAGTCGATCTGGATCTGGCGCTCGCCCAACGCCTTCATGTCGACTACCGCGCGCAGGCTGCGACCGATCAGGCGCTGGATTTCCTGGGTCCGGCCGGATTGCTTGCCCTGGGCGGCCTCGCGGCGTCCGCGGGTGTGGGTGGCGCGGGGCAGCATGCCATACTCGGCCGTGACCCAGCCGGCGCCCTTGCCGCGCATCCAGCCCGGGACGCCCTCGTCGACGCTGGCCGTGACCAACACCTTGGTGTGGCCGAAGGTGACGAGGCAGGAGCCCTCGGCGTAGCGGTTGATCCCGGTCTCCAGGGTCACGGCGCGCAGCTGATCGGGAGCGCGGTCTGAGGGTCGCATCGTCGGTCTTTCAAATCGGAGCGCGGCTTGCGCGCGGGCAGGCGCTGCCTATCCTATCGGGCGAAGGGTCGTCCACCGGCCCCTGAACGGAACAGCATGGCCTCGATCCTCACCGGCGGCGTCACACCGACGCCCAGCCTGACCGATCTCGACGAGCGCGCCCGCGACATCTTCCGCCGCGTGGTGGAGACCTATCTGGAGACCGGCGAGCCGGTCGGGTCCCGGACGCTGTCACGGGGCGGCATCCACCTCTCGCCGGCCTCGATCCGCAACACCATGCAGGACCTGGCGCATCTGGGCCTGCTCGACGCCCCGCATACCAGCGCCGGCCGCATGCCGACCCACGCCGGCCTGCGGCTGTTCGTCGACGGCCTGCTCGAGGTCGGCGACGTCGGCGAGGCCGAGAAGCGCGAGATCGACGCCCGGCTGGCCCCCAGCGGCCGCTCGTTCGAGGAGGCGCTCAACGAGGCCAGCGGCATCCTCTCGGGCCTAGCCGGCGGAGCGGGCGTGGTCGTCAGCCCGATCCGCGAGGCGGGCGTCAAGCACGTCGAGTTCGTCGCCCTCGGCCCCGACCAGGCCCTGGCGGTGATGGTGTTCGACGACGGCCAGGTCGAGAATCGGCTCATGCGCCTGGCGCCGGGCCTCACGCCTTCGGCGCTGCGGGAGGCTTCCAGTTTCCTCGGCGCGCGTCTGCGCGGCCGGACCCTGGGCGAGACGCGGGCCGAGATGCGGGCGGAGCTCGACCGCGCCCGGCGCGAACTGGATCAGACCGCCGCCCGCCTGGTCGAGGACGGCCTGGCCGCCTGGAGCGGCGGCGAGGGCGCCGACCGGGCCCTGATCGTGCGAGGCCGCGCCAACCTGCTGGGCGACGCCAACGCCCTGGCCGACCTGGAGCAGGTGCGGCGGCTGTTCGACGACCTGGAACAGAAGGAGCAGCTGATCGGTTTGCTCGATGACGTGCGCGACGCCCAGGGCGTGAGGATCTTCATCGGCGCGGAAACGCGGCTTTTCTCTCTTTCGGGTTCCGCCGTGATCGCGGCGCCCTATATGTCGGGCCGACAGAAGGTGCTGGGCGCGATCGGGGTGATCGGGCCGGCCCGCCTGAACTATGCCCGGGTGATACCGCTGGTGGACTACACCGCGCGCGTCCTCGGGCGGATGCTGGACGGATAGAGAGATGAGCGACCAGGAGACCCCCGCCAACGGACACGACGCCGACGTTGACGTCGATATCGAGACCCCCGAGGAGGCCCAGGCGGCCGACCTTGAGCTGCTGAAGGCCGAGAACGCGGCGCTCAAGGAACAGGTGCTGCGCTACGCGGCCGAGGCGGACAATATCCGTCGCCGGGCCGAGCGGGAGCAGAACGACGCCCGCGCCTACGCGATCCAGAGGTTCGCGCGCGACCTGTTCGCGGTCGCCGACCACCTGTCGGCCGCCACCACCCATGCGCCGCGCGACTTCGACGACCAGGTGGTGAAGAATTTCGTGGTCGGCGTCGACATGACCCAGAAGGAGCTGCTGTCGGCGTTCGAGCGCAACGGCCTGAAGAAGCTGGCGCCCGAGCGCGGCGGCAAGTTCGACCCGCACCTGCACCAGGCGATGATGGAGCAGCCGGCCGAGGACGGGGTCGCCCCCGGCGCGGTGATCAAGACGCTTCAGGCCGGCTGGGAGCTTCAGGGCCGCGTCGTGCGCCCGGCGATGGTCGTGGTCGCCGCCAAGGGCGCGGCGGCCGCCCCGCAGGCCGACACCCCGGCCTCGAACCCCTACGCCGCCGAAGGCGACGCCAGCGGCGGATCGGTGGATACGAAGGCGTAACTCATCTCTCCCCCTTCCTCCTCGATGGAGGAAGGGCCGGGGATGGTGGTGCAGCTCCGGCGGCGCCGAGAATGTGCTGGATGGCGCCGGCGCCGGGCGGCGCTCGTCACCCGATCGCTGCGGCCACACCACCACCCAACCCTCCTCCATCGAGGAGGAGGGCTTTTCTTGGGGCCGCGGCTCCCCCTGCCCCCTTCCGCAAGCCGCTGATTACGCTAATGTCGCAAGTCCCTTTCCAGGCGAGCCGCGCGGGGGCCGTGTGATTCGCCAGCACTTCCGGACTTCGGACGAGACATGAAGCTTACCATCGAGCGGACGGCGCTGCTGAAGGCCCTTGGCCACGTGCAGAGCGTCGTCGAGCGGCGCAACACCATCCCGATCCTCTCCAACGTCCTCTTGACGGCGGAGCGCGAGCAGGTGGGCTTCTCGGCCACGGACCTGGACATGGAGATCATCGACTCGGGCGCCGCCCAGGTCGACGTTCCCGGCCAGATCACCGCCCCGGCCCACACCCTGTACGAGATCGTCCGCAAGCTGCCCGACGGCGCCGACGTGTCGCTGTCCTTCACCGGCGACGATCCCCGTCTGCAGGTCCAGGCCGGCCGGAGCAAGTTCAACCTGCCGGTGCTGCCGGCCGGCGACTTCCCGGTGATGAGCAGCGACGGCCTGTCCGGCCGCATCCCTGTCGACGCCAACGATCTGGCGCGGCTGATCGACAAGACCCGCTTCGCCATCTCCACCGAGGAGACGCGCTACTACCTCAACGGCCTCTACGTGCACACGGTCGTCGACAACGGCCAGCCGATGCTGCGCTGCGTGGCCACCGACGGCCACCGCCTGGCCCTGGCCGAGATGCCGGCCCCCGAGGGCGCCGCCGGCCAGCCCGGCGTCATCATCCCGCGCAAGACCATCAACGAGGCCCGCCGTCTGCTCGAGGACGCCGGCGAGACCGTCGATTTCCAGGTCAGCGCCCAGAAGGTCCGCTTCGAATTCGGCGCCGCCGCCCTGACCTCCAAGGTCATCGACGGCAGCTTCCCGGACTACATGCGCGTCATCCCGCGCGACAACGCCAAGGTCATGCTGGTCGACAACGGCCTGTTCGCCCAGGCCGTCGACCGCGTGGCCACCATCTCGGCCGAGAAGAGCCGGTCGGTGAAGATGGCCGTCGAGCCGGGCCGCATGACCCTGACCGTGCGCAACATGGAAGCCGGCCAGGCCGTGGAAGAGCTGGAGATCGACTACGACGGCGAGGCCTTCGAGATCGGCTTCAACGCCCGCTACCTGCTGGACGTCACCGGCCAGATCGGCGGCGAGACCGCCGAGTTCCGCTTCGCCGACCCGGCCAGCCCGACGCTGGTGCTCGACCCGACCGACGCCGGCGTGAAGTACGTGCTGATGCCGCTGCGGGTGTAGTTTCCGCTGGCGGCGCTGCTCCACGAGATCTGGGAATCGACGGACGACGACGGCCGCTGGCTGCCGGTCTGTATGCTGGCTGGTCCGGACGGTGACGACCTGCGCTCACAGCTCGACATCGACGCGCGGCTGGTGACGACCTTCGAGGCCCACTCGCCGTTCGAGGCGATGACCATCTTCCACCGGCTTATGGAGCTGGGGCCGTACCGGGGCGTCAGCAATGACGAGCGCAAGGCCTATCCGGAAGAGGCGCTGATGCGGCAGTTCCGGGGATAGGGACAGACACCGAAGGTGTCTGTCCCTGGCGCTACGTATCCGCAGCGGCCGGCGCTACAGTCCCGCCATGGCCCTTCGTCCTCCGCAGAACTTCTCCGGCAGTCCTCGCTGCGAGACCGGCGAGAGCGTGCTCAACGTCGAGATCATGGCCGAGCAGGCCGCCTCGCTCGGGCGGGCGGGCAAGCGGGTGGAGACGACGCTGGCCGCCCTGCGCCGGGCTTCCGATACCGAACGCCCCGCCGCCCTGAAGGCCGCCGCCGACGCCGTCTGGGGGCTGTTCATCCAGCGCGAGCTGATGGGCCAGCGGAACCAGAAGCCGCTGATCGAGCACTACGGGATTCCGAAAGAGGTGTTGGCGCGGTTGGGGGCGCGGTAGCGGCTTCCCCAACTGCGTCATCGTCGGACTTGTTCCGACGACCCATGAACACCGGAAATGCCGAAGGGAACGCGGATCGCTCCGCGCAGCGCCGTCGAGCGCACCACGCATGGGTCCTCGCGACGAGCGCGAGGATGACGGAGGAAAGATGAGCGGAGTTGGGGTTGAGCGCGGACCCCGCTAGACACACCCCCATGCGCTCGGTGATCACCAGCCTGACCTTGACCGACTTCCGGTCCTACGCGCGGGCGGAGCTGTCGCCCGACGGGGCCAGCGTCTGCCTGTGGGGGCCGAACGGGGCCGGAAAGACCAACCTGCTGGAGGCGATCAGCCTGCTGTCGCCCGGGCGCGGCCTGCGCGGCTCGCCGATCGCCGAGGTCGGGCGGCGGCTGCCGGGCGAGAAGACCGGCCGGGCCTGGGCGGTGTCGGCGCTGGTCTGGGGCGACGACGACGCGGTGCGGATCGGCACGGGCGTCGAGCAGCCCGGTGCGGCTCGGCGCATCGTGCGGATCGAGGGCGACACCGTGCCGCCGGGCCGGCTGGCCGACTACATCCGCCCCATCTGGCTGACCCCGGCCCAGGACCGGCTGTTCCTGGAGGCGGCCGGCGACCGCCGCCGCTTCTTCGACCGGTTGGTGTTCGCCGCCGAGCCGAAGCACGCCGCCCACGCTGCCGCCTACGACAAGGCGATGCGCGAGCGCATGCGGCTGCTGACCGACGCGGGCGAGGCCGGCGCGGAGCCCGACCCGGTCTGGCTGTCGGCGCTGGAGGCCCGCCTGGCCGAGTCCGGCGCCCTGATGGCGCAGGCCCGCGCGCGGACCCTGGCCGTCCTGCAGGGGGAGATCGACGACCGCGGCGACCGGCCCTTCCCGCAGGCAGTGCTGAGCCTGACCGGCGAGTGGGAGCAGCTGGCGGCGAGCGGCGTCGACTTCGCCGATCTCGAGGCGCGCCTGGCCGCCGCCCTGGCCGCCGCCCGGGGCCGCGACGGGGCGGCGGGACGGGCCCTGACCGGCCCCCACCGAGGCGATCTGGCCGTGGTTCACGCCGAAAAGGACCGCCCGGCCGCCGAATGTTCGACCGGCGAACAGAAGGCCTTGATTCTGAACCTCGTTCTGGCCCAGGCGGCGCGACTTTCTCGTGCAGAATCAGCCCCAAGCCCTATATTGTTGCTCGACGAAGTCGCCGCGCATCTGGACCCGATCCGACGGGCCGCGCTGGCCGACGAAATCGCGGCGCTCGGGCTCCAGGCCTTCCTGACTGGAACCGACGAGTCGCTGTTCGACCCCTTCAAGGGTCGGGCCCTCGGCGTCCGCGTGGAGCCGTCTGGCCTGACCGTCCTGGACCGATAGATGACCGACCAAAACGAAGACGCCGTCCCGCCGCCCCACAACGGCGAATACGACGCGGACTCCATCAAGGTGCTCAAGGGCCTCGACGCCGTGCGCAAGCGTCCGGGCATGTACATCGGCGACACCGATGACGGCTCGGGCCTGCACCACATGGTCTACGAGGTGGTCGATAACGCCATCGACGAGGCGCTGGCCGGCCACGCCACCAAGGTCGAGGTGATCCTCAACGCCGACGGCAGCTGCACCGTGACCGACGACGGTCGCGGCATCCCGGTCGACATCCACGAAGGCGAGGGCGTCAGCGCGGCCGAGGTCATCATGACCCAGCTGCACGCCGGCGGTAAGTTCGACCAGAATTCCT
>ERZ761607.1508-NODE-1508-length-28764-cov-13.157895_pt1 | contig 28764 bp, 21 predicted proteins | sample MGYA00511164_ERZ761607 | MGnify/ENA primary metagenome ERZ761607 (study PRJEB28899, sample SAMN02445080) | bioreactor sludge metagenome | biome: EBPR sludge | place: Australia: Brisbane, Thorneside Wastewater Treatment Plant | collected 2011-06-22 ... | reverse complement strand
GCCGCGTAGCATCCGCCAAAGCGCAGTCCAAGGTGTCTCGGATGACGCTTACGTTCGTCTGGTGCAAACTACTGTTATTCTGGACCAAACTACCCTTCGTCTGGTGCAAACTACCGTTATTCTGGACCAAACTACCATTCGTCTGGCGCAAACTACCGTTATTCTGGACCAAACTACCCTTCGTCCGGCTCAACGCGCACATCGGCCACCCCAACTGGCGCGGCAGAGAGATCCGCCCGCCTGAAAGAAGCCGCCCATGGACATTGCCTTGAAGAAGGAGCGCAGGACCTCCCGCCGCAGGCACCGCGCGGTTTTGCGCGGGCGGGATGGAGTGGGGAGGCGGATTCATCGCAGTGAAAAATCAATTTCACGCGCATATCAGCACAGGAAACGGACACTGCGTTAGCCAAAAGAAATTGGGTAACACACCGGCTCCGGGCGCTCAGCCCAGAGCCTCGTTCATGAACTCCTGCAACGTCATGCCAAGATGGTAGCAGATGCGCGCCAGATTGCCCGTCAGGCAGCCCCGGTCGTGCTTTCCCTGCTCCAGGTTGAGGATCGTCTGGTCGCTCAGGCCGCATTTGCGGCCCAGCGCGTAAGCGCTGAGCCCGCGCTCCACGCACAAGCGCAGCAGTGTCCGGCTGATCCGTTGATTTACCCACGCCTCATACTGCGCGGCCGTCATGGAGTTGAATTTCGGGTCCATGCCCCGCATTCAAAATCAAACCTGCCGCCGGACGGGATACCACTTTGAGGTTATGCCCTGCCTGGTGCTTGAGACAGGCCGGACGGGTTGGACGAGTCAGACATGCCGGACCCGTCCGGTGGAACGCGCATCACCGAAGAAGCCGGCATCCCCTGGAAAACACCTCACTCAGCCTCAAGCCTCCCAAACCCTTGCACCGCAGAGATCAGAACACCGCAGAGAAGACTACTCCAAAGGCTCAGACGAGTCAGACAGGTCTGACATGTCCGACAGGTCGGACGTGTGGCGGGCGGGTCAGGGTTCGATGTCCTTTGTGCCTTTGCAGTCAGGGTAGGCGGGGCAGCCCCAGAATTGGCGGCTGGTTTTGCCGGCGGTGCGGCGGCGCATGGGTTTGCCGCACTGGGGGCAGAGGGGGGGGCCGGCTTGCTCGGCGCGGGCTTTGACGCGGGCGGTGTGCAGGCGCTCGGTGAAGCCGCCGTGTTCTTTGAAGTCGCGGGCCTGGCTTTCAAGCTGGCGTTTGAGCAGGTAGGCGGCCTGGTTGATGGCGCAGAGCATGGCGTTTGCGGCGATCTCGGGCGCGGCTTTTTTGACGAAGTCGCTGAGGCCGGCCAGGCCGGTGAGGATGGCTTTGTTTTGATCCGCGGCGGCGGGTAGCGCGGGATAAACGTCGTGCTTGAGGCGCTCCCGCATGGCCATGCATTCGCGGGAGTCTTTGTGCCAGAGGCGGAGGCTGTTTTGCAGGAGGAAGCTCTTGTAGTCCCGGGCGAGCTCGTCGTTGAGGCTGGCGCGGGCGACGTTGGTGAGCTTCATCTCCATTTTGCGGGAGGTGGCGGCTGCACCGCTGCCTTCGGAGATGTTGCGGACGCCGCTGCGGGCGGCCTGGATCATTTGGTCGTGAGTGCGGCTTTCCTTGCTAATGAAGCGGTCACAGAAGACGACGGTGGCATCGTAGATGGCTTCTGCGACGGCGTAGCTGCGGAGGTTTTCATAGCCGCCGTGGGGGAGGAGTGGGCTGTCGGAGTCGGGCGGGTGATTTGGCGGCGGGGTCCGAGACGGGTCTGACGAGTTGGACTTGTCCGACCCGTCCGACGGCTTGGAGGAGTCGGACGAGTCTGGCATAGTGGGCTCGGTTTTAATGTGGCCGCTTCACATGAGAAGGACGTTCTACTCGCACGCCTCGCACGTCCCGCCGTTGCGCCTGGCTTCGATGGAGCAGGCGTTTTTTTCCTCGGCGGTGTATTCGCGCTTGGCGCCGACGGCGCCGGCGATGACGCTGCTGCGGATGTCTTTCTGCACCTGGACATCGGCTTTTTCGATGTTGGAGGCGCTGACGGTGCGCAGGTAGTAGGTGGTCTTGAGGCCCTTCCGCCAGGCGCCGCGGTACATGTGGCTGAGGGTGGCGAGCTCTTTGCCGGAGAAGAAGAGGTTCACGCTCTGGCTTTGATCAATCCATTTCTGGCGGCGGGCGGCGGCATCCACGAGCCAGCTCCAGTCTATGCTGAAGGCGGTGGCGTAGCGGCGCTTGATGTCCACGGGGATTTCCTCGATGGCGTCAATCTCGCCGTCCATGTACTTGAGCTTGTTCTGGATGTCGGCGGTCCAGAGGCCGCGCTTTTTGAGGTCGCGGATGAGGTAGGGGTTGAGCACCATGAAGTCGCCGGAGAGGTTGGACTTCACGAGCATGTTGCTCATCAAGGGCTCGATGCAGGGGGAGGAGCCCATGATGTTGCTGATGGTGGCGGTGGGGGCGATGGCGAGGACGTTGCTGTTTCTCATGCCCTGTTTGGCGATCTTGGCGCGCAGGGCGCTCCAGTCCATTTTGCCGCCGCGGGGGACCTCGACGGGCACGCCGCGCTCTTTTTCGAGCAGCTCGAGGGTGTCCTGGGGCAGGAGGCCGCGATCCCATTTGCTGCCTTTGTAAGTGGAGTAAGTGCCCTTTTCGGCGGCGAGGTCGCTGCTGGCCTCATAGGCGTAGTAGGCGACGGCTTCCATGAATTCGTCGTTGAACTCGACGGCCTCCTTTGAGGCGAAGGGGATGCCTTTGCGGTAGAGGGCGTATTGCAGGCCCATGACGCCGAGGCCGATGGGGCGGTGGCGCATGTTGGCGGTGCGGGCGGCCTCGGTGGGGTAGAAGTTGATGTCTATGACGTTGTCGAGCATGCGCACGGCGGTGCGGATGGTCTCGCGGAGCTTGGTGTGGTCCATGCCGCCGGCGTCGTCGAGGTGGTTGTCAATGAGGACGGAGCCGAGGTTGCAGACGGCGGTCTCGTCGGCGGAGGTGTTGAGGGTGATCTCGGTGCAGAGGTTGCTGCTGTGGATGACGCCGGTGTGGTCCTGGGGGCTGCGGAGGTTGCAGGGGTCTTTGAAGGTGATCCATGGGTGGCCGGTCTCGAAGAGGGCCTTGAGCATGAGCTTCCAGAGGTCAATGGCGGGGGTCTCTTTGCCGAAGATTTTGCCGGCTTTGGCGAGGGCCTCGTATTCCTCATAGCGCTTTTCGAAGGCGCTGCCATAGAGGTCGTGGAGGTCGGGGACTTCGTTGGCGCGGAAGAGGGTCCAGGGCTGGCGGGACTCGACGCGCTTCATGAAGAGGTCGGGGATCCAGTTGGCGGTGTTGAGGTCGTGGGTGCGGCGGCGCTCGTCGCCGGTGTTCACGCGGAGCTGGAGGAAGTCCTCGATGTCGTTGTGCCAGACTTCAAGGTAGGCGCAGCCGGAGCCGCGGCGCTTGCCGCCCTGGTTGACGGCGATGAGCTGGTCGTTGTGGAGCTTGAGGAAGGGGATGACGCCCTGGGACTCGCCGTTGGTGCCTTTGATGTAGCCGCCGGTGCCGCGGACGCTGGTCCAGGAGCCGCCGAGGCCGCCGGCCCATTTGGAGAGGAAGGCGTTTTCGGCGATGCCGCGGATCATGATGGACTCGATGCTGTCGTCCACTTTGTAGAGGTAGCAGGAGCTGAGCTGGGAGTGGTGGGTGCCGCTGTTGAAGAGGGTGGGGGTGGAGGAGCAGAAGCGGCGGCCTTTGTAGAGCTTGTAGAGGGAAATGATTTTTTCCTCGGGGCTGTCCTCCTGGACGCAGAGGCCCATGGCGACGCGCATCCAGAAGAGCTGGGGGGTTTCGAGCCGCCTGGAGGGCTTGACCTTTTTGTCCACGATGAGGTAGCGGTCGTAGAGGGTCTGGATGCCGAGGAAGTCGAAGTCGAGGTCGGCGGCGGGGTCGAGGGCGTCGGCGAGCTTGTCGAGGTCGAACTGGAGGAGGCGGGGGTTGTAGCGGTCAATCTCGATGCCGCGGGCGAGGTTGCGGCGGAAGGCGCGGCGGTGGAACTCGCGGAGCTGGTCTATGCCGTCGCGGACGATGTCCCAGCCGAGGACTTCCTCATAGATGTAGGAGAGGAGGACGCGGGCGGCGAACTTGGCGAAGTCGGCGTCCTTCTGCATGAGGGTCTTGGCGTTGAGAATGACGGTCTTTTTGAGATGGTCGAGGGTGATGTCGGAGTTCAGGGAGCGGCGCAGCTCCATCTCGATCTCGGCGCGGGTGAGGCAGAGGTCGAGGCCGAGCATGGCGAAGTCTATGCGGCGCTTGAGGTCCTGGCCGTCCCAGAGGAAGGAGCCGCCGTCGCTGGTTTTGACGACGATGAGGGACTGCTGGTCCTGGCTTTCGATGTCGTTCTGCCCGGCAGCCTCCTGCTCCTCGGCCTCGCGCATTTTTCCGCGCAGGGCGCGGTACTGGATGTAGGAGCGGGCGACTTTGAAGTAGCCCTGCTTCATGAGCTCCTCCTCGACGAGGTTCTGAACGTCCTCGATGTGCATGAACTGCTTGTTTTCGGCGGCGACGGCGCCGCTGACGGCCTCGGCGACCTGGACGGCGGGGGTGGAGTCAAGTTCGAGGGAGAGGAAGGCTTTGCGGACGGCGATCTCGATTTTGTTGTGGTTCCAGGGGACGAGCTGGCCGCTGCGGCGGATGACTTTGGTGTTCACGATGAGGGGCTGCGGGAGGGTGTTGTCGGCGAGGCTGTCGTATTCGGCGCGCTTGCGGCGCTCGGCGAGGGAGCGGGCGATGTCGTGGGCGCTGTGGCGCACGAGGGCGCGCTCGATGCACTGGTAGATGTCCCTGGCGGCGAAGGTGGCGCCGCCGTTGGCGCCGGCCTGGGCGCCGGCCTGCTGCTGGATTTCCTCGAGGACGGCGGTGAGGATGGTGAGGACGAGGCGGCGGTTTTGGTCGTTGTAAATGTCCTGGTCGTTCTGGCGGGCGAGCAGGAGGTCGGTGAGGGCGCTGCCGATGGTGTCGGCGATCTCGCCCATGTCGAAGTCACGCTCGTCTCCGCCGACTTTGACTTTGATGGCGGTGGGAGCGGAGCCGGTGACGCCCGCGGCGATGGCGCTCCATTCGAAGCGGGGTTTCTGGTCTTTGGGGGTGTGGGCGACTTTTTTGAGGGCCTTGTCTTCGTGGAGCAGGTTCTGGAGCATGGCGGGAGGGTGCGGGAATGAGGTTGGTTAAGAGAAGCGAGAGATTTTGGAGGATGGAAAACCCTGGCTGGACGAGTCCGGCCCGGATTTTCCACCCCAGGGGGGAGGTGACGATTCAGAGATCGTCGTCGGAGGTGTGGACGAGGGCGGACGCCTTCTGGTAGTCCGTGACCTTGCCTTCGAAGAAGTTCTGCTCTTTGCGCACATCCATCATCTCGGCGAGCCAGGGCAGGGGATTCTGCACGCCGGGGTTGAGGACCTGGAGGCCGCAGCCGGCGAGGCGGCGGTCGGCGATGTAGTCAATGTAGCGCTCGAACTCCCCGGCGCTGAGGCCGACGGCGTTCACGGGCAGGCAGTCGCGGATGAACTCTTTTTCAAGGGCGATGGCCTCGCGCATGATCTGGACGAGCTCCTCGCGGAACTCGGCGGTCCAGAGGTCGGGGTTTTCTTCGACGAGGTCCATGAAGAGGTTGCGGAAGACTTCGATGTGGTTGCTCTCGTCGCGCAGGGTGTAGCGGAACATCTGGCCGATGCCGGGGAATTTGTTCTGGCGGTAGAGGCTGAGGATCATGCCAAAGAGTCCGTAGAACTGGGTGCCCTCCATGCACTGGCCGAAGACGAAGATGTTTTTGGCGAGGAGCTGCTTGTTTTCGAGCTTGGTGAGGTCGAGGTCGCGGCGGAGGTTGTTCGAGTGCCGGGTGACGAACTCGTTTTTCCTGACAATGGTGGGGATCTGCTCGAACATGGCCTCGCATTCATGCGGGTTGATGCCCAGGGAGGAGATCATGTAGAGGAGGGAGTCGGCGTGGATGTTCTCCTCGTGGGCGTGGCGGCCGAGGACGAGCTTCAGCTCAGGGGCGGTGACCAGCTCGCGTACGACGTGCTGGATATTGTCCCCGACGATGCCCTCGGCGGCGCTGAAGTAGCCGATGCCCATCATGATGATCCAGCGCTCGTTCTGGGAAATCTCGTGGCCGCGCCATTGCTCGACGTCTTTTTGCATCTGGATGTCCTCGGGCTCCCAGTGGTTGGCCTTCATGGTGCGGTAGAGGTCATAGGCCCACTGATACTTGAGGGGAAGCAGGTTGAAGGTCATGGACTGGCGGCCATTGATGACCTTTTTTGCCGCGTAGGCTGCTTCTGCCTTGGACTGGTCGAGGGGGAACTCGCGATTGCCGATTTTGTAGATTTTTTCCATAAGGGCGGGAGGATTGAGGGCGTTTGAAGGGCTGGAAGGCTTGAATTTGCAGGATTTCGGAAGGAGTGACGGCCTGGTCAAAATCCACCAGATATTGCGCGGGCCGGGGGAGATGATGCACAATATCTTGTGTCCGGCCAAGATGTTTTTGATTCCGCAGTGGCGGGTCAGGCGTTGCACAACGCAGCTTCAAGCGTTCCACGCCAATTATATTTTTTCGGCGTCAAAATGGCGGGGATGACACCTGAAAATGAGAATTTTCGCAACTATTTGCGATTCCCTTCATTTTCAGCCGATTGTGAATAACTCGGTGACGAGGGAATTACTGGACCGAAAAAAGCGATTTTTGGCAAATTTTTCGCCCCGCTGAATAATTCGCGAAAAATACCGAATAAATCGAAAAATACCCCTCACAGGGCATTTCGCGCTTTCAAGAAAGGGATCAGTTCGTCCACGCCGAAGTCGGCCAGCACCTCGCCATCCCAGTCCATGGTGGGGGCTTTGGTTTGGCCGGAAAGGTCCGCCATTTCGCGCATGGCGGCGGCATTGCCGGAGACGACGACTTTGCGGTAGGGCAGGCGGCGCTCGTCGAGGAAGTCGAGTACCTCGTCACACCAGGGGCAGCCGGTTTTGACGTAGAGGACGGGCACGGGCATGGCGCTGTTTACTTGGTTTCAGACCTGATGCTCGGCCTCCGGCTCGGGCAGGAACTGGGTGAGGATGGCGCCGATGAGCGCGTAACCGCCGGCCACGCAGGCGCCGACGAGGGCGATGCGCGCGGGGTCGGGCTTGTCCGAGGCGGCGAGGGTGAGGGTGATCCAGGCGGCGGCGGTGCCCAGGATGCGCCCGCCGATGTTGGCGGCGAAGCTTTCCCCGGTGCCGCGCAGGTGCATGGGGAAGACGAGCGGGATGTAATTGCCCCAGAAGCTGAACTGGGCGACGACGAGGAAACCGGCGACGAAGATGCCGATTTTGATGAGGCCGAGGCTGTCGGGATTGGCAAGCTGGCCGGAAATCCACCAGAACAGGAGAGGCACGAAAAACAAGGAGGGGATTTGGAACACGCGGAAGAGCGCGCGGCGGCTGATGATCATGACCGTGAGGATGGCGAGGGCGAGGCGCCCCATCATGCCGCCGATCTCCTGCCAGAAGGTGATTTTGGCCACGGCCTCATCACTGGCATTGCCGCCGATCTGGCGCTTTTTGCCGGCGGGGATTTCGGGTTTGCCGGCGGCGGCGGCTTCCTGGACGGCCTTGCCGACGGCGGCCTTGGCGGTGCCGATGATGGCGGCGTGGCCGGCCTCATTCGGGGTGTTCAGCGCCTGCGCGCCGAGGATTTGCGGAAGCTGCTGGATGGCGCCAAAGGCGATGCCGTAGCTGGCGGCGAAGACCAGGGTGGTCAAAACGGTGGTGCGCACCAGCTCGGGGGCGAAAAGCTCGCGGATGCTGGCGCGCTTGAGCGTGCCCTCGGATTTCTTGCGCGCCCATTCGGGCGACTCGGGCAGGAAGGGACGGATCAATATGAGCGGCAGGGCTGGAATGACGCCGGAGATGAGCGTGTAGCGCCATGCCTCATGACCGCCGTGGATGGCGGGGAGATCAAGCGCCCACTTGGCTGCGAGCACATTGGCGGCGGCCACGAGCAGGCCGCCCACGGAGGAGAAGGCCTGGGTGTAGCCGAGCACGCGCTCGCGCTGATGGTTGTCCTTGAACAGCTCCGCCAGCCAGGCCACGGCGGCGACAAACTCGACGCAGACCCCGATGAAGACGAGGCAGCGGAAGAAAAGAAGCTGCCAGAGCGTGGTGGAAAAGCCCGCCGCGCAGGCGGAGAAGGCGTAGAGCAAAATGCTGAAGGTGAGCACGCGGCGGCGGCCGAGGCGGTCGGTGAGGTAGCCGCCGAGCAGGCCGAAGATGCCGCCGGCGATGGCCGGGATGAAAAAGAGCATCCGCGCCCATTGCGTGAACTCCGGCGAGCCCGGAAGCAGCAGGGGCGCGCCATCCGGCCCGATGCCACCGAGGGAGGCGAGAGCGGGCTTGACGATGAGCGGCAGCATGAGCAGCTCGTAAATATCAAAGGCGAAGCCAATGGAGGCGATGATGCAGATGAGCCACTGGGTGCGGTTCAGTTTGGGAGCGGAGGACATGATGCGCTGATGCTGTCTGGGATTGGGAGGCAAGTCAACGCGCGCTTGGGCGGGAATCCATCAGCGCCACGGGGGGGGAAATGCGGGGAGCGAAGCAAAACGGTCGTCCCCGCGCCTGAAACGAAAAATGCCTGTCACACGCAGAGTTTCTGGCAATTCCCTTTCCGGCGCGGGATCCTTATTGGCGTGCCCCAGATTCGAGATCGGCTCCTGTGATGGAGTCACGGCCGTCCAGAGTCAGATGAAGTTGAATCTGGCGAGCCAGTTTTACAGATGCTTCGCTGCGAGCATGAGGCTGGGCGATCTGGTTTGCAGATGCAAATACCAGCGCGTGCGGATCCACCCTGTAGCTCAAACCCAATCTGTGGCAGATGGCATCAAAGAGATCGAAATATTCCACATCCTCCGCGACAAGACTGAACCGTGCGTTGGTCTGAATTGGGTTCAGACCTTCGGAAAGCAAAACAATATTGAGACCTTGCCCCGCAAGGTCGTCTTGTTGACTTAATTTTTGAATTTCCTGAAGCGCGTCAGCAAGTGTGATCCGGTGAAATTCTATGCGGCGAAAAACTGGACTGAACTCCTTGTGAGCCGCAGCTTCGAAAGAGCACAGAATATTCGTCATCAAGACTGCCAGGAGGATTGAGTATGCGGCGGATGACTTCAAAACCGGTTCAGCATGAGGCCAAGTTTTCATCATTTCTTGGGTAAATGGGATCGCGCGAAATTTTGACGACTCCGTTCAGCTATAGAGCGGACTTTCACCCCCGCCCTTTCTTCCGCACTCCCTTCTTCTCTGCGGAATCTGTGAAATCTGCGGATGGCTGCTGGACCCGCGAGCCGACGGACACGGGCAGCTCTTCGGCGGTCTCTTTTTCGACGGGCTGGACTTTGATCTCGACGTTCACGGGCACAGCGCGCAGGCCTTCGATGATCTTTTGCAGGCGTTCGATGGTTAGGTCGGAAAGGGTGGGGCTGGCGACGGCGCGCTCGATTTTTTCCAGGCCGACGGTGAAGGCGCTCATCTGGCCGGTGATGCGGGTGACGGGGTCGCTCTCGCCCGCGCCGCCGGTGAGCAGGTTGCGGCCAAAAGTGCGCTTGATCTCGTCCCAGCGCGCGGCGGCGGGCTCGTCGAGCAGGCCGTTGATCTCGCGCCATTTGAGCAGGTTCGCCTCGGCGGCCTGGCTGAGGGTCTGGCTCTCGCCCCGGTAGTGGTCGGCGATGAGGGAGTCCACCTCGGCATCGGTCATGAGCGGCTGCACTTTTTCGGCGATCTTGTTCATGTTCCGGTAGCTGCCCTGGAGCTTGAAGGGCGGCTCGGTGCGGTAGGCGTCCTCCATGGCGGCGCTGCGGATGTACTCCTGGTTCACACGCAGGATGACCTCGCGCACGCGCAGCAGCTTTTCCATGACGGCCACGCAGTCGTTGATGTCCTCGGGACTTTGGTTGGCCTCGAATTCAATGCCCTCGCGGCTGCCGGTGAGGGCGATCTTCAGGCAGGCGAGCGCGTCGGCATGGCTGCGCGCGGCCACGCGGGCGAGCGCGGGATTGCTGGTGAGGGCGTTCTCGATGTAGCTGTCTTTGAAGGCTTCCTGATGGCCGCCGAGGATGTCGCCGAGGTTGTAGGTGTCGGCGCGGTTGGCGAGCATGTCGGGCACCTGGAATTTGCCGCCGACTTCGGTGTAGGGGTTGCCAGCCATGACGACGGCCACTTTGCGTCCGCGCAAGTCGTGGGTTTTTGCCACGCCCTTGAAGACGCCTTCGATGCGGCGGGTGCCATCGCAAAGCGGGATGAACTTTTGCAGGAACTCGGGATTGCAGTGCTGGATGTCGTCCAGGTAGATCATCACGTTGTCGCCCATCTCGAGGGCGAGGTTCAGGCGCTCGACTTCCTCGCGCGCGCTGGCGTTGGGTGCTTCGGCGGGGTCGAGGGAGGTGACTTTGTGGCCGAGGGCGGGGCCGTTGATCTTCACCAGCGTGATGCCGAGGCGCGCGGCCACATACTCCATGAGCGTGGTCTTGCCATAGCCGGGCGGTGAAATGAGCAGCAGCAGGCCCATGCGGTCGGTGCGCGTGTCGGCCCCGACGGCGCCGATCTGCTTGGCGAGGTTGGCGCCGATGATGGGCAGATAGACCTGGTCAATGAGCCGATTGCGCACGAAGGAGCTGAGCACGCCGGCCTTGAACTGCTCCAGGCGCAGCTGCGCGCGGCGCTGCACGGCGGTCTCGTGCTTGAGCTGATGGAAGCGCTCGTAGTCCGGCACGACGCTCGTTTCATAATGCGCGAGGCGAGCGGTGAACTCATGGTAGTCCAGCTCCAGCGCGGACTCCTGGATGCGCGAGTGCGCTCCGGTGAATCCGGTCAAAGAGACGCGCGTGGCTGGCTCGGCAGGCGTGACGGCGGGCGGCGAATCACGCAGCACGAGCAGCGCGGCGGCCTCGGTGAGCACGCCTCCGTCGGTGCCGGGATGCAGGGCGGCGAGCCATTCGCGCGCGACGACGAAGGCGGTGACGGGCTGCGCTTCGAGTGCGGCGAGGGTTTCATCAAACTCCTTCGCGGCCATCTTGACGACGAGTTCTTTGCGGAAGGCGCGGATCAGCTCGACGGCAGCGGCGGAGCGCGTGAAAGGCAGCGCGGGATGCCGGGGGCCGAGGTGCTGGAGTTCTTCGAGAAGGCAGGCGGCGATAGCTTCGGAGCGGCTAAAGCCTGGACACCAGCTTTGCGGGCTGGCGCTGGCGAGCTGCTGCAAAATGGCCTCGATCCTGGCGGCGGGAGAGTCTTGCACATCCGCGCCGCTGATGCCGAGAAGCTCGCGCATTATGCCCTTCGATCTCATGCGCGCGGCGAGGGCTTTTTTCTCCTCGTCCTCCGGCCATGCGTGCCAGAAAAGCAGCGCGAGTCCGCGCGCGGCGGGTGCGTGGCGCAAAGGGCCGAGCGCTTTTTCCATGGCGCGCAGCGGCTCCAGAATGAGCGCGGCATCGTGGTCATGCACGCCCTTGGTGTAGCCCTCATGATAACGCTGCGCCATGAAGGCGGGCACATCCACGGCTGCATCGGGCGCGTGGCTTTTGTGAAGCTGCCAGGCGAGGTATTCAGCGCGATAGACTTGCGCGTTTTCCGAGACGGAGGTCTGCTCCCAGACGTGGCGCAGCTCATCAAGGCGCGGATCGGCGACCTCCTCGAAGTAGCGCGTGCCGGTGAGGTGGAAGACAAGCTTCCCCTCGCGCGGCAGCAGGGTCAGCTCAAGCTGCTGGCGGTTGAAGCTGAACTTGTGCCGCCCGAGCTGGATGACATCGCCACCTTCCGCGTAGAGGTCGGCCTTGTCACGGATCTGCTTGAGCGAGTCCTGCTGAAGGGTCTTCAGCTTGGTCTGGAGATCATCGGCGCGGACGCTGTCGCCGAGTTTGCGCAGTTCCTCGATGAGGTCGCGCAGCTTGGCCACCATGGCATCGCCGGCAATCCAGGCGTGAACTTCCTCCGGCTTGGCAAAGGCGGCGAGGCGGTTGCGCACGCTGGCGAGGATGCGCTCCGCCGACTGGCCGAGGGACTGGCAGCGGCGGTTCAGCGCGTCCACGAGCGACTGGCGGCGCGCTTCGAAGGCGGTCTGAATTTCCTCGCGCTTGAGGGTGAGCTCGGCGGCGTAGTCGTCGAAGTCGGAGAAGCGGCTCTCCATTTCCTCGAGCTGCACCATGACGCGCGTGAGGGACTCGTCACACTTCTCCGGCGTGGTGGCGACTTCGAGGTAGTTTAGCACGCTCTGGCCGAGCAGGCTGAGCTGAGCGTGGAACTGTGCCGCGCCCTCGGCCTTGGCCAGATCATTGCGGCGGTTGCGCAGGACGCTGCGCACCTGGTTGAGCTGGGCAAAGAGCGCGGAGATGTGCTCAATGATGCGCGTGGTCTCGGTGGCGTCCTCGATCTTCAGGCCGCTGACGATCTCGGTGAGCATCTCCAGCTCGGTGCTGGACTGCGCGAGGGCCTGCTCCACCTCGGTGGCCTCCAGCACTTTCGCGAGGCTCGGCACGCGCGCCTGCTGTTCGCTGATCTGGCGGCGGTAGGGATCGAGCGCCTCTTCGCGCAAAAGGAAGGCCACGCACTTCTGTGAGAGCTTGTCCGCCGCCTCGGCCACGCCGCTGTCCATGCGCGCCACCTCGTCGGCATCCACATAGCGCACGTCCTTCAAGGCGATGATCTGCCCGCGCAGCTCGCGCAGGGCGGAGAGCAGGTGGACAAAGCCGAGAATATCCGCGGGGTCGCCATGCGTGGAGGCGGCGATGCTTTTCGCGGCTTTCTTCTGGAGCGCGGCGGTCTGCTCGGCGGCGTTTTTGCGCATCCGGCTGACTTTTTCAAACTCGCCCAGCGCGGCCTCGGCGGTGCTCTTGATCTCGGACAGGATGCTCTTGAGATCGTGTGCCTCCTCCTTGCCTATCCAAAAGTAGCTGTCTGTGATGTCGCCCGAGGAGCGTGCCAGCTCGACATAGAGGCCGGAGAAGGAGTCGTCCTTGGCCAGCAGGTTGAGAATGCCGTGGCACTCGGCCATGGCGCGGACGATTTCGGCATTGCCGATCTTGCCGAGGAAGCTCTGGCTCTGCGCATGCGGCGCGGCATCGGCGGTGATGAAAGGCGTGCGCCAGGACTGGACGACATGGTGCTTGCGCGGCTCGTCATCAGCCTGAAAGAGCACCAGCTCGCCCGAGGGGAAGAGGCTGTAGCCCTGGCAGGTGATGGGCGTGGCGATGCTCTGCGTGATGAGGTTGTAGGCCAGCAGCAGGTAGTGGCCGCTTTCGAGATCGGTGAAGACAAAGAGCGTGTCCTCGCCATTGGCGGCGGTGACGCGGCGCTCGAAGCGCATGGGCGGCAGGCCGGTGTCGAAGCGCTTCACCTCGCCCGTTTGCAGCACATAGCCGTGCGGGAAGATGATGCCGTGGCCGTCCGGCAGCAGAACGCAGGATTGCTCGATGCTGTCCACGCGGTGCGCCTCGCGGGTGCGCTCGTTGAAGACGAGATGCCGCCACGTTTTCTCCTGGTAGGGCAGCACTTTGAGCAGGATGAGATTGCCGACGATGGCGTAGTGGACCTCGGCGTCGTCGAGCGTCTGGTCGGCATTGTCCACCGGCTCGCTGTAGATGCCTCTGCCGGAGTCGGTGTTGTTTTCCACCTTCACCGTGAGGTCGCCGCCGATGGTCTCGACAAAAACGCGGTCCTCAATGCTGATGTGCGGATGCGCGCCGTAGCGGTACATGTCCCGCCGCGCGCGCTTCCACTCGAACTCCTGCGTCGGCGGAAAGACAAACTCGTGGTCGGAGCGGTTGCCGAGATACTTGAGCGTGCCCGCCTCGTCATTGACCATCCATTTGAAGGTCTTCACCTCCGCCGCGCCGCGCCCGACGGACATGCCCATGTAGAGGTGCGGGCCGATGCGGTGGAACTTCAGAAAGGAGGCGTTCTTGTAGTAGCCGTAGAGGTAGGCGAAGTCCTCGACGAACTGCGGATCGGAGAGCAGCCCGTCCTTGATGGGATGGAAGCTGTGGTCCTCGGGATTGTAGTCGTAGCCCGCGAAGACATCCTCCACATGCATCTGCGAGCGCAGGCCGAGGTGGACATTGTAGCCGAACAAAAAGCGCCGCGGGCCGATGGCCGTCATGTCGCGCGGCACGCAGTTGTTGTCCGTGGTCAGGCGCGTGGTGGCCAGCAGCGCGGTGTCAATGCCGCCGAACTCGGCTTTGCGGTCGTTGTTCAGCAAATCCAGCCGCCTTTGCAGCTCCGCCCCATGCTTGTCCAGCCGCTGCCGGATCACCTCGTAAGCACCGGCTTCGAGCTGGGGAGAGGCGGCCTGGGGGGATGGAGTTGGTTCAGCCATGGACAGCGCCGGTGAAGTGACGGCAGATCATCAGTCGGTGAAGTGGAAAGCCGAATGCGTCACTTCTTCGCCTTGCCCGTGAGCAACGCGCCGACGCTTTGCTCGGCGAGGCCGAAGCGGGTGGCGGCGCCGATCATGCCGGTGAGCTTGTTCAGCGTTTCGGCGTCGGGGTTGAGGCCGATGAGCTTGGCGAAGAGGCCGGAAAGGGTGAGGTTTTTAATATCCTCGGCGGTGAGGCCAAACTGGTCCACGAGGGTCTTCAACTGCGCTTTGAAGTAGTCCGGGTCGCCATTGAAGAAGGTCTCCTTCACATCGCTGAGCGTGCGGCTGCCTTCGACGAGGCGGTCCACGGCGCGGGCGTTGCCGATGGCGCTGGTGATCTTGTCGAAGAACTGGCTCTCGCCGCCGACGATCTCGATCTTGGCGGATTTCATCGCCTCGCCAAGCACGCCAGCCTGGGCTTCGGCGATGTCTTTCTGGATGTGGATCTGGGCGAGCTCGACGGACTTCTCCTTGTCGAGCGTGAGCTTGAACTCCTCGTGCTCGCGTCCGGCGTCTTCGAGCAGCTTCATGGCCTGGGCTTTCTTGGTGATGCCGTCGGCTTCGGCGGCGAGCTTGAGCTGAAGCACCTCGGCATCCACATGGCCCTGCTTCTGCGCGGCCTCGGCCTTGGCAAGAAGAACCTGGGCCTCGCCGAGTCCGGGCGCGGCGGTCTTGGCGGCGACGGCTTCGGCGAGCGCTTTTTCGGCGGCGGCTTCGCGTGCGGCAGCTTCTTGCTTGGCTTCGGCCAGGGTGAGCATTTCCTGGGCACGGAGCTGGGCGGCCTCCTTGGCGGCATCGGCTTCCTTGACCGTGGTAAAGGCGTCCTGCTCGGCGGCAAGGCGGGCGGCTTCCTTCGCGGCCTCTGCTTCCTTGATCTTTTGGATGAGCTGCTCCTGGGCGGCTTTTTCGGCCAGGGTCAGAGCCACCTGCTTCTCGCGGTCGGCGGTGGCGAAGGCCTCGGTGTCTTTGATCTTCTGCTGCTCGACGACGACGGTCTTCTCCAGCGCCACACGCTCTTTGATGACCTCCTGGATGTTTCTCTTCTCGACTTCGACAGCCTTCTCTTTTTCGATGTCCTTCAGTGTGGTCACGCGCTCGCGCTCGATGATCTCCAGGTCGCGGTCGCGGGTGACGCGCTCGACTTCGACGGCGTCCGTGCGCTCCTTGCTGCGCTGGGCCACGAGCACCTGGCGCTCCATGTTTTCGTTGGCGATGGCGATCTCCTCATCGGCGGCGATCTTGGCGCGCTCGGCCTTCAGGCGCTCCTCAGCCTGCACTTTGAGTGTCTCCGCTTCTTCACGGGCTTTAACGCTTTCCACGTCACGCTTCTGCTTGGCCTCGGTCTCGGCGAGCTGGCGCTCAAGTTCGAGGATGGCCTCGCGGGCCTGCACGTCCTGCTGCTTGATGACCTTTTCCTTGTCGCGCTGGATGTGGTTGGCGAGCTTGGCCTGGGTGGCGGTGAGCTCGGTGATTTTTTTGATGCCCTCGGAGTCGAGGATGTTCTGCGGATCAAGGTTTTCGAGCTGGGTCTGCTCCAGGAAGTCAATGGCGCAGTCGTCGAGGGTGAAGCCGTTGAGGTCGGTGCCGATGACCTTGAGGATCTCGTTCTTGAAGTGGTCGCGCTCATTATAGAGCTGGACGAACTCGAAGCGCTTGCCCACGGTTTTGAGAGCCTCGGAGAATTTGGCGTCGAACAAGGTGCGCATGGTGTCCACACTCGACGCGCGCTGGCATCCGATGCTCTGGGCCACACGCAGCACGTCCTCGTTGGTCTTGTTCACACGGACGAAAAAGGCCACCTTGATGTCAGCGCGCATGTTGTCCTTGCAGATCAGCCCTTCCGGCCCGCGGCGCTCGATCTCCACGCGCTTGACGGAGATGTCCATGTACTCGGCATGATGCGCGATGGGGATGACGAGCATGCCGTTGAAGGAGACCTTGGTTCCGCCGATGCCGTTGCGCACGATGGCCTGGCCTTGATGCACCTTCCGGTAGAAACGCGAGATGAGGATGATGACGCCGGCGATGAGGCCGACAATGCCGCCGATGACCGGCAGGCCGAGGAGTTCGATGATGGCGATGGGTGTGTGCATGGCGGGAGTGTTGGCGGTTTGAGGGTTCGATGGATGAGCGGGTCAGGCGGGTTCGATGAGGTAAAATTTGCCGTCGGGGGAGGCAGTGATGATTTTGGCGGAGGCGCCCTTCGTCAGAGGCGCGCCGCCGGGAGTGAGACGGACGTTCAGCAGCACCGGCGCGCCTTCATTGCCGATCTGGAGCTGGCCGAACTGGTCGGTGGCCTCGGCGCTGACGACCACTCCGGTCCGGCCGATGACATCCACATTTTCCGTGGCCGACTCGGCCATGGCGGTGAAAAGTCTGCCGATGGGCAGGGTGACGATCTTGGTGACCACGAGACTGCCGAGCACTCCAGGCACAAAAAGCAGCGCGGCGGTGGACATGCTGCGCTCACCCGGACTGCCGTTGTAATAATAGTTCAGCGCCACATTGCCCGCCCAGAGGAAGAGTGAAAAAAAGCTCCCCCAGATGAGGATGGGAACCTTGGCGAAGCCGAGCGCCTTGCCAAAGCTTAGCCACAGGCCGCCGAGATGGCCGTGGTGCGCGTCGGCGGCGTCACCCAGGTCGGCGGTCGCATCACCGATCTCCAGGATGTCGAGGTCAAAGTCCAGGATGCCCGCGAGCACCAGCAGCCAGTACAAAAACACCGCGCCAAGCAGCAAGGTGACCGGCAAGTTATGCGGCGCGATGATTTCCTGGTAGAGCTCGATCATGGCATGAAACGCGGCGAGTTAAGCAGCCCGGATAAACAAGCACACTACAAAATCCGCAAAATTTTCCACACGCTTGCCAGCGACCATCAAGCCCGCAGGCAGGTTTGAAGGCATGGAGGAGAGCGCTGGCACGCCGCAATGGACGGTCCAACCCGGAAAAAACACCTTGCAAGGACGCGGGGACTCCCGCACACTCCCACCGTTCCTGGCTCTCTCAGCCAGGTGAACATTGGTGTCCGCTCCGGCGATTCGGAGTTGTGGTTTCACAGGCGCGCTGTCCTCGAAACCCGTTCCTGCGGCAAGCTCCGGCTTGTTTCGAGTGGAAACCGCGGCGAGGCCGCTCTCATTCCCCCCATCCAATTCTCCCCTCCGCGACGAGGACCCCAGGCCCGCAAAAGCCGGCATTCTTCCGCGTTACCCCAACCTTCTCAGATTTCCGCAAAGCAACATGGCTGGACATAACAAATGGTCCAAGGTGAAGCATATCAAAGCCGTCGTGGACGTGAAGCGCGGCAAGGTCTTCAGCAAGCTCTCCAAGGAGCTGACTGTCGCCGCCAAGCACGGCGGCTCGAATCCGGATCTCAACGCCCGGCTGCGCAGCGCCATCCTGGCCGCGCGCGCCGCCAATGTGCCGAATGACAACATCGAGCGCGCGATCAAAAAAGGCGCGGGCGAGCTGGGGGGCGACGCCATTGAGGAGGTCACATACGAGGGCTACGGCCCCGGCGGAGTGGCCTTCATGATCGAGGTCGTGACAGACAACCGCAACCGCGCCGCCAACGACCTGCGCGTCCTGCTTTCAAAGAACGGCGGCACCTTCGCCGATGCCGGCAGCGTGGCCTACCAGTTCACCCGCAGGGGCGAGATACGGCTGCCCAAAGGCGGCCTCGACGAGGACGGCGCGATGGAACTGGCGCTCGAATCAGGGGCCGAGGATGTCGAGGATGCGGATGAGGAATGGCTTCTCTACACAGCCACCGACCAGCTTTTCCAAGTCGCCGGCGCGCTGCGTGACAAGGGTCATGAAAGCACATCGCAGAAGCTCATTTACCAAGCGGCGACCCCCGTCATTCTCACCGATCTCGACCAGGCCAAGGCCGTGATCAAACTCCACGACCAGCTCGACGACTACGACGACACGCAGAACGTCCACTCCAATTTCGAAATCTCCGACGAGATCGCCGACGCGCTCTCTTGAACCCTCCCTTTCCAAAACCATGAGCGAAGAACTCCTGCTCGACCTGCCGTCATCCGAGCCGCCTGTGAAAAAGGCCGCCGCAAAAAAGACACCCGCCAAAAAGGCCGCCGCCAAGAAAACCGCCGCCAAAAAGGCGGCGGTGAAAAAAGCCCCGGCTAAAAAAGCCGCGAAAACCCAGGCCGCCGTTGAAGTCGAGGTTACCGCGCCTGAGGAAAATCCAGTTGCCGCTCAAGCAGAGACTGAGACGCCCGCCGAGCCCAAGCTCCCGCGCAAGTCGGTAACCGTGGTGAAAAAAGCCGCCAGCATCCTCAAAAAAATGCAGAAGGCGGCGCTGAACGCGGCGCCTGCCGCCAAGAATCCCGAGTCCCCTGCCATTGAGATAGCGCCATCCGAACCGGAGCCGCCGCCTGCTGTCGAGCAACCATCCGTGGCACCTGCCGCCGCTCCAGCGATGGTCGAGACATCCGCGCCAGTATCCATTGAGACATCCGTGCCGGAGACAGCTCCCGCAGTAGAAAACGAGCCGCCAGACGGGGAGGCGGCGCCTCCCGCGCAGCCCGAGCGGAAGAAGTCGAAATTCGAGCGCTGGAAAGAACGCCGCGAACGCTTCCGCCAGGAGAAGCTGGCGCGCAGGCTCGCCGCGCAGCAGGCCGCCGGGGAGGCCGGAGCGGACCCGGACGCAGGCAACGGCGAGGACGAGAGATCACGCACACCAGAAGTGGTGCTCGGCCCGCCCGAGCCCGCGGAGGGCGTCCTGGAACTCACGCCCAAAGGCTACGGCTTTCTCCGCCGCCGCGAGCTTGGCTATGCCCAGCATCCGCAGGACGCCTTCATCTCCGGCGACTTCATCCGCCAGTATGGCCTGCGCGAGGGCATGGCGGTGAAAGGCATCGCGCAAAAAGGTCCGCGCGGACCGCAGATCACCAGTGTTGGCGAGGTGAACGACCGCGCGCCGGAAGCCATGCGCGATCTGCCCTTGTTCGAGGAGCTGAAGGCCACCAATCCCTGCAAAAAGCTCCAGCTTGAAACCACAAAAGACCGTCTCACCACGCGGGTGATAGACATGTTCACCCCGGTGGGACGCGGCCAGCGCGGCCTCATCGTCGCCCCGCCGCGCGCGGGCAAGACGACGATGCTCCAGCACATCGCGGAAGCCGTGGTGGCGAACCACCCCGCCATCCACTTGATGATCCTGCTCGTGGACGAGCGTCCGGAGGAGGTCACCGAGTTCAAACGCATCCTGCCCAAGGCCGAGATTTACGCCAGCTCCAACGACCAGGATGTGAAGAGCCACACGCGCATCGCCACGCTCGCCATCGAGCGCGCGAAGCGCCTCGTCGAGTGCGGCGAGCATGTCTTCATGCTCATGGATTCCATCACCCGCCTGGCGCGCGCCTTTAACAACGCCAAGTCCGGCGGCGCCACCATGAGCGGCGGCATGGGCGTGGGCGCGATGGAAATCCCGCGCCGCCTTTTCGCCGCCGCGCGCAACACGCGCGAGGCCGGCAGCCTCACCATCCTGGCCACCGCCCTCGTTGAGACCGGCAGCCGCATGGACGACCTGATCTTCCAGGAGTTCAAAGGCACGGGGAACATGGAGCTCGTGCTCGACCGCAAGATCGCCGAGCAGTTTTATTATCCCGCGGTGAACATCTTCAAATCCGGAACGCGCCGCGAGGAGTTGCTGCTTCAGTCCTTCCAGCTCGACAAGATCCACATGCTGCGCCGCGGCCTCGCCGGCCACAAGCCGATAGACGCCATCCAGCGCGTGCTCACCCTCATGGAGCGCTACCCAAGCAACGCGCAGATGCTCGTGGACCTGCCCAGCAAGGGCGGCTGAGGCTCACATCTCCAGGAAGTTTCGCAGCAGCTTTTTCCCCTCGGTGGTCAGGATGGACTCGGGGTGGAACTGCACGCCGTGGATGGGCAGCTCCTTGTGCCGCAGGCCCATGATCTCGCTCTCGTCATCGCCGGCGACGGCGGTGATCTCCAGGCACTCGGGCAGTGTGTCGCGCTTCACCAGCAGGGAGTGGTAACGCGTGGCTTCAAAGGGGTCCGGCAGGTCTTTGAAGACGGACTGGCCCGTGTGGTGAATCATGGAGGTCTTCCCGTGCATGAGCCGCCCCGCGCGCACCACATCCCCGCCGAAGACATGGCCGATGCTTTGATGCCCCAGGCACACGCCGAGGATGGGCGTGCTCCCGCCAAAAGCGCGGATCACATCGCAACTGATGCCCGCCTCTTTCGGCGTGCATGGGCCGGGCGAGACGCAGATGTGGTCCGGCTTCAGCCGGCGGATTTCCTCGAGCGTGATCTGGTCGTTGCGGTGGATCTCCATGCGCGCGCCCATCTCGCCGAAGTACTGGACGAGGTTGTAGGTGAAGGAGTCGTAATTGTCTATGATCAGCAGCATGGGCCGACCATCCGCCGCGCCTGTGGAAAAGCAAGCGGGCGGCCCCACGCAGGCGCGTTCGAGGGAATGCGAAAGCAAGCGCGGCTATACGGCGCCCATCTCACGGAAGCTGAAGTAGGGCTTTCGGCCGCTCTGGTCGGGCATGCCGATGATGACGTGGTCGCAAAACTTGATGCTCAGCACCTCGGCCGCGTCCTTGATCTTCCGGGTAAAGGCGCGGTCTGCCGTGCTCGGAGCGGGGTCGCCCGAGGGGTGGTTGTGGACGACGGTGAAGCCGTAGGCCTTGTGGATGACGGCGGGGCGCAGGATGTCGCGCGGGTGGGCCATGGTCTCATTGACCGTGCCGGTGAAGATGACCTCGTCGCGCATGAGATGGAAGCGCGCGTTCAGCAGCAGCACGCGCAGCGTCTCGTGGGGCAGGCTCTGCATCTCGGCGGCGAGGTAGCGATAGACCTTTTCCGGCTCGTCCAGCGGCGTGTCCTTCACCCAAAAGCGCTCCGCGCGCCTCCCCAGCTCGAAGGCGGCGGCCAAGTGAGCGGCCTTCGCCGGGCCGAGCGCGTGCGAGGCGGCGATCTGGCTGGCGGAAGTGCGCGAGAGATTGTGCAGGGTGCCCACCTCGCGCAGCAGGCGGTTCGCCACTTGGAGGGCGTTTTCACCCTTCACGCCCGTGTTGATGAAAATGGCGAGAAGCTCGGCATCGGAGAGCGCGCCGGGGCCGAGGCGCAGCAGGCGCTCGCGCGGGCGGTCGTCTTCCGGCATGTCATGGATGCGATGGGACATGGGCGCGAGCTTGCAGCCGCCGCCTGGATCTGAAAAGAAAAATTCCACTCGCGGCATCATCGGGGCAGGGGAGAGTGCGCGCCGCTTCCAAATGAAAAGCCTCACGGCAGTCTCCGCTCTCACGATGCTCCTGGTGCTCGGCGTTCAGGAGCTGCTCGCGCTGGCGCGCGGGATGCTGGACTTGGAAGTGCTGGGCGCCGGGCTGGCGTCCGGCTTCCGCCACATCATCCCCGAGGGGCTGGACCACATCGCCTTCCTGCTCGGGCTGTTCTTTCTCTCCCGCGCCTTCCCCGCGCTGCTCGCGCAGGTCACGATCTTCACCCTGGCGCATTCTTTGACTCTGGGGCTGGTGGTGCTCACCGGCTTCAGCTTTGAGCCGCGCTGGGTGGAGGTGGCCGTGGGGCTGAGCATCGCCGCCGTGGCGGTGGAAGGCATGTTTTCATGCAGCCTGGCACGCTGGCGCTGGCTGCTCGTCATCGCTTTCGGCATGATTCACGGGCTCGCCTTTGCCCACAATCTCGTCCAGGAGGAGGGCATCCGCCGCAGCCCTGTGTCCGCGCTCTTTGGGTTCAATCTCGGTGTGGAGTTGGGCCAGCTCGTCGTGGTGGGCGCGCTCATGCTCGTCTTCAGCCCCTGGTGGCGCCGGCCCTGGTACCGCGTCCGCGTGGCCATGCCCGCGCTGGCCTGCACCGCGCTGTGCGGGCTCTTTTGGGCGGTGCAGAGGGCGGCGTGAGGGGGGAGAGACGCATCCCTGCCATAAACTTCATCGTGACGAAGCTGTGACCGCGGTCTGCAAGAGTCTCGTGCTTCCGCTTGACCGCGCGCGGGGGGCCGCCCATTTTCCGCGCGCATGAAAATCCAAACCGCCCTTGCCGCCCTCATTGTCTCCACCAGCCTCGCCACCGCGGAGGACATCAGCTTTGAAAAACAAATCCTCCCCGTATTGAAGACCAGCTGCTTCAAATGCCACGAGACCGAGCATGAGGAGGACGGCCGGGTGAAGCGCCCGAAAGGCGGCCTGGTGCTGGACACGGCTGAGGGCATCATGGCCGGCGGCAAAGAATACCCGAAGGAAAACGTGGTGGCCGGCAAGCCCGACGATAGCTGGCTGCTCAAGACCATGGCCCTGCCGGACTCCGACGACTTTGCCATGCCCCCCGAAGGCAAGGGCGACCGCGTCAGCGACGCCGACCAGGAGCTGATCAAGAAGTGGATCGCCGCCGGCGCCAACTTTGGCGGCTGGACGAAGTCCGCGAAGGAGTGACCCGCGCATTGCCAATCCGTGAAGAGTGACGGCGCGTGCCGTCACTCTTTTTTTGCGTCCCAGCCGCGCACCCGGGCATGCACCTGCGCGCAGCGGCCCATGTAATGGTCCATGGAGAAATCCACGGCGGCTTTGAGGATGTGCTCCTTCGCCTTTGTCTCCTCTCCGACCGCCTCGAAATAGAGGCCGAGATAGAGGTGGGCGTAGCAGCGATGGTTGCGCAAATCCTCGCCCTCCCCCTGCTCGGCGGCGGCGAGCACGTCCTCCACGGTGGCTTTGGAGGCGAAGAGGTCATGCACCTGCTTCATGGGCACGCGGCTGTCCCCGGAGATGGGGATGAGGTGCTTGCGCGCCTCCTCCACGCCGTTCTTTTTCGCCACGCAGATGAAATGCCACGCGGCGTTTTCGACATCGGCGGTGTTCACGGTCTGATGCACCTCGAACTGCTCGCGCCCGCCCTGGTAATCCTCCGCGTAATAGAGCGCCAGCCCGCGCTGCCAGAGCTTCGGTTTCGCGCCCGGCTCCAGTTCGAGCAGCTTGTCAAAAGCGGCCACGGATTCCCTGGGCTTCGCCTCGAAAAAGAGGGCCACGCCCTCGCGGAACAGCTCATTGGGCGATCTGGCCTCCTGCGCGTGCAGGGCGCAGGGCATCAGAAGGGAAAGAAGGAGTTTTTTCATGAGTCGTGAGTTCAATCTTCCGGCGTGAAGTAGCGCCCCATGTGATCGAGAATCTTCGCGCGCAACTCGTCGCCATCCACCTCGCCATTGTGGCGGAAGATGACTTCTCCGCCGGGGGCGACGACGAGCGTGTGCGGGATGGGTCCCGGCCATTCGGGGTCGAGCGCGGCGATGAGTTCGTCCTGGTTCGCGCCTTGGAAGACGTAGGCGTTGCCTTTGCGGCCCTCGGCTTTGAGGGAGGGTTTTAATTTGTCCGGCACGATGCAGTTCTGCTCCTCCAGGAACTCCTTCACCTCCTGCATTTCATCCGGCTCGTTGATGCTGATGCAGATGAGCTCGAAGTCGCGCAGGGCGAACTTCCTCTGCGTGTTCACCAGTTCAGGGAACTCCTCCACGCACGGTCCGCACCAGGTGGCGAAGACATTGAAGATGCGCACTTTCTTCGTGTCGTTTTTGCGCAGCGCGGCCACGCCTTTGGCGTCAATGAGTTCCACGTCCACGGGAGTCGTCTCCCATTTCGTCTGATCGGCGGCCACGGCCTCGCGCTTGGTGATCCACTTCGTCGAGCAGCCGTGCGGGCGCGTCTCGGCGAGCGCCACGGGCCGCCCGGCGAGCAGATCGTCCACGGCGTTGCGCGCGTCATGCGAGGTCACACTGGCCTCGTCGGCGAAGCGGCTGTCGTCGAAGCGGCCCTTGTAGCGCAGCTTGCGCTCCTGGTCGAAAAGGAAGACATGCGGGGTGGCCAGGCAGCCGTAGGCCAGCGCGGTCTTCTGCGTCTCGCCATCGTAGAGGTAGGGGAAATTGAAGCCCTGCTCCGCGGCGTGGCGCTTCATCTCGGGGAAGCTGTCGTTGTACTTGGAGTAGCCGAGCTCGTCCGGGCGCAGGGCGGCGGGGTCGTTGGGGTTGATGGCTACGACTTGCACGCCCTTGCCCTCATAAGCGGCGGTGAATTTTTTCAACCGCGCCTCAATGGCCTGCGAGCTGGGGCAGTGGTTGCTGATGAAAGCCACCATGAGCAGGCGCGCGCCGGCGTAGTCCTTCAAAGTGTGCGTCTTCTCGTCTATGCCAGGCAGCGCGAAGTCCGGCGCCGCATCTCCCAGCGCGAGTTCATGAAAGCCCTCCGGCATGGAGGACGCGGCCTTTTTGGCCTTGGGCGCGGTCTGCGCGAGGGCGAGCGCGGGCAGGAGAAAAGAGACGAGGAGAAGCTTCATGGCGGAGAGCATGGGAACGGTCAGCCTTTGGAATTGTTTGCGCCTGCCGTCATTTCGAGGCGGTCAAAAACGCACCGTGACCTGCGCGGCCAGCAGATGCTCCCCTTCATCATGAGGGCTGGAGCGGCCGGCGAGGCTGTATTGCAGCTTGGCCTGGAGATGGCGGCTGAGGCGGTGGCCGAGCGCGAGGTCGGCGCGCCAGCCGTCGTTGTCCCAGGCGGTGGAGGTGCCGGGCACGTCGCCGAACCAGCTTTGATTCCAGCGCGCCGCGAGCCACGAGCCGGAGCCGAGCTTGCGCTTCGCCTCGATGAAGCCGGTGAGCACGCGCGCGCCGCCGGCGTTCGGGATGGCGAAGCGGCTGGTCATCAGCTCTCCCCACATCTGCCACGGGCCGTGCGCCCACGCGGCGTCGAGGGCGAAGGTGGTCTGCGCGTAGTCCTCGAAGCCCCGTCCGCGCGGCAGGCGCCGGGCATCCTCCAGCAAATACGGCCCGTGGCTGAAAGAACCGCCGAAGGCCCACTCGGGCGCGGGTTTCCAGCCGAGGCGGCCCGTCCAGGTGGTGCTGGTCCAGCCGTTTTGCGCGGCGTCCCAGGTGTGCGGGCGGGAGGAGAGCGCGGCGTTTTTGATCTCCAGCGCGTAGTCGAAATCCGACACCCGGCCGGAAAGGGACAGCCCCGTGGCATAAGACGGTCCCCACACCACAGGCAGCCAGGTCAGTGGATTGTCCCGCTCGCCGCGGCGGCCGAGCAGGGCGCCCTTGGGCGCGGCGCGATGGTCCACCACGGGCAGCATGTCGGAGTAGGCGGCGGGCGCGGTGACGAAGGGGTTGTCCCAGGAGAAATGCCGCCGAGTCCAGGCGCCGAAGACGGTGGCCGACTTCCCTGCGCGGAGGGCCAGCGCGTCATCGCCCAGCGGACGCCACTCGATGAAGTACTCGTCCAGCCGCGTCTGCCCGTCCGGCGCGAAGCCGGGATCGAAGCCGCGGTCCACGCGCATCTGCGCATGGGCGCGCAGCGTCTCGCCAGCGCGCAGATCCAGGAATAGCGAGAGACGCGGATTGAAAAAGACCTCGTCGTCCGTGTTGAGCAGGCCCAGCGCGGGAGTCTCCGGCGCATAGGTCTCCAGATCGAGCAGGCCCGACACATCCGCGCGCCAGAAGGCGTCCGTGCTGTGCAGGGAGAGCGCCTCATCCAGAGTCTCCAGGAAGGCCTGCGCGCGGCAGAGACCGGCCTGCATGGCAAACAAGGCGGCGGTAATGGCGAGGAAACGCATGATCATTGGGAATTACGGCGCAGCACCCGCCACGCTGGAACGGGGTCGGTGAAGCCTTTCAATTTTAACGGCTCCGGCAGAGCCTCGGTGACGACATCTCCGGGCAGGCGCGCGCGGGTGGTCTCATCAATCACCACCTGGCCGGCGGCGGCCGCGCCGCACAGGCGGGCGGCCAGGTTCACGCGCTCGCCCACCACGGTGTAGTCCGCGCGTTTCTCCGCGCCGATGCAGCCGGCCACGACATTTCCAGTGGCGATGCCGATGCCGATGCCCAGGGGCAGGGCCGAGCCCTCGTTCAGCCGCGCGCGCGCCGCCAGCATCTCCAGCGCGCAGCGCGCGGCGTTCACCGCGTCCTCGCCATGATGCGTTGGCGCGCCGAAGACGGCCATGATGGCATCCCCGGCGAACTGGGTGATGACGCCGTGCCAGCGGTACACCACCTCTGTCAGCGCGCCCATGTGGCGGTTTAAAATGGCGATGACCTCCGCCGGGTCCCGCCCCGCGCTCATGGCGGTGTAGCCGCGGATGTCGCAAAACATGATGCTCGCCTCCCGCGCCTCGCCGCCGAGCTTGATCTTGCCCGCCATCATCTGCTCGGCCACGCGCGCGTCGGTGACCATGCTGAGCACGGAGTGGTAGCGCTCCTTGAGCGCCAGGCCCTCCGTCATCTCGTTGAAGGAGAGGTTCAGCTCCGCAAACTCATCCGTGCCGGCCTCCGGCAGTCGTGTCTCGAAATCCCCCCCGCGCACCGCCTGCGTGGCCGCCACCAGCGTGTGGATGGGCCGGCTGAGCTGGCGGGAAAAAACCCCGCCCAGCAGCCACGCCAGCGCCAGCGCGCTCGCGCCGATGCCCGCCACGCGCCGGAGGAGCTGCTGCTGCCGCGCCTCCAGGTCCGCGAGGGAGAAGACGCTCACCAGCCATGCCGGGGCAAAAGCCGAGCCCTCGTTCAGACGGTGCGCCGCCGCCTTGTGCTCCACGCCCCCGATGAAAAACGAAAAGCCTCCCGGCCCCTCCTCTCCTGTCCCGGATTGCATCACCACGCCCACCTCCCGCAGCACGCGCGCCTCCACGCGCGGCGCGATGAAAAAATCCTCGCCATGAAACAGCGTCATCAGGCCCGGAGCGTCCCCGTCGTCTCCCGGAGCGGCGAAGCGCGCCACCGACTGGCCGAGGAAGAGCGTGCCCACCGTCGTGTCGAAGTTGCGGATCTGCATGGCCAGCACGCGGTAAAGCTCAGGCCCGTTTGCCGAGGGCAGGGCCACGAAGCCCGCGTGCGCTTCAGTCTCCTCCTCCGGCATGGCCCTGGCTGCCAGGGCCAGAGCCGAGGCCAGCGCCGACTCCTGCTCTGCGGTGAGAAATCCGGCGCGGCTTTGCCCCGGCGGCGGCATCAGGCCCGATTCGCGGGAGGCTAGGCGGAAGAAGTCCAGCTCCGCCAGCCGCAGCTCATCCGCCGCCACATTGTAAGTTTCGGGATCGCCCTCCTCCAGCGCGGCGAAGAGGCGCACGGACTCCGCCAGCCGCGCGGCCTGCTTTTTCGCATCCGCCAGCCGCGAGTCCTGCTCCTGGCGGAAGGTCGCCATGCGCTCATGGAACATGGTGTCAACCAGTGCGCGGTAGGAGGCACTGTTCTGGCTCTGCGCCACCACCAGCACGGCTGCCGTGGTGCCGGCCACGACACCCAGGATGGTCTGCTGGAGCTTGGCGCGGAAGGTCATGCGGCGGGAGTTCTCAGCGCGCCAGGTCCACCGTCAGCGTCTGGCCCTCGCGCAGGGTCAGCTTCGTCTCCCGCGTCTTTTCCGAGGGCAGCAGCGCTTTGAGTGTGTAGTCGCCCGCGGGCAGCTTCGGCAGCGTGAAGGAGCCGTCCGCCGCCGTGGTGGTGAACCAGGGCGTGTCCAGCACCAGCAGGCGGCAGCGCATGTGCTGGTGGATCTCGCAGTAAATCTTCACCAGCCCCGGCTTGTCGAAGGTGATGCGCGGGCTCGGCTCGTCCTTGCGGAAGCGGCCCAGGTCAAAGCGGCGCGCGCGCGAGTAGGAGAAGACATTGTGGAACTCGTCATCCTCGTTCGGGAACTCCGCGCTGGACCCCGTCTGCACCGCCGCCAGCGCCGGGCGGAACTGGTAGCCGTTCTGGCGGATGCGCAGCACCTCCCCCGCGCGCGTTTTCGGATGCGCCCCGTCCGCGCGCTCCAGCCACACCAGCGCGCGCGGCGCGTCCTCACCCTGCACAGGCTTCTTCGTTTCCGGTTTGTAGCCCGGCTTCACCTCCGGCGGGCGCGGCTGGTCCAGCGCCACGCGGCCTTTGACGATGCCATCCGCGAGCGCGGGCGCCGCGCTTAGCAGCAGGCAGACGGCGAAAATGGAGCACGCTTTTCCCATGCCGCCCGACCCTGCCGCATCCGCGCGTTTTGCCAAGGGCGGATCACACCCCCGCTGGAGGGCGGCGCGGTGAGGGCCGGCGTGCAGAAGCTCCCGAACCCGCGCCAAAGACCTTTCCGCCACCCCGGCAGCCTGCCCTGCCTCCGAGCGACTCTTTTTCACTGCCAAGGCAGCCTCCCTGCCAGCCGCGCGACTCTTTTTCACTGCCAAGGGAGCCTCCCCACAAGCCGCGCGACTCCGCAATCGTGCCAAGGGAGCCTCCCCACAAGCCGGACGACTCCGCAATCGTGCCCTGGGAGTCTCCCCACAAGCCGCACGACTCCGCAATCGTGCCCAAGGAGCCTCCCCACAAGCCGCACGACTCCGCAATCGTGCCCA
>ERZ761607.1506-NODE-1506-length-28783-cov-4.681147_pt1 | contig 28783 bp, 23 predicted proteins | sample MGYA00511164_ERZ761607 | MGnify/ENA primary metagenome ERZ761607 (study PRJEB28899, sample SAMN02445080) | bioreactor sludge metagenome | biome: EBPR sludge | place: Australia: Brisbane, Thorneside Wastewater Treatment Plant | collected 2011-06-22 ... | reverse complement strand
GAGCTTCACACCGCCGCCCGGAGCGACGCCGACGACCGGCAGTGGTCCGCGCTGGCTCAACGTGTGGGCGACGTGGTGTGCGCCCTGCGTCGAGGAGTTGCCGCGCATGGCGCGCTTCCGCGAGACGTTGGTCGGCGAAGGCACGAACGTCGAGGTCACGTACGTCTCGGCGGACGCGAACGACGCCGCGATCGAAGCGTTCCGACGGCGTCACCCGGGCACGCCCGAAGGCGGACGCGTGCCGGAGCTCGCGCAGCTCCAGGCGTGGCTGCCGAGCGTCGGGCTCGACACGGGCGCGCCGTTGCCGGTTCACGTCTTCGTCGGCGCGGACGGCAAGGTCCGCTGCGCGCGCGCCGGCGGCATCGACGACGACGACCTCGACGCGGTGCGCGCAGCGCTCCGCTGAGCGAGCGAACCCTCCGTCGCGATCGTTTGCTGGGGTCGGTCGCGAACGCGCTCACGGTCGGTCGCGATCGCGATCGGCGAGGTGATCGTGATCGTGATCGGCGATGTGGACGCGACCGAGCGTTCGCCGCTTGCGCTGCCGACCTGATGATTCGCTGCCTCAGAGCCCGAGCTTCGACTCCAACCACGCGATCAGCTTCGTGGTGGTCTCGTCGCGGTTCGTCTCGTTGAGCACCTCGTGCCGCGCGCCGGGCAAGAGATCGAGCGTGACGTCGGTGACGCCCACCGCGCGGTAGAGCTCGACGAGCTTCTTCGGGCCGGCGCCGTTTCCGCCGACCGGATCCCGATCGCCCGACACCACGTAGATCGGCAACGTCTTGGCGACGTGGGTGAGCGCCTCGTACTTCGTGAGCCCGCCGAGCGCGTCGAGCAGATCGACCCACGACTGCGTGGAGATGCCGAAGCCGCAGAGCGGATCGTTCACGTAGGCGTCGACCTCCGCCGGATCGCGCGAGAGCCAGTCGAACTCCGTGCGCTTCTCGAACGGCTTGTTGAAATCGCCGAAGGAGAGCTTCTGCAGGAGCGCGCTCTCTTTCGTCGGACCGAGGCGCTTTCGCTCGAGGCGCGCGACCGCACGGCCGGCGGCCGCGATCGCGGGCGGAGGACCGTTGCTGCCCGAGAGGATCAGCGCGTCGAGATCGCTCGGGTACGCGGACACCAGACGCTGCGCGAAGAAGGAGCCCATCGAGTGTGCGAGCAGCGCGACCGGCAAGCCGACGTGGCGCGCGCGCTCGTCGCGGAGCAAGCGGTGCAGATCCTCGACCGCGCGCTCGAAGGAGTCGTCGTGGCCCATGTGTCCGAGCGGGGCGTGACCGCCACCCGAGCTCGCGGGCACGAGGCTGTCGCCGTGGCCGCGGTGGTCGTGCGCGTAGACCACGAACCCGCGCGCGTTCAGCGCCTTCGCGAAGCGCGCGTAGCGCCGCGCGTGCTCGGCCATCCCGTGCGAGACGTGAACGACCGCGCGCGGCGCGCCTTCGGGATCCCAGCGGTAGACCGCGAGCGAGGTGCCGTCGGGGCTCACGTGACGAAGCGTCTGCATCGCGGCGGACGGTAGCAGCCCCGCGCGCCTCGTCCCTCCGGCTTTCGCACGCGAGCCCGCCTTGTGAGCGCAGCGAGAAAGAGAAGCGCGCGCGAATCACAACGAGATCGAACGTGCGGGCTGGTCCCCTGCGGCCATTAGGCGAAGCCCCCGAAGAGCAGCCCGCCGGGCCCAGAGCGAAGCGGAGGACTCACGTGCGAGAGGAAGCCTCCCGGCCTCGTGAGCGCGGCGCGAAGCGCAGAGAGTTCGGACGTGCGGGGCTCGCCCCCTGCGGCCGGGGGCGCTCTGCCCATGAGCCCTCCGGGCTCGTATCCTCGCGAACGTCGCTGCGCTGCGCTCCGCTCGGTTCGCTCCGGCCGAAGAGCAGCGCGCAGGGGCGGCCGTAGCGAAGCGCAGGACGTCACGCGCCAGAGGGGTGCGGGGAATCGAAGTGGAAGCGTGCGGAGCGGAACGGACGTGAGTCCGGGAGCTGCACGCTTCCACGAGACGGTCGGGCCGCGCGTGAGCGCGGAACCGACAAACCTCCCCGCCTCGTGAGCGAAGGCCGAAGGCCGTAGCGAACACAAGACGTGCGCGAAGCGCAGAGCGTCCAGACGTGCGGGGCTGGCCCCCTGCGGCCAGGGGGCGAAGCCCCCGAAGAGCAGCGCGCAGGGGCGGCCGTAGCGAAGCGAAGGACGTCACGCGCCAGAGGGGTGCGGGGACACTTCCCCGCCTCGTGAGCGAAGGCCGAAGGCCGTAGCGAACACTAGAAGTGCCAGGGGAACTTCGTGTAGTCCTGCGGGCGCTTCTCCAGGAACGCGTCGCGGCCTTCCTGGGCTTCTTCGGTGCCGTACGCGAGGCGCGTCGCTTCGCCCGCGAAGAGCTGCTGGCCCACGAGGCCGTCGTCCACGAGGTTGAACGCGAACTTCAGCATGCGCTGTGCGGTCGGGCTCTTGGCGTTGATCTTCGCTGCCCACTCGAGCGCGACCTTCTCCAGGTCCGCGTGGGGGATCGACGCGTTCGCCATGCCCATCGCGACCGCCTCGTCGGCCGAGTACTCGAAGCCGCAGAAGAAGATCTCGCGCGCGCGCTTCTGCCCGACCATGCGCGCGAGGTACGCGCTGCCGTAACCCGCGTCGAAGCTCGCGACGTCCGCGTCGGTCTGCATGAACTTCGCGTGCTCCTTCGAGGCCAGCGTGAGATCGCAGACCACGTGCAGCGAGTGTCCGCCGCCGACCGCCCAGCCCGGCACCACCGCGATCACGACCTTCGGCATGAAGCGGATGAGGCGTTGGACCTCGAGGATGTGCAGGCGCCCGAGGCGCGCGGGATCGATCGACGCCGCGCTCTCGCCTTCGGCGTATTTGTAGCCGTCCTTGCCGCGCACGCGCTGGTCGCCGCCCGAGCAGAACGCCCAGCCGCCGTCTTTGGGCGAGGGCCCGTTGCCGGTGAGCAGCACGACGCCGACGTCGCTCGACATCCGCGCGTGCTCGAGGCAGCGGTAGAGCTCGTCCACCGAGTGCGGTCGGAAGGCGTTGCGCACCTCGGGCCGGTGGAAGGCGATGCGCACGGTGCCTTGGTCGACCGCGCGGTGGTACGTGAGGTCGGTGAGGCTCTCGAAGCCGGGGACCGGCTTCCAACGGGAGGGATCGAAGATCTCGGAGATCATGGCGCGGTCGTAGTACCACCCCGACGAAAGTTCGAGCCGTTCCGCGCGTTTCACTCCCCCAAACGGGTGAGATCGCTCCGACGGAATCACCGATCGTTTCCCCGCGTCGTCGCGCTATGCTCGAAGCGGTGGCCGACACGCCCTCGACCCTGATTCCGATTCCGCTGGGGACCTACCTGGCCGATCGGCTGCGCGTGCTCGACGTGCTCGGTGTCGGCGGGATGGGTGTCGTCTACCGCGCGCGCGACGAAGCGCTCGAGCGCGACGTGGCGGTGAAGCTCGTCGATCCCGAGCGTGTGTCCGATCCGACCATTCGCGCACGTTTCCTCGAAGAGGCGCGCGCGATGGCGCGTGTGCGGCACCCATCGGTCGTCGAGATCTACAACTTCGGAGAGCACGAAGGCGCGCCCTACTTCGTGATGGAGTACGTCGCGGGCACGACGCTCGATGCGTGGTTGCGTGCGCGCGAAGTGCCCGCGCTCGCGCTGCACGACGCCATCCCGCTGCTCGAGGGCATCGCGACCGCGCTGGAGGCGATCCACGCGACGGGCACCGTGCACGGGGATGTGAAGCCCGCGAACGTGCTGATCACCCGCGACGGTCGCATCCGCCTGGCGGACTTCGGGCTCGCGACCGACCTGACGAGCGATCTCGAGCTGATCGGCACGCCCGCGTACCTCTCGCCCGAGCGCATCCGCGGCGATGCCGTCGACCCGGCGCTGCGTGCGCGTGTCGATCTCTACGCGTTCGGCGTGCTCGCGTACCAGCTCCTCACGGGCGAGCTGCCCTTCGACGCGCCGGACGTGGCGCGTGTCTACGCGCAGCACCTGCACAAGGCGCCGCCGAGCCTCTCGCGGCGGATCTCGGACGTCGATGTCCGCATCGACGTCGAGCTGCAGCGACTGCTCGCGAAGGATCCCGCCGAGCGCGCCGGCTCTGCGCGCGAGCTCCTTCGCGTGATGAAGCTCGCGGATCCGAGCATCCCGCACGTGCTCGTGGTCGACGACGATCCCGACTTCCGCGTGCTCGCGCGCGCGTGCATCGAAGAAGAGCTCGAGCCCTGCGTGGTGGTCGAGAGCGACGGCAGCGACGTGCTCTCGGTGCTGAGCTCGCGCCGCTTCGAGCTCGTGGTGCTCGATCTGCACATGCCGAACACGAGCGGCCTGGAGCTCACGAAGGCGATCCGAGCGCGCCACCCGCGCACCGACCTGCGCATCTTGGTGGTCACGGGGCAAGGGAGCGCGCGCGACTGGCTCGAGCTCAAGGAGCTCGGCGCGGATGCGTTCACGGTGAAGCCGCTCGAGCCCGTGACGTTCACGAGCGCGGCGCGGCGGCTCATCGAAGCGGCTTGAGCGCACCGTTTGAAGCTCGAGCGCGAAGTCGTCGACGTGCGCGCGCGGTCGCGAATCGCTCACGATCGCGACGACGTCAGGTCGCGCTCGCTCGCGTCACGACTTCTGCGGGAGCGGGATCTGCGGGGTCGTCTTGTGGCGGCGGTAGAGCAGCACGGTGCGGCCCACGGTGCCGACGTGGTGGGCGCCGCAGTGCTCCGCGAGCCAGGGGCCGGCGTCGTCCTTCTCGATCGGCGCCGTCTCGAGGAGCTTCACCTTCACGAGCTCGTGCCGTTCCAACGCGTCCAGGGTCGCGCTCGCGAGACCGTCCGTGAGGCCCTCGTGGCCCACCCGAACCAGCGGCTCGAGGTGATGCGCGTGCGCGCGGAGGGCGCGGCGCTGCTTGCCCGTCAGATCCGTCTTCGGGCGACGTTCGGGGAGCGTCTGCTTCTCGTCGTTCATCATTCCTCGCTCGGGAGCGCCTCCGGTACCTCGACCGAGACCGTTCCCAGGGCCGCGTGCTCTCCCACGAAACGGACCACCGCGCCCGGAACCGGGTTGGTTTCGACGGTTTCGTCCGAGAACACGCAGTCGAGGTGCTCGAGCTCCACCGCGTCGACGATGCGGAAGCCGAGCTCGTTCGCGACTCCGCCCTCGCCGACCCGCGCCTGCCCCGCGTTGCGGCGACCCTCGCCGATCGTCGGCGCGAGCCGCGCGCGGACCGCTTCGTAGCGCGAGGCGTCGCCGACGAGGGCGTTCGCGATCGCGAGCACCGGCGCGTCGATCTGCTCGCCGTCGAAGGAGCGCAAGCCTACGTCCGCTTGCCATCCGTCGTCTTCGACGTTCGCGCCGCCGACCGCCGAGAGATCGAGCGGGAGGCGCGTGGGGAAGTACCACTCCGCGAAGTTCGTGCGGCCGTGCACGAAGCTCTCCGCGAGGTTGCGGACGGGGGTGTGCTCGTCCGGATCGCGGAGCGGCGCGTCCTCCCACGCGTAGGTCCCGTCGGGATCGCTCGGGCGCTGCAAGGTCACCGGCGCGAGGGCGCTCACGTACTCCTCGATCGGACCGCCCACGAGGCGACCGAGCTTCGCGCGCACGAAGCCGAGCGGCTGGAGCTGATCGTCGAACGCGAACGCGAGCGCGGCCTCGTTGGTCATCGCGGGGAAGCGTGTCGGCGTGAGGCCGGAGAGGATCGCGAGGACGCGGTCGCGGCCCGGATCGGCGACGACGGCGTCGGGCGCGGCGAGCGCGCGCAGCGAGCTGATCTCGGCGCGTGCGTACACGTCGATGCCGAGCAGCGGGAGCGAGGTGTAGCGGGTGCCTCCTTCCGCGCGCAGCCCGTCGAGACCGGGGGACGGGAACGCGCCACCGCTCGAGCCGTTGCGGTACGCGTCTTCGGTGCTGGGGGTGTCCCCGAGCGCGCCGTCGACGAGGATGAGTCCCGCGAGCTCTTCGTAGCCGGAGACCGCTTCTTCGCCGTCGCCGAAGCGCCACGCGGCGTAGGCCTCGGTGAACGAGGCGCCGAGGCTGTGGCCGAGCAAGAACACACGATCGCGGCGCTCGGCTTCGGGCACGAGCGCGATCACGCGGCGGAGATCCTCGACGTGCGTCGCGAGACCCCACTCGCTCAGGTAGGGCACGTCGTCCTGCGTGAGGTAGCCGCCGAAGCGCTCGCCTCCCACGGTGTCGCGGCCGAAGTAGTAGCTCTGCGCGATCTCGGGGTCGCCGAGCACTTCCGCTGCGTCCATGCCCGCGAGGTCTTCGAGCAGGTTCGCGCGACGATCGATCGCCCACACCTCGATCGCTTCGTCTTCGGAGCCCTCACCGTCGAGCCCGAGTCGCACCAGCGCGCGCGCGAGGCCTTCAAAGCTGCCGCCGCCACCGAGGAAACCCGGCATGCAGATCACGATCGCGCGGGCCGGCGCGGCGGGCGTGACGTCACGTCGGTATCGCAGCACCTGCGTGAAGTCGAGCTCGCTCGGCGTGGTGTCGCCGGTGACGGGGTTCGCAGGTGGAGTGGCGCCCGGCACGTAGAAGATGTCGCGGCGGACGCCGACCGAAGGAACGGTGGAGAGCGGTGGGCGCTCGGCCGGGAAGTCACGCACGCCCGCGTCGGTCCCGGCGTCGTCGACGACGACTGCATCGGTGCCCGCGTCGTCGGGGGGAGGCGGGGCGTCGTCGTCACCGCAGGCGAGCGCGAGGATCAGGAGGACGAGGCCGAGACCGCCGCTCGGCCCGTAGCCCCAGACGGGGATGTAGCCCCAATTGGGCAGGGATCCGACGAGCGCGAGGATCAGGAGCACGAGGAGGGAGGTGCGAGTCACGCCGCCGGAATAGCACGGCCGCCCTCGGGGCAGCGCATCGACGCGCGCGTCGTCCGGCGGTTCAGACGTGTCTCGCTCGAGCCGCGCCGTTGCCAGTCGTCGTGTGTGGGTCGTGGCGAGCGTGTCGGCCGTGCGCGAGTGCGGTGAGCGAGCCCGATCGCGTGTCAGGGGAAATGCCGACGGATGAAATTATCGCCGACCGGTAACTTTCTCGTCATGAAGCATTTCGTGCTCGGCGTCTTCTGGATCGCGTCCCTCGTGCTCGGGAGCGGTTGTGTCGTCCACAGCAATCCCGGCGGCGGGACGGTCCAAGCCGGCAGCAGCGCGTTCGTCATCCGCAACGAGTCGGCGGTCGCCATCTGCTACGTGAAGATCTCGCCCTCCGCAGATCAGAACTGGGGACCCGATCGACTCGGGGCCTCCGAGGTGATCTCGCCCGGCCAAGAGCGCGGCTGGGAGTTCCCGTCGGGCTACTACGACTTCCAGCTTCAGGACTGCAACCGCGCGGTGATCATGGAGCGCCGCCAGCTCGCGTTCGAATCGAACGACGGCTTCGTGCTGACCTTCCGGGCTCCCGAGTAGGGGTCCACGTCGGCGCGCCGTGACGGACGGCGGCGCGTCGACGGCTGCGTGTGTGGGGGACGCCGGTCGTGCCGCCTCCAGCTCGAGTGTGGGAGCTCGAGAGCGGCGCGACCGGCTTTCTTTGGTGCGACGCGACGATCGGCCGCGGAGGTCCATGGTCGGCTGCACGTGGTCGGCGATCGCAGTCTCGATCAGAGGTCCACGATCGGCAGGCCCACGCGCTTCTTGTCGGCGTTGAGGCGTGGCGCGTTCTCGAGCTTGAGCACGCCGCGCGGGCAGACGTGCGCGCACATGCCGCAACCGACGCAGGCCGCGCGGGTGAAGCTCTCGTCGTTCTGCGCGTACGAGCGCACGTCGATGCCCATCTCGCAGTAGGTCGTGCAGTTGCCGCACGAGATGCACATCCCGGGCTTCACCGCGATGCGGAAGCGGCCGAGCTTCTGGAAGAGGCCGAGGAGCGCGGCCATCGGGCAGAAGTTGCGGCACCACACGCGCGGGCCGAGGAGCGGGTAGAGGCCGGTGCCGATCACGCCCGCGAGGATCGCGCCCACCACGTAGCCGTAGAGCGACTTCATCGACCACCACTGACCGCCGTCGACGACGTGATGGAAGGTCGCGTAGCGGCCACCGACGAGGTGATCGAGGAAGAGCAAGAAGGTCGAGAGGATCGCGACGAACATCACGGTGTGGATCGCGCGCTTCTCGAAGCGCCACGACGACGTCGACGAGCTCGTGAGGTGACGCCAGGGGTCGCCGAAGGTGTTGGCGAGGCCGCCGCAGCCGCAGACCCACGAGCAATACCAGCGCTTGCCGAAGAAGTACGCGAGCAGAGGGGCCGCCACGAGCGCGCCGACGATCGAATAGATCGCGAGCACGACGGGGACGTTCTGAAGACTTCCGGGGTGGAGCTTGTACCAATCGAGCGGCCAGAAGTACGAGAAGTAGTACTCGTACTTCCAGAATTGATTGGGGTCGCCGGTGAAGAAGTAGGGCATCACGAGCGGGAGCGTGAAGGCCAGCACGACCTGGACCGCGACGTTCACCGCGATGCGGATCCGGTTGTAGCGGGAGTTGCCGTGGCGGCGGAGGTAGTAGATCGCGCCGCCCACCATCGCGACCGAGTAGAGCGCGCCGTAGAAGAGCCAGCGGCTGCGGAGGCCCACCGCACTCGCCCAGGTCTCCGGATCGAGCGCGCCGCCTTCGACGCCGAGGTGATCGCGGAAGTACATCAGCGTGTAGAAGCCGATGAGGACCGCGGCGACGCCGTAGGCGACCGCGCCGCGGGTGCGCCAGGGCTCGCGGAAGGTCGCGAGCAGTCCGTTTTGTCCTTGTTGATCCATCGGACTCTCGGTGGGTTTCGAGGTGTGGAGGCGTCGGTTTCGTCGAATCGCGTCGACGCATCGGGGAATGGAGGGGTCGGCGAGTCGGGAATCGTGCGCGTCGATGGGCCATGGGCCGTGTCGACGACATCGACTTCGGATCGCGGTTCAATAGATGGGCGCGGCGACCGTTCGCGCCGAAGGTGCGCGGGGTTCGGCGGGTTTCTTTCGAAGATCCTTCGGGATCTTCAGTGGCGGAACGAGCTCGGTGTCGAAGCGAGACTCGTCGAGGTGGGCGAGCACGTGCTGCAGCGATCGGCGCTCCTCGATCCACCGGATCCACACGGAGTGATCCCAGCGGCGACCGAGCGCGTTGAAGCCGACCACGCGCTCGCCGGAGAGCACGATCCGAAGTGTGCTGCGCACCGCGCCGCGCTCCTCGAAGAACCACTCGCGCTCGTCCTCGACCCCGAGGTTCACGAGGCCCGCGGTGGTGTACTCGACGTCCATCAGCTTCGCGCTGTTGAACCAGACGTGACGCTCATAGCGCGCGGGATCTCCGAGCAGCGCGCGCGCGGCGACGCGGCCTTGGAACTTGCCGGTGTACCAGAGCGGCTCGGGGCGTCGGCTTCCGTCGAACCAACGCACGGCGGCGCAATCACCCGCCGCGAAGACGTGGGGATCGCTCGTGCGTTGGTGCTCGTCGACCACGAGGCCGCGGCTGCGCGGGTCGAGCTCGAGGCCGCTCTCCTCGAGCCACGCGGTGTTCGGCACCACGCCGATCGCGACCACGCAGAGATCGCACGGCACCTCGCCCCGATCGCCGGCCAAACGCGCGACCGCTCCGTCGCCGTGCAGGGCGTGGACGTTCTCCCCGAGGTGCATCTGCACCCCGTGCGCGGCCAGCGCGTCTGCGATCCACGCGCCTTCGCGCGGATCGAGCGCGATCGGCCAGAAGTGTTCTTCGCGGACGAAGAAGCGAGGCCGCAGACCCTTGGCGACCATCACCTCGACCGCCTCGATGCCGATGAGGCCGCCCCCGACCACGACGGGGTGTTTCGGAGGACCGCCGCGCGCCTTCCAGCCCGAAGGGCGACGGCGGTAGGGCGAGTCGGGGGTCGTGCTCGCGAGGTGTGCGTCGGCGTTCGGCGGGCGTCCGCCACGCGAGGGTCCGCCGTGCAGCTCTTCTTCGAGCCACTCGAGGTCTTGCAGGGTGACGAAGTGACCGACGCCGTCGAGCTCCGCGCCTGGCCAGGGAGCGGGGCGCGGCTTGGAGCCGCAGGCGATCAGGAGCCGGTCGTAGGGAAGGGGCTCCGCGTCCGCGAGTCGGAGCTCACGGCGCGCGAGGTCGATCCCGGTGGCGCGTCGTCGCACGCGCGTGAAGCGAAGGCGCGCGTAGAGGTCGCGCTCGTGCGGCTCGATGCAGCGGTGGCTGAGCTGACCGCTGACCACCCACATCAGCGCGGTGCGCGAGAAGAAGTGGTCGGACTCTTCGCTGACGATCGTGACGTCCGCGTCCGGCTCGCGCGCGCGGATCGCGAGCGCGGCTTCGATGCCCGCGACTCCGTTGCCGACGATGACGACTCGCATGCGACCTCCGGGCGGGCCTACGCCCGACGCGGGGCGACGTTACCAGCTCGAGGCCAGCGCGGTTCGAAGCGCGTTCGAAGCGCAGCTCGGCGTTCAGGCGGGCGCGGCCATCGCCATCATGACCTCGGGGCGCATCAGCGCCTCCATGATCATCGGCTTGGCCACGATGATGCCGTTGACCTCGGGGTCGAGGGCGGCGCAGACACCGGCGAGCAGCGAGAACGCGCGGCCGTAGAGCACGAGGTCCTGTGGGATGTGCACGCCTTCGATGCGCTTGAGCACGTCCTCGATCTTCTTGCGGACGAGCTCCACGTCGAGCTGCTTGAGCTCTTGGGGCGTCATCTCGAACATCTCTTCGAAGAACTCTTGCAGGATCGGGCGCGCGATCGCGATGTCGCGCTCGCTGAGCACGCCGAGCCCGACCACGGCCTTCGAGAAGTTGTCGACGTCGCGGCCCATGAACGCGACCGAGGCGAGGATGAGCTTCTGCTGGAAGCCGCGCGGGAGGATCTTCACCTGGCCGAAGTCGAGGATGCAGAGCTCGGCGGTCCCGTCCGCCCCGCGGCGACAGAGAAGGTTCCCGGGGTGGGGGTCGCTCTGGAAGACGCCGTCGACGAAGAACATGTTCGCGTAGGCGCGGATCATCTTCTGCATCACGTCGAGCACCGGGAACCCCTCGGCGGCGAGGCGATCCTTGTCGGTGATCTTCCAGCCCTCGAACCACGTCGTGCAGATGACGTGCTCGGTCGTGTACTCCGCGAGCACCTCCGGCACGACCACGTGCGGGACGTTCTTCATGTTCGCGCCGATGATGCGCGTGTGCTCGGCTTCCTTGCGGTAGTCGAGCTCGGTCTCGAGCGCGTTCTTCACCTCGTCGTAGATGTTCCGCAGCGGAACCTTCGGGACGAAGATGTTGAACAGCGGCACCGCTCCGCGCAGCACGAAGAGGTCGCACGAGAGCTTCATGCGGACGTCCTCGTATTGAATCTTCAGCGCGACGTCGCGGCCGTCCTTCGTCTTGGCGCGGTGGACCTGACCGAAGCTCGCGGCGGCGGTCGCCTCGGTCGCGATCTCCGCGAACACCTCTTCCGGCGGCTTGCCGAGCTCGTGCGTGAGTCGACGACGGATCGCCTTCCAGGGCGTGGGATCCACGCGGTCTTGCAGGCCCGCGAGCTCCTCACACCACTCCTTGGGCATGATGTCGACGCGGGTGCTGATGATCTGACCGACCTTGATGAGGCCGCCCCGCATGCGGACCGCGAGGCGGTAGAACTTGCGCGCGCTCTTGCGGTGCGCCTTCTCCCACTTCTCTTGGGTAGGTGGCTTTCCGAACCACTTCCAGCGCAGCCAGAAGGCGAGGTAGCGGAAGTAGATCGGCGTCAACGTCCAGAGGATGAGGAGGAAACGCCAAGGGGTGTGCCAGAGCATCCGCATGAGGAACGTGTTTCGGCTTTATACCCTCGAGCGGGCGCGCGAGGCGGAGAGGATCGTGGCGGTCACGCACGACGCCCACCCGTTTGCGGCGATGGGCTCACCCGCACCCCGAACGGCGGGCGAAGCGAGGGTGTAGGCCCGTGGGGCCGACGCCACAAGGCGGATACGAGCGGGCGGCGGCCGACCTTCCCGTGGGCTCCCCGAGGGTTGCCTGCCACACCCTCCACGAAGCGAGCCCACCGCCTCTGGCCGGCAGGCGACGGCGACCTCAGACCGCCGGGTGATGTCCGAGCACTCCGTCTCGCTGCGCCCTCCGCCCGAGCTCGATCCGTCCGAGGAGGTCGAGCTGGCGACGCTGGACGCTCGGCCCGACGCCACGCTCGATGGGTTGCCGTTCGGCGTGATCGTGCTCGACGCGGCGGGGGTGATCCACCGCTACAACGAGGCGGAGGCCCGGCTCGCGCGGCTCGACCGACGCAGCGTCCTCGGGCGACGGTTCTTCTCGGACGTCGCGCCCTGCACCGCGACACCCGGCTTCCAGGGGAAGTTCGTCGCGTACGTCGAGGCGGGGTCGCGCCACGTCGAGCGCTTCGACTACCTCTTCGACTTTCGCTTCGGCGCCCAACGCGTGGACGTGGAGCTGACGGCGGGCTCGACGCCGGGTCGCTGGGTGCTGGCGATCAACCGGCGCGGGTTCTTCGAGCCGCGAGAAGAAGCGGAGCATCCCGCGCCCGCGCAGGGCGAGCTCGAGCCGGAGGAGCGCGCGCGTGGCGTTCGTCGCGACGAGGACGAGCAGCGTGTGGTCCAGGTTCCCGCGGCCTTCTTCCGCGCGATGCGGACCACGTGGGATCGGATCGCGCCCCGCGGATGGCCTCTCTTCACCGCGGAGTGGGGCTTCCAATGGGGACGCGTGCTGACCGTCGATCTCGAGGCCGAGATGCTCCAAGAGGCGGGCGCGAACGAGGCGCCGCGGGGGCTCCGCGACGCGACGATGGGGGAAGCCCTCGGGCTCTTGCGGGAGCGGATGATGCTCGAAGGATGGGGCGCGCAGCGCGCCGATCTCTCTCGCGCGCGGGACGAGGGCGTCGTGGTGCTTCACCTCGAGCGCAGCGCGATCGCGGAGGCTGCGGGCGCCTCCGAGCACCCGCGCTGCCACTTGATCGCGGGGGTCCACACCGCGTTCTTCAGCTACCTCGCGGAGCGGGTGGTCGCAGTGCGGGAGGTCTGCTGCGCGTCGCAGGGGCACGCGGAGTGCTCGTTCGTGGTGGTCGACGGCTCGCGTCGGAAGGCGCTCGAGCGGGCGATCGAGGTGTCTGGTCACGACCTCGCCGGCACGCTCGCGGTCTTGAGGTCGCGATGAGCGGGCGCGACGCGCGACGAGCGCGGGAGCAGGCGCGCTCCGAGGCGACGTCGGTGCGCGCGTTCGTGTCCGAGATGCGGTGGCAGGGACCTGCGCCGGAAGAGGCGCTCACCGCGCGAGAGCTTTTCGCACTCTTCGACCGCGACGACCGCGACCCGTCAGCGGCACCGGGCGATCGCATCGGTTGACGGTCCGCAGAGCGACTTCGGAGTCGAAAGGACTCGAACGCTCGGGCGGAGGTCAGGACGCGAACGCTTCGACGAGCGACCGCCGGAAGAGGAACGAGCGGAAGCTCAGGCGTGGGCGTGGGCGGGGGCGACCTCGACGTCCGACGCCGGCTCTTGCTCGGGCACCTCGGCCTCGCGGCGCTTCGCGAAGAGCACGTAGAGCGAAGGCACGAAGAAGAGCGTGAAGAGCGTGCCGATCGCCATGCCGGCCACGAGCACGAGGCCGATGCTGTTGCGGGCGGCCGCGCCGGGGCCTTCGACGAGCACGAGCGGGAAGTGACCGAAGACGGTCGCGACGGTCGTCATGAGCACCGGGCGAAGGCGCGTGGTCGCGGCGTTCTGGATCGCTTCGAGCTTCGACTGTCCGCGGAGCTGGAGCTCGTTGGCGAACTCCACGATGAGGATGCCGTTCTTCGCGACGAGGCCCACCAGCGTCACGAGACCGACCTGCGAGTAGACGTTCAGCGTCGTGGTCCAGCCGTCGGTCCAATAGGACATGTTCGGGTTGGGCATCTTCAGGAAGGTGAAGACGAGCGCGCCGAACATCGCGAGCGGCACCGAGCCGGCGAGGATGACGAAGGGGTCGCGGAAGCTGTCGAACTGCGCCGCGAGGACGAGGAAGATGAGCACGACGGCGAGCGCGAACGCGGGGCCGAAGGAGTCGCCCTCGACGCGGAGCTGGCGCGACTCGCCCGTGTAGCTCGTGGAGTACGAGGGCGGCAGGATCTCGGCCGCGCGGGTGTCGAGGAACGTGAGCGCGTCGTCGAGGGTGCGGATGGAGACGCCGCTCAGCTTCACCGAGTTGAGCTGCTCGAAGCGGTTGAGCGAGCGCGGCGAGACGCGGTCTTGGAGGGTCGCGAAGCTGCTCACGGGGATGAGCTGGCCGCGCGGGCCGGTGACTCGGAGGTCGAGGAGCTGCTCGGGGTTCAGGCGCTCGCTGCGCTGGATCTGCGCGATGACCTTGTAGCTGCGGCCGTAGGTGCTGAAGCGGTTGACGAAGTTGCCGCCGAAGGCGGACGCGAGATCTTGACCGATGGTCTGCAGATCGAGGCCGAGCTCGGCCGCTTTGTCGCGGTCGATCACGATCTCCGTCTCCGGCTGATCGATCTTCACGTCGATGAGCGGAGGGAACGCGAAGATGCCGCTCGCCGCCGCCTCGTCGCGCAGGCGCGTCGCGTACTCGAGGATCTCGGCGTGCTCGGCCGTGGAGGAGATCACGAACTCGACCGGGAACTGGCCACCGCCGGGGAGCGCGGGCGGCACGATCGGGAAGGTCTCCACGCCGGGCACGTTCTGCACGAGCTCTTGGACGGCGGGCACCAGCTCGGTCGCGCTGCGCTCGCGTTCGGTCCAGGGCGCGAGGCCCATGCCCCAGAAGCCGAAGGTCGGCGTCGTGATCTGGAACGTGTAGTCGTTCTCCGGGAACGAGGCCGCGATCTGCTCGATGCGCTCGATCGACGGCGTGATCTGTTCGAGCGTCGCGTTCGAGGGCGTGTTCACGATGCCGAAGACGATGCCTTGGTCCTCGGTGGGCGCGAGCTCCTTGGGCGACAGCACGAAGAGCGCGATCGAGCCGAGGCTCAGGATCACCCATGCGGTGTAGATCGCGGGGCGGACGTTCAGCGAGCGCGCGAGCCAGCGCCCGTAACCGGCTTTGATGCGATCGAAACCGCGATTGATTCTGCCGGTGAGACCCTGCTCGGACGCGCCCTCCTTCAAGAGGCGCGAGGCCATCACGGGAGAGAGCGTGAGCGCCACGACACCCGAGATCGTGACCGCGCCCGCCAGGGTCAGCGCGAACTCGCGGAAGAGCGAGCCCGTGAGGCCGCCTTGGAACGCGATGGGCGCGTACACGGCGGCGAGGGTGATCGTCATCGCGATGATCGGCCCGACGAGCTCCGCCGCGCCGAGGCGGGCGGCTTCGAGGCGCGACTTTCCTTCGCGGAGCCAGCGCTCGACGTTCTCGACCACCACGATCGCGTCGTCGACCACGAGCCCGACCGCGAGGACGATCGCGAGCAGCGTGAGCAGGTTCAGCGTGAAACCGAGCATCTGCATCAAGAAGATCGCGCCGATGAGCGAGACCGGGATCGCGACGAGCGGCACGAGCACGGAGCGGATCGAGCCGAGGAAGAGGAAGATCACGGCGACGACGATGAGCAGGGTCTCGATGAGCGTGGAGGCGACCTCGTCGATCGCGCTGCCGATGTACTCCGTCGCGTCGTAGGCCATGCGGGCCTCGAGCTGCTCGGGGAGGTCGGCGCGGATGGCCTCGAGCTCTTCGCGCACCGCGGCGACGACATCGAGGGTGTTGGCGCTCGGGAGCGACCAGATGCCGATGAAGACCGCCGTCTCGCCGGAAAAGGCGACCTGCTCGTCGTAGCTCTCGGCGCCGAGCGCGATGGTGGCCACGTCGCGCAGGCGGATGATCGCGTCGTCCTGCTCGCGGACCACGAGCTGCTCGAACTCGCTCGCGCTGGTGAGGTTCGTGTTCGCGGTGAGGTTCACCTGGATCATCGAGCCGCGCGTGCTGCCGACCGCGGAGAGGTAGTTGTTGGCGGCGAGCGCGCGCCGCACCTCGGAGGGACTGACTCCGAGCGCGGCCATGCGGTCGCCGTCGAGCCAGACGCGCATCGCGAAGGTGCGGCCGCCGAGGATGTCGGCGCGCTGCACGCCTGGAACCGCGGAGAGGCGGGGCTGCACGACGCGCACGAGGTAGTCGGTGATCTCGTTCTGCTCGAGGAAGTCGGACGAGAAGCTCAGATACGCCGCCGCGAACTGGCTGTCGGCGGACTCGACGTCGATGACCGGCACCTCGGCTTCGGGCGGCAGGTCGCCGCGCACGCGATCGACCTTGGCGCCGATCTCGGCGAGCGCGCGGTTGGCGTCTTGGTTGAGCTCGAGGCGCGCGCGGATGATCGAGACGTTCTGGCGGCTCTCCGACTCGATGTAGTCGACGCCGTCCGCAGCCGCGATCGCGCGCTCGATCGGGGTGGTGATGAAGCCACGCACGAGGTCGGCGTTGGCGCCCACGTACGCGGTGGTGATGACGACGGTCGAGTTCTCGTTGCGGGGGTACTGCCGCACCGTGAGGCTCGAGATCGCCTGCAGACCGGCGATCACGATGATGACGTTGACGACGATCGCGATGACCGGTCGCTTGATGAAGAGGTCGGTGATCTTCATGGCTTCACCGCCTCAGCGGTTCTCGGGGCGAGGATCGACTCGCGCTTCGGGTGGCGCGGTCTCGTTCTCTTCTCGGATCTCGACGCCGTTCTGGAGCTTGAACGCGCCCGTGCTCACGATGCGCAGACCGGCTTCGAGGCCCTCGATCACTTCGACGAGGTCACCGCGTCGCTCGCCGAGGCGAACGAAGACCTGCTCGGCCGTCATGCGTTCGCCTTCGGTGCGCACGACGAAGACGGAGTCCCCATACGGCGCGTAGATCACGCCCGAGCTCGGGATCGCGCGCACCTCGCGCCGCGCGGGGCGGACCGCCTCCACGTCGAGCGACATGCCGGGGCGGATGCGTTCGTCGGGGTTCGGCAGCACCGCGCGGACGAGCACGCTGCGGGTTCGCTCGTCGACGCGGGTGTCGATCGTCTCGACGCGCCCTTCGAGGACCTCACCGGGGAAGAGGGCCGACGTCGCGCGCAACGCGTTGCCGGTCGTCACGGTGGAGAGAGAGCGCTCGGGGAGGCGGAAGTCGACGTAGATGGGGTCGAGCGATTGCAGCGAGACCAGGGGCGCACCGGGCTGCACGACCTCACCGAGGTCGACCTCGCGGATGCCGAGACGACCCGCGAAGGGCGCGCGGATCGTGCGTTTGGCGATGGTGGCGCGCAGCGCGCTGACGCTGGCCTGCGCCTGGGCGAGGCGTGCGCGGGCGACGTCGAGCTCCGATTGCGCGACCGCGTCGCGACCGGCGAGGGACTCGACGCGCGCGAGGGTCACCTGCGCGAGCTCGACCTCCGCGACCGCCGACGCGAGCTGCGCGCGTTCGATCGAGTCGTCGAGCGTCAGCAGCACCTCGCCGCGCGTGACGGTCTCGCCGGATTCGAAGCGCAAGGTCCGCACGGTGCCGGGGACCTCGGCGGCGACCGAGATCGACTGCGTCGCGACCGCGGTGCCGATGGCGGTGGTCGCAGAGTCCCAAGACTCCGTCCGCACGGGCGCGGTGGTCACGCCGATGGCGGGCGGGCGGTAGGACTCGCCGGCCTCGATCATCGCGCCGATTTGGGAGGCCTTCACGGCCCCGATGGCACCGAGGACGCCCAACACGAGGAGGAGGGCGACCACGAGAGAGAAGATTCGCCGTTTCATGGGGGGGCTCGTCGTTCGCTCGCGATCGATGAAATGCGCGAGGTCGGTTTCTTCTTCGACAGGGCGGGCGTGGCCCGGCGGGCCGAGAGCCTGACGCGTGCCTGTGACACGACCCCGCGTTCGACCCGTCGGTCGAGGGACGCGCGGCGGTCTGCTGTCGAACGGCCTCTGCCTTCGTTACTCGGGAAACTCGGGAGCGCGACGGCAGAGTGGCCGTGCGTGCAGCGAGGTTGGCGCTCGCCGCTCGGAGTGGATCCGTGTGTGGCGCCCGCGCGCGGAATCGAGCGATCCCGCGTCAGCCTCGCGCCGCACGAAGGAGTCCACGTCTCGGTGGCCTTCGGCTCGCGGGGCGGCTTCGTCGAATGTGACGTTCACTTTTGCGAGGATCTCCGTCCCGAGACGCGTACGCTTCGCGGATGCGTTCGTGTCCGCGTTGCCATCAGCCTTTCACCGTTCAACACGATCGAGGCGTCGAGATCGACCTCTGCTCGCGCTGCGGGAGCGTCTTCCTGGATCCGGGAGACACCGAGGCACGTGGGGTGTCGATCGAACGTTTGTTCGAGGTCGATCCGAACGCCGTGCACGATCACGGCGGATCGGTCCGCGTCTGCCCGTCGCACGGAGTACCGATGCGGCGCATCGCGATCGCGAGCTCGGTCGGGGGGCTCGAGCTCGAGCGCGCGCCGTGCTGCGGTGGGGTGTTCTTCGAGCCCGGAGAAGAGAGCGCGCTCGCCGCGGCGGTGCGTGCGGCGGCGAGCAAGACGGGGCCGACGCACGAGGAGCTGGTGGCGAAGGGGTTCGTGCCGCCTCCCGATCTGCGCCCGAGCGTCGTGCCGCGCCCGAGCATCACGAGCGGACTGGCCGGGCTCGCGCAGGGCCTCGGGGTGGCGTCCGTGACGAAGCTCGACGCGCCGCCGAGCTTCGACGGATCGACCCGGCGGTGCCCACGGTGCCACACGACGCTCTCGGCCACGCACGTGAAAGGCGTGGAGATCGACGTGTGCCCGGCCTGCAGCTCGCTCTTCCTCGACGGCGGGGAGCTGGAGCAGCGCGGCATCGATCTACGCGGGGTGTTCGGCGAAGGGCCGGAAGCGGCGACGGTGAAAGGGCCTTCGACCCTCGCCTGTCCCGCCCATGGCAAGCCGATGGCGCGCGTGCACGTGCGGTGGATCGGCGGGGTGCTGGAGGTCGATCGCGCGGACGACTGTTGTGGCGGGATCTTCTTCGACGACGGTGAATGGGACATCTTCGAGCGCGCGGCGCGCGTCGCGCTCTCGGACTACGCCGATCGCGTACACCGCACGACGGGCGAGTTCGCGGGTGAGCGCGCGATCATGAAGGAGATCTCCGCCGCGGGCGCTCAGATCGAGGCCGCCGTCGTGCGGGGCGCGGTAGATCGCGCGATCCAGCACATGGCGTTCTGGAAGACGCTCCGGCACCTGCGCCGCTACGACGACGACTACTACTACTGACGGCATGCGCGGGGACGCCGTTCAGCGCGACCTGCGGACGCTGCCGACGCATGTGGCCCGCCGTTCAGCTCGTCGGTGCTCCGCTCGCCGTTGCCGGCTTCTTCTTCAGCATGCGCAGCAGGTCTCCGACCGTTCGATGGGCTTCGAGCGGGTGGCGCAGCGGCGCGTCGTCCTCGATCTCGTAGTGGTTGCGCCGACCACGGCGCTCGCGACGCACGATGCCGGCCTCTTCGAGCTCGGCGAGGATTCGTTGCACCGCGCGCTCGGTGATGCCGACCACGTCGGCCACGTCGCGCACCCGCGCGTCCGGCTCGCGCGCGACGCAGAGCAGCACGTGGGTGTGGTTGCTGAGAAACGTCCAGTGGTGCTCGGCGTCGGACATGACGTGGCTCGTGCGCTACGACGAGCGCGACGTTCGGACGGGCGCGAGCCTGGCCCGAGCCCCATGCGTTCGCGAGGGGACTTTGGATCCTCCTCGGGTACGCGACTTGTGATACCGGAATCTATATTCAGGTATTGACGTTCGTCAATCCCGCTGCATGCTCCGCCCCCGATGACGGCTCCTGGCAACGACGCATGGATCGCCGACCGCCTGGTCGAGCTCGCCGGCATCGCTCCGGCCGCGCTCCTCGGCGAGGTCGACCCGCCCGATGCGCCGCCTCTCGCCCGCCTCGCGCGTCGTCTTCCCGGGGCTCGCTGGCGTCACTTCGAGGCGCCGCTGCGCGTCGCGCTCGACGGCGTCGCGAAGGGACGTCCGCTGCTCGCCCTCGATCCAGCGGGTGAGCTCGTGCTGATCGCGGAGCGGCGCGTCTCGCTGGTGGCGGTCGAGGATCGCGAGAACGGGCGCGCATGGCTCTCGCCGGACGAGCTGGCGGCGCGGCTCGGGTTGGCGTCTGATTCGGCGGAGGCGAGCTTCGTCGCGCCCGAAGCCCGCGAGGCGGTCGCGCACGATCACGAGCACTCGCCGTGGCGCGAGGCGTTCCTGATCTTGAAGGGCGACGTCGGCGACTTCGGCTCGATCGTCGTCTACGCGATCGGCGTCGGTCTGCTCAGCCTCGCGCTGCCGCTCGCGGTGCAGACGCTCGTGGGCACGGTCGCGTTCGGCACGGTGCTGCAGCCGATCGTGGTCCTCGCGCTGCTGCTGGCGGCGGGCCTCGTGTTCGCGGCCACCCTGCGCGCGCTGCAGGCGTGGGTGGTGGAGCTCGTGCAGCGGCGCCTCTTCGTGCGCCTCGTCGGGGAGCTCGGCGATCGCCTCGTGCACGTGCACGTGAAGGCGTTCGAGCGGTGCCACGGGCCGGAGCTCGTGAACCGCTTCTTCGACGTGTTCACCGCGCAGAAGGCCGTGGCCGCGCTGCTCCTGCAAGGGGTCGAGGCGCTGCTCACGGCGATCTTCGGGCTCCTCGTGCTCGCGCTCTATCATCCCGTGCTGCTCGCGTTCGGCTTCGCGATCGTGCTCGGCGCGTTCGTGGTGTTCGTGTTGCTCGGCAAGGGCGCGACGAAGACGACGATCGCGGAGTCGAAGGCGAAGTACGAGGTCGCGGGGCACCTCGAGGAGATGGCGCGGCACCTCTTCGCGCTGAAGCTCTCGGGCGGTGGTGAGCACGCGATGCGTCAGCTCGACACGCTCGCGGCGAACTGGCTGACCCGCCGTGCGGCGCACTTCCGGATCATCTTTCGACAGATGATCGGGGCGCTCTTCCTCCAGGTGCTCGCGAGCGCGACGCTGCTCGGCCTCGGCGGTTGGCTCGTGGTCGAGCGAGAGCTGACGATCGGGCAGCTCGTGGCGGCGGAGCTGATCGTGACGGCGGTGGTCGCGTCGCTGAGCAAGCTCGGCGGCAAGCTCGACACCGTCTTCGATCTCGTCGCGGCGGCCGACAAGCTCGGGCACCTGCTGCACCTTCCGGCCGAGCGGCGCGGGGGTGAGCTGCCGGTGAGCCGTGAAGGGCCGATCCGCGTGGAGGTGCAGTCGCTCTCGAGCGAAGGGGGTGAGCTGTCCGACCTGACGCTCGAGGTCGATCGGGGCGAGATCTTGGCGGTGACGGGGGATCCGTCGGCCGCGAGCACGTTGGTGGAGCTGCTCTTCGGGCTGCGTGAGCCGAAGGGCGGCGAGGTTCGCATCGACGGGCACGATCTGCGCGACGTGGATCTGACGACGCTTCGGCGACGCATGGCGGTGGTGCGCGACCCCGAGGTCTGGCCCGCGACCATCGCGGACAACCTGCGCGCGGTCGGGCAGCCGGTGACGATCGCGAGCATGTGGAAGGCGCTCGACGCGGTGGGGCTCGGCGACGTGGTGCGGGCGCTGCCGGATGGGCTCCACACGGCGCTCGTGCCGAGCGGCTCGCCGCTGCCGCGCCTCGGAGGCATTCGATTGACGCTCGCGCGTGCGCTCGTGGCGAACCCGGGGCTGCTCGTGCTCGATGGCGCGCTCGACGCGTTGCCGCCGGGTGAAGGCGCGGTGCTGCTCGAGCGCCTCGCGAAGGGGCGGACGATGATCGCGGTGACGACCGATCCGGACCTCGCGTCGCGCGGCTCGCGGCGCCTCGTGATGCGCGCGGCGGAGGTGCGGTCGTGACGCTCTCTCGGCTCCGTGGCTCGGTCACGCGCTCGGCGGCGGGGGCCTTCTTGCCGGCGTCGCGGCTCGTGCCTTCGGCGGCGCGGCCGCGGCGGGTGGCGCGCAACCTCGTGCTCGCCTTCGTGACGCTGGTGGTGTTCCTCGCGCTCGCGCCTTGGCAGCAGAACTTGCCGGGCGACGGGAGCGTGATCGCCTACGCGCCCGACGAGCGCCCGCAGGCGCTGGAGGCGACGATCACGGGTCGCATCGCGCAGTGGCACGTCGTGGAAGGTCAGTCGGTCGCGGAGGGCGAGCTGATCGTCGAGCTGGTCGACAACGATCCGCTGCGGCTCGAACGGGTCGAGATCGAGCGCGACGCCGCGAACCTTCGGCTCGTGGCGTACCGCGAGAAGCTGCAGGCGTACCGCGATCGGCTCGAGGCGCTGCGGCGATCGCAGCAGGCTCAGATCGCGGCGGCGGAGGCGGACCTGCGCATCGCGCAAGAAGGGCTGCGCAGCCGGCGCGAGCTGCTGGCGGCGGCGGAGGCCTCCGACGAGACGGCGCGGATCCAGCAGCGACGCGTGGACGGCCTCGCGGGGCAGGGGCTCGCGTCGCAGCGCGATCGCGAGCTCGCGGAGCTCTCGTCGACGAGCGCGACCGCTTCGCTCGCGGCGGCGCGCGCGGATCTCTCGGCGTCGGAGAGCAACGTCGCGAACAAACGCGCGGCGCTCGAGCGCACCCGCGCGGTCACGCAGGCGGAGCTCGACGCGGCGGACGCGATGGTGCGTTCGACGGTGACCGAGGTGGAGTCGGCGCGCAGCTCGCTCGCGGCGGTGGAGTCGCGGCTCGCGCAGCAGCAGGCGCAAGAGGTGCGGGCGCCGCGCGCGGGCGTGATCGATCGGGTGCTGGTGCAGCAGGGCAGCGTGCAGGTGTCGCGTGGGCAGGTGCTCGCGATGCTCGTGCCCTTCACCCAGCGCCGCGCGGTGGCGCTCACGGTGGACGGCAACGACGCCGCGCTCATCTCGCCGGGTCGTCCGGTGCGTCTGCAGTTCGAGGGCTGGCCCGCGGTGCAGTTCGCGGGCTGGCCGAGCGTCGCGGTGGGCACGTTCGGAGGACGCGTGGCGTTCGTGGCGCCGACCGACGACGGCGCGGGCGACTTCCGCGTGGTCATCGTGCCGGACGAGAACGACGAGCCGTGGCCGGAGACTCGTTTCTTGCGGCAGGGCACGCGCGCGAAGGGTTGGGTGCTGCTCGAAGAGGTGAGCGTCGGCTTCGAGATCTGGCGTCAGCTCAACGGCTTCCCGCCGAGCTTTCGACGCGCGCCGGACGCCGAGGGCTACGGGACGTCGGGCGGTGGGTACTCCGCGAGCGGGCCGGGCTACGGCGGTGGCGATTACGGCGGCGGCTACGGCGGCGACTCCGGAGGCGGGAAGTGATGCGCGGCGCGCGCGCGATGCGATGGCTCGTGTGCGCGTCGGGCGTCGTGCTCGCGCTGACGACGGTGGGATCGCCGAGGGTGCGTGCGCAGACGGCGCTGACGCCCGCGGAGGTGATCGCGTCGACCGAGCGTCATCATCCGCGCGTGCAGGCCGCGATGCTGCGCGAAGAGGTCGCGGAGGCGGAGCTGATGGCCGCGCGCGGCGGCTTCGATCCGTACCTGTCGGCGTACGGCGCGCTGCGGACGGGCGGGTACTACGAGCTGCGTCGGCTCGACGTGGAGCTCCGACAGCCGACGCCGCTCTGGGGCGCGGAGGTCTACGCGGGTTATCGCTACGGGCGCGGCGTCGACGACGACATGCGTTACCCGAGCTACTACGACGATCAAACGCTCGGCGGCGGCGAGATCCGCGCGGGGTTGCTGGTGCCGCTGTGGCGCGACGGGCCCTTCGACGCCCGGCGCGCGGCGCGGGCGCGGGCGGAGCTGCGGATCGAACAGACGCAGGGCACGCGCGAGGCGATCGAGCTCGACTTGAAGCAGAAGGCCGCCGAGGCCTATTGGAAGTGGGTCGCGGCGGGGCGGAAGCTGCGGGTGGCGGAGGAGCTGCTCGAGCTCGCGACGCGGCGCCTCGAGCAGACCCAGGCCCGGGCGGCGGCGGGAGCGATCGCGGAGGTCGACGCGCTCGAAGCGGAGCGCGCGGTGCTCACGCGGCAGAGCGCGGTGATCGCGGCGCGACGAGGTCTGGAGGCGACGGCGCTGGTGCTCGGGCTCTTCGTGCGTGACTCGGGCGGCGATCCGCGGCCGCCGAGCGAGGACCGGCTGCCGGACGGGTTGCCGGTGCCGGACTCGATCGGGGCGGCGGACGTGATGTTTCCCGCGGTGCTGGCGTGTCATCCGCGGCTTCGCGCGGCGCGGGCGAGCCTGCGCGCGACGGATGTGGATCGCGATCTCGCGCGCGCGCAGCGGGGACCGCGGATCGACCTCGGGCTCGAGATTTCGCGCGACCTCGGGCAGGCGGACGTGTCGAGCCTGCCCGGAACGGTGTTCGAGTCGAAGGTGCGCTTCGCGATGCCGCTCTTGCTGCGCGGCGAGCGCGGCCGACTCGAAGCGACCGAGCAGCGGTACCTCGCGGAGTCCGAGGACCTGCGATTGATGGAGGACGATCTGCGCACCGAGCTCGGCGACGCGGTGTCGCAGTGGAACGCCGCGCGCGAGCGCTACGAGCTCGCGGTGCGGCTGGTCGACGTGATGCGGCGCCTCGCGGTCGCCGAGGAGCAACGCTTCCAGGCGGGCGCGACGGACCTGCTCGTCGTGAACCTGCGCGAGCAGTCGCTGTCGGAGGCGGAGCTCTCACTGGTGGATGCGGCGGCGGAGCTGTGGATGGCGCGCGCGCGTTGGGACGCGCTCACCGCGTGTGCGCAGTGAGCGTCGTCGCGTGAGAGTCGGAGCGTCGACCCGTGAGCGACGAGCACGATTCGACGATGGAGCGTCGCCGAGTGAGCTTCGCCGAGTGAGCTTCGCCGAGAGCGGAGCGACGTGCCGCGCGCGATGGCCGGCACGACGACGACGAGGCACCACGACGACCAGCCGTCTCGAACGGCGACCTCGCGCTTCCACGCCCGGATCACTCGGCGTCGGCGAGCGTTCCGGGGTTCACGCCCGTGACGACGGGGTGGCCTTCGTCTTTCCAGTGGATGACGCCCTCGTCGAGCACGGCGGTGTTCGCGAAGCCGGCCTCGCGCAGCGCGTCCATCACGCGACCCGAGGCGGCGTGGGGGCAGCCGCAGTAGGCGACGATCCAGGTGCCGTCGCGTGGGAGGCGCTCGATGATCGTCTGCACGTCGTAGTAGGGCGAGATGATCGCGCCCGGCAGGTGGTAGCGGACGTAGTCGGAGGGGGCGCGTGCGTCGAGGAAGACGATGCGGCGGCCGTCCTCGACCGCCTGGGCGACCTCGGCGGTCGGCACGTAGCGGCCTTCGCGGAGCGGGGAGAAGCGCGGCGCTTGGCCGTCGGGGTTGAGCACGAGCTGCTCGGGGATGACGGGCACCATCGCCTCGGGGGCGTCGCCCGGATCGTCGGTCTCGCGCGACCAGCTCTGGATGAGCGCGACGAGGTCGTCGATGCGTTCGTCCGCGATCGTGCCTTCGAAGGCGGGCATCGGCGTGCCCTCGCGGCCCTTCGCGATCGCGTAGCGGATCTGCGCGGGGGTCGCGGTCTCGAGGAAGACGGGGTTGTTCAAGCTGAGCGCGGTGGCGCCTTGGCCGCGGTCGCCGTGGCAGCTCGCGCATTGCGCTTCCCAGGTGGGGATCGCGCGCAGCGCGACGCCGGGACCGGGGGCGGGCATCTCGGCGTTCGGGACGGTCTGCCAGGAGCGCAGCAGGCGGACGAGCGCGTTCACCTCGGCGTCGGTCAGCGGGCCGCCGTAGCGCTCGCCGTAGGCGGCCATGGAGGTGCCGGGGTGGCCACGCACGATGGCCGCGCGGAGGAACGCGTCGTCGACGCTCGCGAGGAACTGCTGGTTGCGCAGGGCGTTGGCGTCGTCGGCGGCGTAGCCCTCGCCTTCGTCGCCGTGACAGAGGCCGCAGTAGGTGCGGTAGCTCTGCGCGGCTGCGACGAGCTCGGGATCGGCTTCTTCGCGGATGTCGGAGCTGCCGGTGCATTGGGTGAGGACGAGGACGCCGCCGAGCCCGACGGCGAGGGCTCCTCCGAGCAAGAAGGCGTTTCGACGGCCGGCGGGCATCGCGCTCATTCGCTGCGCTCCTGGATGCGGAACTCGACGCGCCGATTTCGCGCGCGAGCCTCTTCGGTAGTGTCACGGACGAGCGGCGTCGACTCGCCGTAGCCGCGGGCGGCGAGGCGGGCGGCGTCGATGCCGTGCTCGACGAGCCAACGCTGCACCGACTCCGCGCGGCGCTGCGAGAGCTGGGCGTTGTAGTCGTAGCTGCCCTGATCGTCGGTGTGGCCTTGGATCTCGACGCGGCGAATCTGCGGGTTGTCGCGGAGCGCGTTGGCGATCTGCTGCATGAGGCCGAAGCTCTCGGCGAGGATCTCGTCGCTGTCGAAGGCGAACTGGATCTGCTCGAGGATGACGACCTGCTCTTCTTCGACCTGCACGAGGTTTCGCTCGAGCACGCAGAGTACCTCGACGTCGCCGCCTTCTTCGCCGATGGTGGCCTCGCACTGGCCGGGGCTCGCGCCGTCCGCGCGCAGGCTCATGCGCACGACGCCGGGAGCGAAGGCGTAGCTGACGAACTGGCCACCGTCGCCGGTGATTTGGTTGGTCTCGTCGTGGCTGAGGTAGGTGACGATCGCGCCCGGCAGCGGGGTGTCGCGGTTGTCGGCGCGCATGACGACGCGACCGCGCACGCGGCCTTCGATCGGCGGCGTGGGCGGGATCTCGACGCGCACCTCGCGCTCGCGGACGGAGGGCGGGGGCGGGACCGGATCGCGGGTGTCGTGGGCGTAGGAGAGGCCGAACATCAGGCGCCAGGGCTCGTTCATCGGGAGCTCGCGCACCGCGTTGCTGCGCTTGGTGCCGGCGAGGCCGACGTCGATCGCGAGGAAGGCACCGAGGCCCTTCACGGGCGGCAGCACGCGCAGGCCGAGCGTGAGGTCGATCGGCCACGCGCCGACGCCGACGCGCGAGAGGCAGTCGTCGTCGCCGGGGGCGGGGCGCGAGCCGCCGGGCTCTCCGGGGACGAAGGGGCAGTCGAAGCCTTGTCGGTTGACGGGGATGCCCATCGTCCACTCGACGAGCGGGCTCAGGAAGATGTCTTCGGTGAGCTCGAGGGGAGCCTCGAAGCCGACGCCGACGTTCAGCATGTCGGTGCGGCGGACGTTGAGGGCGTAGCGCTCGGCGCGGGAGAGGAAGTGGCGCGTCTCGTCCTCGCGCGGCAGCGCGTCGGGGAGGATGGAGTAGCGGAAGTCTTCGACGTGATCGACGAGGCGCGCGGTGCGGTCGAAGGTGTAGCCGAGGTTCGCGCGCACGAGGAAGGGCACGGGGCTGTCGAGGCCGCGGAGGTCGGCGGTGGCGGCGACGTTGAGGGTGACGCCGAGGCCGTCGAAGCCGACGCCGAGATCGTTGCTCGTGGGGAGGACGAGGCCGACGTCGCCGGCGACCGCGAGCCACTCGTTGACGAGGCCGCCGACCTTGATGCCGCCGACGAGATCGCCGAGGACGAGGAGGAGGTTCGGGAACTCGGAGCGGTTGCGGTTCGCGTAGCTCGTGAGGCCGAGATAGACTTCGACGAGGTCGTGCACGGACCAGGTGAGGTTCAGGGTGCCGCCGACGCGGGAGTGCGCGTCGTCGACTTGGAGGAAGCCGTCTTTGGCGAAGGCTTCGAAGCCGAGCTGGAGGCGGAAGGTGCCGGCGGGTCCGGTGAGGCCGTCGCGGACGTGGAAGCCGCCGGTGGAGCCGGTCCAGCCGTTCCAGATGCGGAAGCGGCGGGCGTCGAGCTCACCGCGATCCCAGGGGTCGTACGGGCGGTTCGGATCGGCGGTGGCTTCGGATCCCTCGGATCCTTCGGCTTCTTCGGCCGCTTCTGCGAGCTCGGCGTCGAAGTCGTCCTCGGAGGCTTGCTCCGCTTCGATCGCGTCTTGGTTCTCGACGACGTCGATGGGCTCGTCGTCGAAGTCGCTGTCGAAGTCGTTGGTCGGTGCGGCTGGGCGTGGAGTCGGCCGAGGAGTCGGCGCGGCGGGCGGATCCTCGAACTCGGAGTCGAAGTCGTCCTGGGCGAAGAGCGTCGAGGTGCCGAAGAGCACGAGCGAGGCCGAGAACAGGCAGGCGAAGCGGCGCACGGGCGCACCATATTCGGGTGTTTCCCGACAGGCCAGCGGGCGGGGGGCGAATCCGCGGTGGAATCGGCGTTCGCGCGCGGCGGGTTGGCTCAGGCGTTTCGCTCAGGCGGGGCGCCAGACCATGAGCGCGACGACGGCGAGCAGCGTGAGGAGCGAGAAGGCGGCGACTCTGGGGGACGCGCGGCCGTCGCGGCCCGCGCTGTAGAGGACGCCTTGGATGGAGAGGAGGGAGAGCGCCATGGAGACGACGACCCAGGTGCTCCAGAGGCGGTGGCCGGCGAAGTAGGCGAGGAGGAAGCCGGCGGTCCACGCGAGGAGGAGGCCGGGGCCGGCGACCGCGAACGCGAAGCGGCGCCGGGTCGCGAGCGGCATGGGGCTCGGCCAGACGGCGGCGAGGGTGCCAGCCACGAGGACGAGCACGCCGACGATCTTCACGAAGCGCAGGACGAGCACGCGGGGGACCATGGGCTTTGCGGGCGGGGGCGTCGAGGCTCGTCGAGCGCGTGCCGCGGGTGTACGCACCGGGTGTGCGAACGGCATCCGGATGGTGGCTCGTGGCGCTCGGGGCGTTTCTCTTCGTCGGGCTCGCGCCGCTCGTGGTGTTCGGGATCGCGGGCGTGGTGAACGAGGTGCGGCTCGCGTCGGAGGGCGTGATCACCGAAGGGAGGGTGGTCGGGCGTCGTGAGCGCGAGGTTCGGTATCGGATTCGCGTCGGCAAGGACGAGTACACGCACGCGGACGTCACGGGGCGGACGTCGCTCTGGACGTCGCTCGACGACGACGGGTTGGTGGAAGCGGATGGAGGAGTCGTGAGCGTGCGCTACTTGCCCGACGATCCGTGGGTGAATCGGCCGGTGCACGCCGGGGCGATGCCGCTCGG
>ERZ761607.1504-NODE-1504-length-28794-cov-5.713943_pt1 | contig 28794 bp, 33 predicted proteins | sample MGYA00511164_ERZ761607 | MGnify/ENA primary metagenome ERZ761607 (study PRJEB28899, sample SAMN02445080) | bioreactor sludge metagenome | biome: EBPR sludge | place: Australia: Brisbane, Thorneside Wastewater Treatment Plant | collected 2011-06-22 ... | reverse complement strand
GCCCTTGATGCGGGGCACGTTCACGAAGCCGGCCGAACAGCCGATCAGCGCGCCGCCCGGGAAGGTCAGCTTGGGAATGGACTGCCAGCCGCCCTCGGTGATGGCGCGGGCCCCGTAGGCGATGCGCTTGCCGCCTTCCAGGTAGGACTTCACCGACGGGTGGTGCTTGAAGCGCTGGAACTCGTCGAACGGCGAGATCCACGGGTTCTTGTAGTTCAGGTGCACGACGTAGCCGATGGCCACGTAGTTCTCACCGAAGTGGTACATGAAGCTGCCGCCGCCGGTGTCGTTGCTCAGCGGCCAGCCAGTCGTGTGCACGGCCAGGCCCGGGCGGAAGTTCGTATCCGGAACCTGCCACAGCTCCTTGATGCCGATGCCGTACTTCTGCGGGCTCTTGCCGGCGCGCAGGTCGAACTTCGCCTCCAGCACCTTGGCGAGCGACCCGCGCACGCCCTCGGCGATGAACACGTACTTGCCGTGCAGCTCCATGCCCGGCTGGTAGTCGGGCTTGTGCTCGCCGTCCTTGCCGACGCCGACCACGCCGACGACCACGCCCTTCACCGAGCCGTCCTCGCGGAAGACAAGGTCGGAGGCCGCGAAGCCCGGGTAGATCTCCACGCCCAGCGCCTCGGCCTGGCCGGCCAGCCAGCGACAGACGTTGCCCAGCGAGGCGATGTAGCAGCCGTGGTTGTGCATGAACGGCGGCATGGCGAACATCGGCAGGTCGATCTCGCCCTGTTCGCCGAGCAGCAGGAACTTGTCCTTCTGGACCGGAGTCTCGAGCGGCGCGCCGAGCGCCTTCCAGTCCGGGATCAGCTCGTTCAGCGCCTTGGGATCGATCACCGCACCCGACAGAATGTGGGCGCCGACCTCGGAGCCCTTTTCCACCAGGGCCACGGAGATCTCTCGGCCGTGCTCGGCCTCGAGCTGCTTGAGCCGGATCGCCGCGGCCAGGCCCGACGGTCCGCCGCCGACGATGACGACGTCGTATTCCATGGATTCGCGTTCGACGGCGTCTTCGGACATGGCGGCTTCCCCTTGCTCTTCCAAGGGTCTTAATCCGAGCGGACGCAGGGTCGGTCAAGCAGGAAAGGCTACTTGCGATCGTCTCGCATTTAGCTTCGCCAGACGGTCTTCAGCTCACCGGTTTCGGACTGCACGATCACCTCGGTCGGCCGGCCCGCGCGGGCGGCCTGGGCGGCCAGGGCGCTGGCGGCGACGAGCGCGTCCTCGCGGTCGCCGAAATGGCCCATCGCCTTGCGGGCGCAAACCACCTTCCACTCCGCTCCAATGCGGACAACCGCATAGGTGAATGCGTAATCCATGGCTCAGGCCCACCGGCTGAATCGCCTGCGCGGGCAGTGGCACAGGCCGGCGACGTCCAGCAGATAGGCTCTCAGCATCCGCGCCCGCACGGTGCCGTGACCGTCGTCGTCGCTGCGCCGCGCCCAGCGTTGCCAGACGCAATCGCCGTCCCGACAGGGACGAAACGGATCGGGGCTTCCCCTCGCGGCGTGCGGCGACTTGAATCGATGGACTTCCATGACTCCGGGCCTCCTGAGACGACCCCACGCGGCCATCATGGCGCGACAACATCTACCGATCGTCAATAGATATGGTTTCCACAACCATGGCGGCAGCCACCGCGCGCTGGTCGAACGCCGCCTGGACGGCTAAGTCTGGTCCGTGACCGCTCTTGCCGACATTCGCGCCGCCGAGGCCGCCCTCGCCTTCTGGGTCGAGGCCGGCGTCGACGTCGCCTATGCCGACGAGGCCATCGACCGCCTGGCCGAGGGCGCCGAGCGGCTGAAGGCCAAGGTCCAGCCGGCGCCGCGCCTGCTCAAGCCCGCTGGGGCCGCCGCGCCCGGCGCGCCGGACTACGGCGCCGCGCTGGCCGAAGCCCGCGCCCGCGCCGCCGAGGCGCGGGACCTGGACGCCCTGGCCGCCGCCATCGCCGCCTTCGACGGCTGTCCGCTCAAATTCGAGGGCGCCAGGCAGGCGGTCTTCTCGCGCGGCGAGCCCGACGCGCCCCTGGTCATCGTCGGCGAAGGCCCCGGCGGCGAAGAGGATGCGCAGGGGCAGCCCTTCGTCGGCCGCGCCGGCCAACTGCTCGACCGGATGATCGGGGCCGCGGGCCTGACCGGGCGGGTGTTCATCACCAACACCGTCTTCTGGCGTCCGCCGGGAAACCGCACGCCCACGCCCGCGGAGCAGGCCGTCTGCGCGCCCTTCCTGGAGCGCGCCATCGAGCTGGTAAACCCGAAGATGCTGTTGCTGGTCGGCGGCGCCTCGGCCAAGTCGGTGCTCGGCCGCGAGGAAGGCATCCTGTCGATGCGCGGCCGCTGGTTCGAGTGGCATGGCCAGGCCAGCGGCCAGACCCTGCCCGCCCTGCCGACGCTTCATCCAGCCTTCCTGCTGCGCCAGCCGGCGGCCAAGAAGAAGGCCTGGCAGGACCTGCTGATGCTCACCGAGCGCCTGGATCGGCCGGAAAGGCCTCACGAGGACTGAACCACCCGCCGGTTCCGAACGTTCCCGCCCCGACAGACTATGTCGGGGCGCTTCATCGGCGCTTCCGCAGAGGGGGCGGATGATGGAAATCACGACGCTGTCGGAGCTGACAATCGACGGCAAGCTCGCCCTTGGGCCCGGGGGCGACAGCAAGGACCTCTTCGCCTTCACGACCGACGAGTTGAAAGCCTGGTTCCATGGCCAGCGGGCCGAGCGCGACGCCATCATGGTCGGCGCCAACACCGTGCGGGTGGATGATCCGGAGCTGACCGTGCGCCACGTGCGGGGCCCCAACCCGCTGCGGGTGATCCCCTCCTCCGACGGACTGCTGCCCATGGACCGGCGGCTGCTGAATGACGGCATTCCGACTCTGGTCGTCGTGTCGCGGCGCGCGACGCCTGAGGCTATCGCCGCGCTCCAGGCCAAGCCGGCCGTCGAGGTCATGGTCTGCGGCGAAGGCCAAGTCGATCTGGCGGGGTTGATGCCCAGGCTCGAGGCGCGCGGCGTGCGCAGCATGATCGTCGAGGGCGGCAGCGAGTTGCTCTCCAGCTTGTTCGAGGCCGACCTCGTCTCGGCGATCATCATCAAGCACATCCCGGTCATCGCCGGCTCGCCCGAGGCCCCGACCTATCTGAACGGCAAGACCCTGCCGCTGTCGCGGTGGGCGTTGCGCGAGTGGTTCGTGAAGGGCGGCGTCGGGGTGTCGATCTACGGCGCGGCGGAAGCGGCGGACTGATGGCCGACGACCTCGCCTTTGGCGCGGGACCGGCCCCCGCCTTCGACGGCCGCATCGACACGGCCACGGGCGACGATCCGGTGGTCGCGACGCTGGTCGCGCACCAGACCCTTCTGCGCGCCTACCAGGCCCGTTACGTGGTGCTGCCAGAAACCCTGCCCGGCGCCTCGGTGGTCGAGGCCATGGCGCGCCACTACGCGCCAGACCGCCTGCGAGCGCTGACCGAGGCGAGGCCGACGCTGGAAACCCGACTGATCGGCCCGCTCGCCGCCCAGGCCGACGCCGCCGAGCCGAAGACCGATGTCCTCGCCTACATCGACCATCTGCTGACCGAACTGCGCAGCGTGAACAGCGACGCCGTTCTGGATCGCATCGACGGCCATCCTCGCGCCGAGGCGCACTATCGCAACTTCCTGGTCCAGAGTTCGGCCGATTTGCTGGCGGAGGCCTCGGCCTCGGCGCTGGGCGTGATCGGCGAGTGCGGCGCGCCGCAGTCGGCCCTGTTCCGCATCCTGATCGACGAGTTCGGCTATGGAACCCACGACCGCAAGCACGCCGTCCTCTACCGTTCGACCCTGCGCTCGTTCGGACTGGACGACGCCTACAACCGCTATTGGCCGCTGTTCGACGGCCCCACCCTGGCGCTGCACAACACCATCCATTGGCTGTTCCAGAACCCGGCCAACTTCTTCCGCCAGATCGGCTTCCTGCTGTTCGCCGAGACCGCCTACCAGCGCTCAACCTTGTGCCACAGCCGGTTCCTGGCGCGGGCTTTTCCCAAGGCCGACGCCCGCTATTTCACCGAACACGCCCACATCGACCTGCACCACACGCGGATGGTCATCGACGAGGTGGTCGTTCCGCTGCTCGACCGTTTCGGCCCGGAGATCGGTCAGGAGATCGTGCGCGGGGCGGAGCTGACGCGGCTGGTGTTCCGGCTGGCGGGTGACAACGCCGTCGCGCTGGTCGGGGCCTTCGACGCGGCCGGCGGCGACGCGCGCTACGGCCTGGAGGCCGTCGAGGGCGGACGACTGGTCAGCCCCGCCGGCGCCGGTATCAGGGGCCGCGTCCAGGTCGGAGCGATCGGCACGGTCAGCGCGAGGACTTTCGGCGCCTTCCCGGTCCACGCCGTCGGCCGGCTGGTCGAGGTCGCCACATGAGCGGGCGCGTCTGGATCGGCCGGGAATTGCCGCCCATCCGGCGAAACGGCGAGGAGTATTTCCTGCTCAGCGTCGACGACCGACTCTACCTGGCGCCCAACCGCTGTCCGCATCGGGGCGGGCCGTTGAAGTTCGGCCATGTCGACGGTGAGGACCGCATCGTCTGTCCGATGCATCGCAACGCCGTGCCGGTGGCCGCGATCCTGGCCTGGCCGGAGACCATCGCCCTGACGGAGACGCCGGCCGATGACCGCTGAAGCCCCACGCGACCGCCTGCCGCTCGCCCTGGTGTTCGAGGGCGGCGAACTGAAGTGGGCCAACGTCGTGACCCTGAGCCGGGGCCTGCTGATCGCGCCGATCCTGGCGCTTCTGTTGGCCGGTAGAGCCGCCTGGGCGCTGGATCTCTACGTCCTGGCGGCCCTGACCGACGCCGTCGACGGCTGGATCGCGCGGGCCAGCGGCCGGTCGTCGAGCTTCGGGGCCCAACTGGACGCGGCCGTCGACAATGTCTTCTCGCTGGCCATCCTGGCCTTCCTGCTGCTGGCCTACCCAGGGATGGCGCGACAGCAGGGCGTCGCGTTGACCGTGCTGTTCGGCGCGCCCCTCGCCTACCTCGCCGTCTCCTGGGCGATGCGGCGGCGGCTGATGATGTTCCACTTCTGGTCGGCCAAGGCCGGGGCGTTCCTGCTCTTCTGCCTGTGGCCCGCCATCGCCGTCACCGGCCGGCAGGAGCTGGTCCTGCTGGCCGCCGCCGTAGTCGGCCTCAGCCGGCTGGAGCAGGTCGTCTACCTGCTGCGCGGCGGGCGCAACCTGGAGGCGCCGCACGGGTTGGCGAGACCGTAGCCGCAGCTGTTATTCCCCGACGCCGTAGGCGGTCCGGGACCCAGAGATTGTCGGGCGACGCCCCTGGATCGCGGCTTTCCGTTGCGCTCCGGCTGCGATGACGATGGGTGTCAGGCGTCGACCGTCTGCTCGGCCACGAAGCCTTTCCAGGCCTGCATGTAGGCGACGAACCGGTCGCTCAGCCCTTCGCGGTGCAGGTGCTCGCGCGGGACCGGCAGGGCGATCGGCGTGAAATCAACGTCCGCCGCCCGGCGCGGCCAGTCGTGATGCAGGATGGCGGCGCGGCCGATCAGTACGAAGTCGCAGCCCTGGTCCAGGCACCACAGGGCGTCCCGCGGCGTCATGACCTTGCCGGCCACGCCGAGGCGCACGTCGCCACGATCGAGCGCCGTGAAGTACTCGATCAGCGGCTTGCCGGCGTAGGCCTCGTCCATCGGCGCCTTGCGCACGTCCCACAGCGACATGTCGAGATAGTCGATGGCCTTGCTGGTCATCAGCCGCTGGGCCAGGTCGCGGATCTCGCCGAGGTCGAGGCCGAAGCGCTCGGGCGACAGCCGCAGGCCGAGCTGGAAGTCTTCGCCGCAGGCTTCGCGGATGCCGGCCAGGATTTCGATCGCCAACCGCGCCCGCGCGCCGGCCGAACCGCCCCAGCCATCGGTGCGACGGTTGATCTCCGGCGATAGGAACTGGCTGATGATGTAGCCGTGGGCGCCGTGCACCTCGACGCCGTCAAAGCCGGCCTTTCGCGCGCGGACGGCGGCGGCGACAAAATCGTCGCGCAACTGGACGACCTCGGCTTCGGTCAGCGCCCGGGCGCCTGTCTCCGGATCGTCGGACGGGCAGACCGGCGCCTCGCCGATCAGCTCGGCGGGCGAACGGTTGCCGGCGTGGTGAAGCTGGACCACGGCGAGGCTTCCGTTGGCCTTGATGGTCGCGGCCAGCCGCGTCAGGCCCTCAAGGTGATCGTCGGACCAGATGCCGAGCTGGCCGGGGAAGCCCTGGCCGATGCGCTGGACGTGGGCCGCGCAGGTCATGGTCAAGCCGAAGCCCCCCTCGGCCCGCATGGTCAGCCAGCGGAACTCCTCGTCGGACAGCCTGCCGTCGGCGTGGCTCTGGGTGTTGGTCAATGGGGCCAGCATCAGCCGGTTCTTCATCGCCGGGCCGTGGGCGAATGTCAGCGGCGCGAACAACGGGGCGGACGACATGCGGGCTCTCTCCGGCGATCTGAGAGGGTTGTCATAGAGGACGCGGGGCCCCGGCGCCTAGAGGACCAGGCCTGAGGCCGCCTTCAGCTTTCCTGCGCGAGATTCAATCGACATTGGGCTTTGGAAGGCGGTTCCTCTTCCGGGCGTCCCCGCGAAGGCGGGGACCCAAGCCGATCCAGCGATCCAGCCGTGCGTGAGAAGTCCGAAAGCCCGCTTGGGTCCCCGCCTTCGCGGGGACACCCGGGGATAGAGTCGGGCCCGGCCCTGAATCTCGCTTCGTCCTACCGACCAAGACTGGCCCAGGGCGCGACGGTGACACGCGTGCCGTCCGGCGTGGCCTCGAAGTCGATCATCACCGACAGGGTGCGCCCGCAGACGCCGAACAGCCATCGCTCGCGCCAGGCTCCGCTCTGCCGGCGCCCCCAGGCGGCCGGCCCCAAGCCCGCATCCTCGACGATGTCGGTGCGCAGGAGCCCCGCAGATCGCGACACGGCTTCCGGCGAACAGCCCGGGATGTCGCGCGCGGCGGCGCCGGCGGCCGTCCGCATGGCCCTGGGAAGGGCCGTTTCACTGAAAGCGTCGAGGTCCAGGTGCGAGCGGCCGACATGGATCAGCTGCGCCGAAAGGCCGCCGCCCGGGTCGCGCAAGAGCACATAGCGGGCGAAGGCCTGCTCGGCGGGACAGGCGGGCCGCTGGACCGTCACCACCCAGGCGTTGGCCAGCTGCCCGTCGGTGATCGCCTCGTCGATGCGCCGCCAGCCGGTGACCGGCTCGATGACGCCGAGCGTCGCGCCCGTCGCCGGGCAGTCGGATTGAGCGGCCGTCACGGCGGCGCGGGCCGCCTCGGCCGCCGGCGTCGGCGCGGCGGCGTTGATCGCCGTCCAGCGCGCGGCGTCTTCGGGCGACTGGGCAAGGGCGACCGAGCCGGCGAGGGACAAGGCCATGCCGACGCCGGCCATCAAACGAAACGCCATGGAGTCTCCCCAGTCGGTCGGAACGCGGTCGCCCCGCCGGGAGCGATAGAGCGCATCGCGGGCGGCGACAACGCCAGCCCGTGCGTAACACGCGAAACCGCTTTTCCTGGGCGCCGACCGGCACTAGGGTCCCGCACTTCATCGGGTAAGGGACCGCGCCATCCCGCGACAGACGAGCCGCGCGACAGACAGCATGACGGCAGGCGTGCGGACGCTGGTCATGGCCCTGGCCGTGGCGGTGTTGACGATGACCCAGGCGGGCGCGGCCCGCGCGGCGGGCGCGGACGTGCTCTCGCCCATGGATGCGCGAGCCTATCGCGAAGCCTTCGCCTCTTCCGCGCGTGGCGACTTCGCGGCCGCAGAGGATGCGCTGGAGCGGACGAAGGACAAGTCGCTCACCGGCCACCTGATCTTCGCCCGTCTGATGCATCCAACCGCCTACCGGGCCGAGTACGACGAACTGGTCGCCTGGCTGAAGGCCTATGGCGACCACCCGGGTGCGGACCGCATCTACGCCCTGGCCCTGAAGCGCAAGCCCGTCGGCGCGGCTGACCCGAAGGCTCCATCCTTCCTCGACATCAGCCGCGGCTGGGCGCGGATCGAAGGCGCCGCCGCGCTGGCGGGAGGGCCGGCGGGGCCGGATCGCGATCGCGCCGCGCGCGAGGCCTACTACTCCGGCGACGCGGCCAAGGCCCTGGCCCTCGCGCCGGCCGCCGGCAATCCCTGGATCGCCGGCCTCGCGGCCTGGCGGCTCGGCCGCTGGGAGGAAGCCCAGGCCTTCTTCCGCGCCGTCGCCGTCGATGAGGACGAGGACGAATGGCTTCGGGCCGGCGGGGCCTTCTGGGCGGCGCGGGCCTCGCGCATGTTGGGCCAGGGCGACCAAGCCGCCGCCTTCCTGCGTCTGGCGGCGAAGACCCCCCACAGCTTCTACGGCATGATCGCCCAGCGCGCGCTGGAGCTGGAAGGCCCGCGGATCAGCGCCCGCGACGAAGCCTATCGTCCGTCGGGCGAGCCGCTGCTGATCCGCGTCTCGACCGCTCCGGCGCTGGCCGCGCCCGCCCTCGCCGACATCGGGCCCTTCCTGAAGTCCGACAAGCGCGCCCGCCGCGCCGCCGCCCTGATGCAGGTGGGGCGGCAGGCCGAGGCGGGGCTGGAGCTGCGCGCTGGCCTGTCGACCGCGAAGACCGCCGCCGAGCGCCGCCAGTGGGAGAGCCTGATCCTCGCCCTCAACGCGCCGATCACCACGGCCGCCGACACCACGCCGGTGGCCTCCGTGCGCCGACCAACAGCGGCCCCGCGCCGCCGGCCGCCAGCCGACTACCCGACGCCGGAGCTGTTCCCGTCCGGCGGCTGGACCCTCGACCGGGCCCTGGTCTACGCCCTGGTCTGGAAGGAGAGCGGCTTCAACCCCTATGCCGTGTCCGGGGCCGGGGCCATGGGGCTGATGCAGGTGCGCCCGGTGGCCGCCGCCCGGGCCGCCGGCGACGATCAGCTGCTCGCCAACCCCATGCCGCTTCTGGACGGCCCGACCAATCTGCGGGTCGGCCAGGACTACTTCACCTGGTTGATGGAGCGGGGCCTGGGCGGCGGACCGGAAGGCTACGACGTCATGCGCGCCGTGGCCGCCTACAACGCCGGGGCCGGAACGGTGCTGAACACGATCAAGAAGGTCGGGCCGGACGCCGACACCTTGCTGCTGGTCGAAAGCCTGCCGGCGCTGGAGACCCGCGACTACGTCGAGAAGGTGATGACCGCCTACTGGATGTACCGCAAGAAGTTCGGCGGCGAGACCCGGACGCTCGACGCCGCCGCGAGGGGCGACCGGATCATCGACCTGCGGCTAGACCGCTAAGCCTCAGGGTCATCCCGGCCGGCGGCTAAGGTACGAAGACCCTGGCTGACAACTTCCGCAGCGCTCCGGGCTTGGCCAGCCGCGAGCGCTCGACCAGCAAGCCCTGCTCCGCTCTCGGACCGCCGAGCCCAGTCAGCGTCTCGCGCAGCCGCGCCGCGGGGCCGTGCGCCTCGACCGACAGACGGAAGCACGCCGCCTCGCCGCGGCGGCGGTCCATGTGGTCGGCGGCGGCGGCCTCCCAGCCGGTCTCGAGACGGCAGGCGGGCGGCAGGATCAGCAGCCAGTCGCCCTTGGCCTCGGCGGCCGCCTCGGCAAGTCCCCCCGAGACGACCCTGGCGCCGGCGTCGAGCGCGATCTCAAGGGTCGCATCGGTCGAGCCAGCGTCGGCCAGGATGACCTCGCGCACCAGCCCGCTGACCGCGGCCGGCACCAGCGCCGACAGGCAGACCGGCAGGCTGGCCGCGGAATCGCGGGTCGGGACGATGACGGTGATCATGCCCCCTTGGACCGGCCACTGGCGCGGCCGTCAATGCGTCAGGCCTGATCGAATGCGGTGATGATGGGACAGGGACCGCTCGCCGACGCCCCACAGGCCGTCGCCAAGCGGCGCAGCGCGTCGCGGGCTGTCATCAGCTCCGTGATCTTCGCATCCAGGGCCGCGATCCGCTCGCCCGCCAGCGCCCTGGCCTTCTCGCGATCCTCGCCGGCGTCCAGGGACAGCAGCTCGCCGACCTGCTCCAGGGTGAAGCCAGCGGCCTGGGCCGAGCGGATGAACCGCAGCCGCGACGCGTCGGCCTCGCCGTAGCGCCGCACCCCGCCGGAAAGGTCGTTTCCGCCCGTCGGCGCGGGCACGTTCAGCAGGCCCCGGCGTTGGTAGTAGCGGATCGTCTCGACCCCGACTCCGCCCGCGCGGGCCAGCGCCCCGATGGTCATCGCGCCCATGCTTGACTCCGTACCATGGTACGGACCCTACATGGGGCGGGTCCGGCGTCGGACAAGACGGAGACCCAGCCCATGAATACCCCCGCCCGCACCGCCGTCCTCTACCGCATGGTGATGGACAAGCACGTCTGCCCCTGGGGCCTGCGCTCGCTGTCGCTCCTGCGCAGCAAGGGCTTCACGGTCGACGACCGCCACTTGACCACGCGCGAGGCCACGGACGCCTTCAAGGCCGAGCATGGCGTGGCCACGACGCCGCAGACCTTCATCGACGGCGCCCGCATTGGCGGCTTCGATGACCTGCGCCGGCATTTGGGCGTGAAGGCGCGCGATCCGAAGGCCCTGACCTACACGCCGGTGATCGCTGTCTTCGCCGCGACCGCCCTGATGGCCCTGGCCGCCAGCCACGCGGCCTTCGGATCGCCGCTGAGCCTGCGGGCCGGCGAGTGGTTCATCGCCTTCAGCATGGTCTCCCTGGCGATGCTCAAGCTGCGCGACCTCGAGGGCTTCGCCACCATGTTCTTGGGCTACGACCTGCTGGCCCGGCGTTGGGTGCGCTACGCCTGGATCTATCCCTTCGCCGAGTTGACGGCCGGCGTGCTGATGATCGCCGGCGTTCTGACCTGGCTGTCGGTCCCGCTGGCCCTTTTGATTGGCGGCGTCGGCGCGGTCTCGGTGTTCAAGGCCGTCTATGTCGACCGGCGCGAGCTCAAGTGCGCCTGTGTCGGCGGCGACAGCAACGTGCCGCTCGGCTTCGTGTCCCTGACCGAGAACCTGATGATGATCGCCATGGCCGTCTGGATGGCCTGGATGTCCTGGGGCCACGCCCTCGGCTGAAGACCATTTGTTCTTGTTATGTTCCGTCTAGCGGATAGACTGGGGCTATGTCCGCCTCCCCGCCCCTCGTCAAAGGCCGCGGCGCCCGCAGCAACGCCACCAGCCGCTTCGTCGCCGCCCAGCGCGAGGCGTTCGACGACGGATGGACGCTGGAGGATCCCGAGCCGGCGCAGCTGTCGACCACCGTCCTGCCCGACGCCAGCAAGACCATCATAACCCGCAACAACAGCCCGGACATCCACTTCGACCGCTCGATCAACCCCTACCGAGGCTGCGAGCACGGCTGCATCTACTGCTTCGCGCGGCCCGCGCATGCCTACCTCGGCCTGTCGCCCGGCCTCGACTTCGAAAGCCGCCTCTTCTTCAAGCCCGACGCGGCGAAGCTGCTCGCCGAGGCGCTCGCGAAGAAGAGCTATCGGCCCCGCCATATCCAGATCGGGGCCGACGCCGACCCCTATCAGCCGCTGGAGCGCAAGCTGCGCGTCACCCGACAGGTGCTGGAGGTGCTGCAGGCGCATCGCCACCCGCTGACCATCATCACCAAGTCCAACCTGATCACCCGCGACGCCGACATTCTCGGCGAGATGGGGAAGTCCAGGCTGGCCGGGGCGGCGATCTCGATCACCACCCTGGACCGCAGACTGGCGCGCAGCATGGAGCCCCGCGCCGCCACGCCGCAACGCCGCCTCGACGCGGTGCGCCAGTTGGCGGCGGCCGGCTGCCCGGTGACCGTGATGTTCGCGCCTGTGATCCCTGGCCTCAACGACCACGAACTGGAGCGGGTGCTCGAGGCGTCCGCCGACGCCGGTGCGACCGGGGCGGGATACGTGCTCGTCCGCCTGCCCCTGGAGATCAGCGAGCTGTTCCAGCAGTGGCTGGCGACGGATCATCCTGACCGCGCCGCCCGGGTCATGTCGCTGATCCGGCAGACGAGAGGCGGAAAGGACTACGTTTCGCAGTGGGGCGAGCGGCAGCGCGGCGCCGGTCCGGTCGCCGACCTTGTCGCCAGGCGCTTCGCCGCCGCCCGCGCCCGCTACGGGCTCGACAGTCCTCGTCGCACGTTCGACCTGGACCAGTTTCGCGTGCCGCCCAAGCCGGGCGACCAGATGAGCCTGTTCGACTGACTGCGACCGCCTTCTTGGCCCCTTTCCGGATAGGCGACGACCGGCTAGCGGCTGAAAATCCCGACCAGCTCGACATGGGGCGACCACAGGAACTGGTCGACCGGCAGGACGCGCTCCAGCCTGAACCCGGCGTCGATCAGCACGCCGGCGTCGCGGGCGAAGGTCTGCGGGTTGCAGGAGACGCCGACGACCCGCGAGGCCTTGCTGGCGGCGATCTCGCGCGTCTGTTCCAGCGCGCCGGCGCGCGGCGGATCGAAGACCAGGGCGTCGACCTTGGCCAGCTCGGCCGCCAGCACCGGGCGTCGGGTCAGGTCGCGCGCCTCGGCGGAAATCGGCTTGAGGCCCGGCGCGGTGGCGATGGCCGCCTTGAGCGCGGCGATGGCCGGCTCGGCGGCGTCGGCCGCAATCACCGGCGCCAGCTTCGCCAGCCGGAAGGTGAAGGTGCCGACGCCGCAGAACAGGTCGGCGATCCGGCCCGCCCCGTCCACCGCGTCGCAGGCGACCTTGGCCATCGCGGCCTCGGCCAGCGGCACGGCCTGGAGGAAGGCGCCGGGCGGCAGGGCGACGACGGCTTCGCCGAGCTTCACCACCGGCTGCCGCGCGCCATAGATGGTCTCGCCCGCCAGCGTCACCCGCGCCATGTCGCCGGCCGAGGCGGCCTCGGCGGCGCGCATGCGGGCGTCGGCCGAGAGCCCGCCGCTCTTGCGCTCGACGCCCGTGACATCGACATCCAGTCCGGCGCCGGTCCAGGTGACGTGCAGGGTGGGCGCCGACTTGGGATGCTCCAGGAAGGGCTCGGCCAGGATGCGAAGCGCCGGCAGGGCCGCGACCAGCCGCGGATCGGCGATCGGACAGACCTCGATGTCGACCAGCGACCAGCTGCGCCGCGCCTTGAATCCCAGCCGCGCCCGCCCCTTGCCGCCCTTGCGGGCGTGCAACGCCATGCGGCGCCGGGTTCCTGGCGGCGACGCGAAGGTCGGCAGGATCTCGGTCTCGATCCGCTCTCGCCTCAGCGCCAGCCGCACCTGCTCGGCCTTCCAGACGAGATAGGGCGCGGCCGCCCACTGCTGCAAAGCGCAGCCGCCACAGACGCCGAAGTGCGGACAGGCCGGCTCAACGCGGTCGGGACTGGCCGTCAGCACCGCGACGAGGTCCGCCCGCTGCCCGTCGACCCGCACCCTCGCCTGCTCGCCCGGCAGGGTCAGGGGCGCGAACAGCGGACCGCCCGCCGGAGTCACCGCCAGGCCGTCGCCCTGGGCGCCCACGCCTGTGACTTCAATGTCGATGGTGTCGGCCAACCGACTCTCCAAACGGAACTTCGGCCCGTCCCTAACATTATCCGCCGGCAATCCGACGGCGTTTTACGCCAGATGAACGAAGATGAACGGCGCGCTCAACGGGCGTTCAGGAACCACCGGCCATCTTCGCAACACAGACGGCGAGCAAGACTCGCCTGAAGGAAGAAGGAGTCGCACCATGCGCACCATCCTCTCTCTGACCGCCGCCCTCGCCCTGGCCGCCCCGGCCTTCGTGGCGCCGACCATCGCGGACGCCCAGTCGGCCCGCTACTACGGCCGCGGCGACGTCTGCAAATATGAGCGCCGCAAGGCCGGCAATCGCGGCACGGTCGCCGGCGGCCTGGTCGGCGGCACGCTCGGCGCGGCCGTCGCGGGCGACGGGGCCAAGACCGAAGGCGCCGTGCTCGGCGGCATCGTCGGCGCCGTGGCCGGCAACCAGATCGCCAAGAAGAACTTCCGCTGCGCCAGCTACCCGAAGCGTATCTCCCACCGCCGCGACAATTGTCGCTGGGTCCAGGAGTACTACGGCGGTCGCTGGCACGGCTTCGAGGTCTGCCGCAATCGTTCGGGTGAGTGGCGTCCGAGCGGCCGGGGCTAACCCCGCCGCGGGAGCGCCCCGCCTCGCATCATCGACCTAAAGGAGAGCAAAGCCCATGCCCCGCAAGATCCTGTCCCGCAGCGCCGCCGGCTTCGCCGTCGCGTCACTGATCGCCGGCGCCCTGGCCGCGCCGACTGTGGCCTCGGCCCAGACGCCCCCGGCCTACGGCTCGGGCGGCGCCTACGCCCAGGGCGGCTATTACGACCCCTGTCGTCGGGACCAGGTTCAGCGCGGCACGGGCGGCGCCCTCGTCGGCGGCGGCCTCGGCGCCCTCGCCGGCTCCAGCATCGCCGGCCGCGGCGCCAAGACCGAGGGCGCCGTCCTCGGCGGGATCCTGGGCGCGGTCATCGGCGCCAACGTCGGCAAATCCGGCGCGGCCTGCGAGACGCCCTACGATCCGTCCAACCCGGACTACCGCGGCCCCGCCGGAAGCGCCTATTCCGACGGCCAGCCCGGCGGCTACTACGGCTATGAGCAGCGCGCCTACGACGACTCCTATCGCGACGCCTACGAGGATGACTACCGCGCCGTTCCGGTCGCCCAGCAGCCGACGGCGGACAACTGCACCCTGGCCGAAAGCCCGATCTACCTGCCTGACGGCCGCGTCCAGAAGCGCTTCGTGCGCGTCTGCCGCGACGCCAAGGGCGACTACCAGGTCGTCGACTAGCCGCGACGCCTGCCTGTGAGGAGAGGCCGCCCGCCGCGAGGTGGGCGGTCTTCTCTTTAGGGACAGACACCTCGGTGTCTGTCCCTAAACCTTCACCGCCCGAAGTAGGAACTCCCGGTTGCCGTCGCCGCCGGTGATGGGGCTGTCGGCGGTGGCGACCACCCGCCAGCCGATCCCTTCCAGCCAGGCGACGACGCCGGCCAGCGCGTCCGCCCGCGCGGCCTCGTCCTTGACCAGCCCGCCCTTGCCCACGCGGTCTCGCCCGACCTCGAACTGCGGCTTGACCAGGGCGACCAGGTCCGCGCCCGGGGCGGCCAGCGCCAGAGCGGCCGGCAGGGCCTTGGCCAGCGAGATGAAGCTGACGTCAGTGACGATCAGGTCCGGCGCCTGCGGGATCAGGCCGGCGTCCAGCGACCGGGCGTCCGTCCCCGACAGCTCGACCACGCGGGGATCGACCGCCAGGCTGGGATGCAGCTGACCGGTCCCGACGTCGACGGCATAGACCCGCGCCGCGCCGCGCGACAGGCAGACCTGCGTGAAGCCGCCCGTCGAGGCGCCGACATCGACGACCACCCTGCCCTCGACCGTCACCGGCCAGGTCGTAAAGGCGTGATCCAGCTTCATCCCGCCCCGGCCGACCCACGGGTGCGGCGCCTCGGCGGCGATATCGACGTCTTCGGCGAAGAGGTCAGACGGCCTTGCGACGGTCCGGTCACCCGCCCGCACCAGACCGGCCTCGATCGCCGCGCGCGCCTTGGCGCGGCTGTCGAACAGGCCGCGTTCGACGAGCAGCAGATCGATGCGTTTTCGGGTCATGGGGCGCTTATACCCTCCCGCCCCGGCATGGGGAGGGAAAGGCGCTACGCCGTCTCGCCGGCCAGCCGCCTGGCCGCCTTGTCACGGCCGATCAGCGGCAGGATGGCGCCCATGTCCGGGCCGTGGTCGAGACCGGTCAGGGCCTTGCGCAGCGGCATGAACAGGCCGCGGCCCTTGGCGCCGGTGCGATCCTTGACCGCGCCGGTCCAGGCGCTCCAGGTAGTCTGGTCGACCGCATCGGGCAGCAGCTCCAGCGCCGCCTGGACCACGGGCCGATCCTCCTCGGCGATCGCCGGCGCCACCGCCCCGCCGACCACGCCGGCCCATTGGGCGACGTCCTTGAACAGGACCAGATTCTGCCGAATGGCCAGCCAGAAATCTTCGCCCAGATCCGCGCCCACGGCCTCAAGGCGTTGTTTTGCCTCGGAATACGGCATCGCATGGATGATCGCGGCGTTGACCTTCGCCAGATCCTCCGGATCCCAGCGCGCGGCCCGGTGAGCCATCTTGCCGAACGCGAAGTCGCCGGCCAGGGCCGTGATCGAGGCGCCCGGCTCAAGCGGGTCGGAGGTGCCGATGCGGGCCAGGTGAGAGACCACGGCCAGCGGCTCGTAGCCCGCCTCGCGCAGTTGCCCGATCGAGAGCGAGCCGATGCGCTTGCTCAGGCCCTGCCCGTCGGCGCCGACCAGCAGGGTGGTGTGGGCGAAGGTGGGGACCGTCGCGCCGAGGGCCTCGAAGATCTCGATCTGCGCGCCGGTGTTGGTGACGTGGTCTTCGCCCCGGATAACGTGGGTGATGCCCAGGTCGATGTCATCGACGACCGACGGCAGGGTGTAGAGATAGGCTCCGTCCTCGCGGACCAGGACCGGATCCGACATCGAGGCGGTGTCGACCTCGCAATGCCCGCGGGCCAGGTCTTCCCAGGTCACGCGGCGCCCCTCCAGCCTGAAGCGCCAGTGGGGCCTGCGGCCCTCGGCCTCAAGCTTCGCGCGGTCATCGGCGGTCAGCTTGAGGGCGGCGCGGTCGTAGATCGGCGGCTGGCCGCGCGACAGCTGCACCTTGCGGCGCAGGTCCAGTTCTTCCGGTCGCTCGTAGCAGGGATACAGCCGTCCCGAGGCCTTCAGCCGCTCGACGGCGGCGTCATAGACCGAGAAACGGGCGGACTGGTTGTAGCGCTCGCCCCAGGTCATTCCGAGCCAGGTGAGGTCGGCCTCGATGCCGTCCTCATAGGCCTTGGTCGAGCGCTCCAGGTCGGTGTCATCAATGCGCAGCACGAACACGCCGCCCTGGCTGCTGGCGAACAGCCAGTTGATCAAGCCGGTGCGGATGTTGCCGACGTGCAGACTGCCCGTCGGTGAGGGCGCGAAGCGAACCCTTGCGGTCATGATGAGGACGTCCTTGCCAGAGGCGGGCTAGGTCGTCTCTGAGCGACGCAAAGTCAAGCGGAGAGGGCCGCGTCGATAAGCCGTTGATCCTGATCGTAGACCCAGCATTCGGCGAGCAGGCCGTCCGCGACCCGATAGACCAGGACCCGTTCGACCTCGCGTTCGACGCCGCCCAGCGTCAGGGCCTCGCGGACGATGACCGTTGCGCGGGCGGGCCCGGCGGCGACGTCCACGACCGCGACCAGACGGCGGCCAGTGCGCCGCGTGAACTCCATCAGCGCCGGAATCGCCTCCGCCTTGCCGTGGTAGGTCCTGGCGAATGGATTGTCGCCGAACCAGTGCAGCACGAAGTCCTCGGCGTAGGTCGCCATCATCGCTGGGAAGTCGCCCGCCAGCCAGGCGTCGACATAGCATCGCGCCGCGGCGCGGTTGGCCGCTGTTGCGGCGTCCGGGTTGTCGCTCATCAGCGCCTCCTGCGCGATCGCAGGATGGCGGCTCGCGGCCGAAAAGGACACTACCCCGCCGGTAAAGACCTGGCGGGGTAGGCGAAAATCAATCGTCGCGATGGACCCGTTCGCGGCGCTCGTGCCGCTCCTGGGCCTCAAGGCTCAGCGTCGCGATCGGGCGGGCCTCCAGCCGGGCGAGGCCGATGGGTTCACCGGTCTCCTCGCAATAGCCGTAGGACCCGTCCTCGATGCGGCGCAGGGCCTCGTCGATCTTCGAGATAAGCTTACGCTGCCGGTCCCGGGTGCGGAGTTCCAGAGCCCGATCAGTCTCCGACGAGGCGCGGTCGGCCAGGTCAGGATGGTTCTCGGTTTCCTTCTGGAGGTGAGTCACCGTCTCGCGAGATTCGCGGAGGATGTCCTCCTTCCAGCCCAACAGCTTTTGCTTGAAGTATTCGAGCTGACGCTCGTTCATGAACTCCTCGTCCTCGGAAGGACGATAGGAATCTACCTTAGTCAGAACGCTAGCCGCCTGCATTGACGCTCCACGCCCCCATCCACGCGCTCACTCGTGCGAGCGCGGCCTTATAGCAAACGCCCTGCGACAAACAATGAACCTCGTGTTTCGCGCGCGTTCATGCCGCAAATCTCGCCTGTTCGAGCTTGGCGATCTCCACCGCCGCTCGCGTTTCGATCTCGTCGAGCACGGTCTCCAGGCGCCCGTCGTCCGTGCTTTGGCGCTCGTCGCGGACTGCGCGAACCAGGCGTTCCAGAGAGGCCTCGGAGAGATCGCCGTCAATCAGGGCGATCTTCACCTCGTCCAGGATGTCGAGGATCCGCCCTGCCCGGCTCACGGCGCGCTTGCGGCGCTCGAGGGGGCCGCCGACGTCCTGAAGCGCGAGCAGGGCCTCGATGCCGGCAAGGCCGACGACGCCCGAGGCGCGCGCGACCCCCGCCGCCCCGCCAGCGGCTTCGGCGGATGGAAGGCTGAAACGCCCCCCGCCGCCGGACGGCCGCGAGGCCTTGGGTCCGGCGACGCCGCCCGCACTGCTGGGTCCGGAGACTTTCATGGAGGCTGTACGCCGCTCCCTGTGCTTCTGGAGCCCCACTGTCGGCCCGTATGGTTAATGCCGGGCAAATTCTGCCGTCGCGCGCTGATGCGCTCACGCCATCTCCCCTATCGCATTGAATTAGCGAACTATTTTAGTGGCGCGCTTCTCGCATGAGCCCGCGCGTCAGTGCCCTGCCCACGGGAGCGTCATGCGTAGAAGCGTTATCGGAAGCGTCCTCCTTGCCCTGGTCCTCGGGTTCGCCGGGCCGAGCCTGGCCAAGTCGCGCATCAAGGACGTCGTGGAGTTCGAGGGCGTCCGGGAAAACATGCTGACCGGCTACGGCATCGTGGTCGGCCTGAACGGCACCGGCGACAACCTGCGGAACGCGCCGATGACCCGGCAGAGCCTGGAGGCGATGTTCGAACGCCTCGGTGTGAACGTGCGCGAAAGCAATCTCAACACCAAGAACGTCGCGGTGGTCATGGTGACCGCCAAGCTGCCGCCCTTCGCGGCCTCGGGCTCGCCCCTGGACGTCACGGTTTCGGCCGCCGGCGACGCCAAGAGCCTGCAGGGCGGCACCCTGCTGGTGACGTCGCTGCTCGGCGCCGACGGCCAAGTCTACGCCGTGGCGCAGGGCTCGGTGCAGACCGGCTCGATCTCGGCCAGCGGCGGTTCGGGCAGCAGCGTGTCCAAGGGCGTGCCGACGTCCGGCCGCATCGCCGGCGGCGCGATCATCGAACGCGAGACCGGCTTCCAACTGGCCGCGATGCCGCAGATGCGGCTGACCCTGCGCAATCCCGACTTCACGACGGCCCAGCGCATCGCCACGGCCGTCAACAGCCGCTTCCCGGGCGCGGCCATCGCCGAGAACCCGACCATCATCACCCTGCGCCCGCCGGCCGGACAGAACCTGGTCGGCTTCATGGGCGCGGTCGAGAACCTTGAGGTCGAGCCCGATGCGCCCGCCAAGGTGATCATCGACGAAACCGCCGGCGTCATCGTCATGGGCGACCAGGTCCGCGTCTCCACCGTCGCCATCGCCCAGGGCAACCTGACCATCTCGGTGCAGGAAACGCCGCTGGTCAGCCAGCCGGCGCCCTTCAGCCAGGGCCAGACCACGACCACCACCCAGTCGCAGGTCAATGTCGACGAGGAACGCGGTCGCCAGCTGATCACCCTGAAGAACGGCGCTTCACTGTCCAGCCTGGTCGCCGGCCTCAACGCCCTGGGCGTCACGCCGCGCGACATGATCTCGATCCTGCAGGCCATCAAGGCGGCCGGCGCCCTCCAGGCTGACATCGAGGTGATGTGATGCCCGGACCGGTCGTCGCCCCCACCGATATCCTGTTGGCGCAGCAAACGCGCACGGCGGCCTCCACCGCCGACCTGGCCGCGCGCAAGCGTCAGATCGCCGATGCGGCCCAGTCGTTCGAGGCCTCGTTCCTGTCGGCGATGCTGCAACCGATGTTCGCTTCGCTGAGCGCCGAGGCTCCGTTCGGCGGCGGCCAGGGCGAGGAGATGTTCCGCTCCTTCCTCACCGACGCCATTTCCAGGCAGGTGGCCAAGGCGGGCGGCGTCGGAGTCGCCGACACCGTCCAACGCGAAATGCTCAAGCTCCAGGGCCTCACCGAGTAAAGGATATCCTCATGGCGCTTGACGCCCGCGACGCCACCGACCGCGTCGAACAGCTGATCGTCCTGACCGACCGCCTGACCGCGATGATGGTCGAACAGTGCAAAGCCTTCGAGCAGCGGCGACCGCAGGACGTCGCCAGCCAGATGGACGAGATGACCCGCCTGGCCAATCTCTACCGGCACGAGTCGCTGCGCGTGCGAAGCACTCCGGCGCTGATCGAGGACGCGTCATTGGAGCTGCGAACGCGGCTGATGCGGGCGACCGAGGCGTTCGATGCGGTGCTCGCCCGTCAGGGCCGAGCCCTGGAAGCCGCGCGCACGGTGACCGAAGGTCTGGTCCGGGCCATCGCCGACGAGGTCGCCTCGCAGCGCGCCAGCAGCGCGGGCTACGGTCCCACCGCCGAGGGAAAGACCGGCGACGCCCGCGCGATCACGCTCAATAAGCGCGCCTGATTGATCCAGGTCAGAGCCGTCGCGGCCTCGCCGGTCTCTTCTGCGTTGGATGGCCTATGACCGCGACCTGGCGAACTGCGACGACGACGCCTTTCTGACCAAGGCGCGCGCCTTCCTCGACAAGGCGCTGACGCCGGACCTGCGCGAGGCCGGTCGCCGGACTCTGGGCGTGCACAGCGACATCGCGGCCTGCCGGGTCTGGCATCGGCGCCTGTTCAACCAGGGCTGGATCGCGCCGGCGTGGCCGGTTGAATGGGGCGGCGCCGGCTGGTCTTCGCGCCGCAAGTTCCTCTTCGACCGCGAATGCGCCCTGAACGACGCACCGGTCTTGTTCGCGGGCGGCCTGCGCAGCCTCGGCCCGCTGCTCATCGAAATGGGAACGCCAGCCCAACGGGCCCGCTACCTGACGCCCATCCTGAGCGGCGACGACCTGTGGGGACAGGCGTTTTCCGAGCCCGGCGCGGGGTCGGACCTGGCCAGGATCGCCACGCGGGCGGTGCGCGACGGCGAGGACTACGTCATCGACGGCGCCAAGATCTGGACGACCGGCGCGCATCTGGCCAATCGCCTGTTCGCGCTGGTCCGCACCTCGGACGATGAGCGACCGCAGCAGGGTCTGACCTTCCTGCTGATCGATCTGCCGACGGCGGGCCTGACGATCTCGCCCATCATCACGATCGAGGGCGAACACGAGCTGAACGCGCTGTTCTTCGATGGCGTCCGCGTTCCCGTCGCCAACCGCGTGGGCGAGGAGGGTCAAGGCTGGACCGTCGCCAAGCGGCTGATGCAACTGGCCCGATCGAACAACACCCCCTCCGCCCTGGTGCGCAGGGTCTTCCAGCGGGCCCGCGCGACCGCGCTCACCCGGGACGACCTGGAGCCGGCTCTGACGCGTCGCCTGATCGAAGCGGAGATCGACCTGCTCGCCTTCGAACAGACCGAACTGGCGGCCATGCCGGACGGCGTTCCGCGTCCCGGCGACCAGACCACGCCGTCGATGCTGAAGCTGCTGGGCAGTGAACTGCACCAGAAGGTCGCGGAACTGGCGATGGAGATCGCGGGCGTCTACCGGGCGCCGGGACTTGCGGCCATCGAGGACGAGGACGAGGCGGGACTGCTCGTCGACGGCGCCCGCGCCGTGGCCAAGCACCTCGCGACGCGGGCGGCCACGATCTATTCGGGAACCAGCGAGACCCAACGCAACGTGATGGCCGGCGCGCTGCTGAGGGCCTGACCGTCAGGGCCGCGTCGGCGCGGCCTGGAAGACCGGAGTCGGCCTGTAGGCGGTCTCCGTGACCGCTCGAACGGGGGCCGGCCACAGCCGGTCGGACACATGCCGCCAAAGGGCGGTCATCTCACTGCCTGCCGTGCCGTCCGGGTCGAACTCCTGCGCCGCCCGGCCGGAGGCCGCGGCGGCCTGGTAGGCCGCGCGGGAGCGAAGGCCGATCGGCAGCACGGGAAAGCCAAGCCCGCGCAGGGCCTTGACCGACTCCATCAACACCGGCGCCTCGATACTCTCGCGACGATGCGGCGCCTGATTGAGCACGAAGGCGACCGGCCGGTGGAAGCGATCCGCCAGGGCGGCCGACTCGGCCACCGCCCGGATGTCGAAGAAATTGGGTCTGGCCACGACTAGGCAGACGTCGGCGCAGCGCACGGCCTGCTCGACCTCCTCCTCGACGGAGGGCCCGGTGTCGACGACCATGAGATTGAAGCCGGCGCGGCGGGCTTCCTGCTGACGCGCGAACAGGGCGCCAGGCTTCACAGCCTCGACAATCGGGGTGGCGTCCCGCCGTTCGCGTCGCCACTCGAGAGCCGAATGCTGACGGTCGGTATCGGCCAGCAGGGTGCGACGACCATCAGCCTGCGCCGCCACGGCCAGGTGAATGGCCAGGGTGGTCTTTCCGGTCCCGCCTTTGCGGGAAAGAATGGCGAGCGTCTTCATCGCCTGTCCCAGATCGGTACGAACGCTGTTATCGGAGCAGGAAGCGTGCCCGCGCGGCGACAATGCGGCGGCGCTGTATCGTTTGCGTGTCAGACTCGACTGAACGCCGGCTTTCCCGCCGCTACGCCTGTCGAAAGAGCACCCCGAGCAGACGGCCCGCCGCAAGGATGGGCGCCGGGCTCTGGTCGACCCGGGCTTGGATCAGGCTGCCCTCAAGGGCGGAGATGGCGAATCCGGCGAGGTCGGCCGCGTGCTCAGGCGGCAGTCCGTCGCCCTCCAGCTTCTCCGCGACCACCGCGATCCAGCCGGAGAAGGCCGTGCGCCCCGCGGCGCGAATGGCCTCGTCGACGGCCGCCGTCTCCAGCAGGACGGTGGTGATGGGGCATCCGTCCCGCCAGCCTGACTGCTCCATCCACTTGACGAGCCACCGGACGTACTCGGCGATCAGCGCCGGCGCGTCGGCGGCCTCCTGGCCGATCGTGGCCAGAGTCCGTCGCACCAGCTCCCCGGCGCTGGCCACCGCGGCCTCGCCGATCTGGGCCTTGCCGCGCGGAAAGTAGTGGTAGAGCGACCCCTTCGGCGCGCCGCTGCGCTCGACGATGTCGGCCAGCCCCGTCGCGGCGTAGCCCTGTCGTCGGAACAGGGCGGCGGCGGACTGGACGATGGCGTTGCGGTGTTTCGGCTGGGCGGACATCGGAATCTATGTAGACTGGTCTACATCAATAGAAGGTTGATGGCCATGACCGCGCCCGCCGGCTTCGAACCCCACTATCGCCGCAGCCCCCTGACCGACCCTTGGGAGCCGCTCTACAGCCGCCGGACAGGCGACGCCCTGCAGCTGGGCTTGCGGGTCGCCGAGGCGCACACCAACAGCCGCGGCTTCGCCCACGGCGGCCTGATCTCGGCCTTGGCGGACAACGCCATGGGACTGAGCTGCGGCCTGACTCTGGAGGGCGCGAGCGGCCTGCTGACCGTGAACCTCGCCGTCGATTTCCTGGCCGTGGCCAGACTGGGTCAATGGCTGCAGGTCGAGCCGGCTGTGGTGAAGCGGGGCAAGAGCCTCTGCTTCGCGTCCGCGCTCGTCACCGCTGAAGGCCGGGCCTGCGCGCGGGCCAGCGCGACCTTCCAGGTGCTCAGCTGAGCGTGATCTCGCGGTCGACGCCGATCGCCGCCAGGAAGTCCCGATCGTGGCTGACCACCAGCAGGGCGCCGTCGTAGCCGGCCAGCGCCTGCTCGACCGCCTCGATGGATGTCAGATCCAAATGGTTGGTCGGCTCGTCCAGGATCAGCAGCTGCGGCGGCGAGGCGCCGGACAGCACGCAGGCCAGGGCGGCCCGGAGCCGCTCCCCGCCGCTCAGCGAACCAACGACCTGATGCGCGGCCGTGTTGCGGAACAGGAAGCGGGCCAATGCCGCGTGCGCCGCGTTGGCGCCGGCCTCGGGGTTGATGCGTTGGAAGGCCTCCAGGATGGTCTCATCGTCGTCCAGCACCGCCGCGCGCTGGTCGAGCAGCACCGACCGCGCTCCATGCGAAATGCGCCCGCTCGTAGGCTGGAGCCGGCCGGCGGCGAGACGGATCAGGGTCGTTTTCCCCGAGCCGTTGCGACCGGTCACCGCGACGCGCTCGGGACCAACGAGGCGAAACGACGTCTCGGCCAGCACAGGCCCATCGCCGTAGTCGAGAGCCACGTCCTCGAAGGCGAGCACCCCCTTGCCGTCGGCCAGGCCCGATGAAGGCAGGTCGAAGGCCAGCGCCCGCACGCGTTCCACGTTGGCGCGGGCCTCCGAAACGCCGTCTGCGGCGTCCTCGCGTAGACGATTGGCCAACCGATCAGCCTTGCCGGAGCTTTCCTCGGCGCGACGCTTCATGGCGCCGAGCAGGATCTTCGGGGCGCTGCCGCTGGCGGCGTAGCGGGCGCCGGCGGAATCGCGGCGGGCTTTTCTTTCACGGGCCCGCTGAGCCTCCCGCTCGACCCGCGCCGCGTCGCGCTCGGCCGTTGCGAGGTCCCGTGCGGCCGCCTCTCGCTCCAGCTCGCGCCGTTCCGCGTAAAGGTCCCAGCCGCCGCCGTAGACCTTCACGCCCAGGCCGGACAGTTCGACGATGCGGTCCATTTCCCGCAGCAGGCCTCGGTCGTGGCTGACCACCACCGCGCCGCCCTTCCAGCGCCGCAGGAATCCCGCCACCAGCGCCCGCGCCTCGACGTCGAGGTTGTTGGTCGGCTCGTCCAGCAGGATCACGTCCGGCGCGGCGACCGCCAGGGCGGCGAGGGACAGCCGCGTCAGCTGCCCGCCGCTGAGCGTGTCGGCGGCGCGATCCAGGGTCAGCCCGTCGAGCCCGACCTCGACGAGGGCCTCCTCGATCCGCGACGACAGGGTCCAGTCGGCGTCGGCCCAGTCGGCCTCGCTCCCCTCCCCGGCCTCGACGCGCGCCAGAACCGCCAGCGCGTCGGCCGCGCCAAGCAGGTCCGCGACCGACGCGCCGGGCGGCGGCGCGAGCGCCTGGCGCAGCACGCCGACGCGGCCCCGGCGACCGACGGCGCCCGCCACGGGCGCCTGCTCGCCGGTCAGCAGACGCAGCAGCGTGGTCTTGCCCGCGCCGTTGCGGCCCACCAGCCCGGTGCGTTCCCGCCCGAAGGCGAGGGTCAGGTTGTCGAAGAGGACGCGGCCGTCAGGCGTCGCGGCGGAGACGGCGTCGAGCGTGAAGACCGGAAGGGACGTGGACATGGCGGCTCTCGGGCAGGGCGGCGGAAACGGCGAAGCGGTTCTGCGTCCTGTCGATCATCTGAGCCTCCATCGGTGACCGGGGCGGTCCCGGAGTGGCCGATATAGGGCCTCCCGGTCGAAGCGACAAATCCGCCGGCTTGATTCAGCGCAATGGCGGCGGGCCGTCCGGCCGACTATCTAGCGCCCGTGACCGACATGATCGACTTCCACGCCACCGCCTACAGCCCTGAGGAAGCTCGCGCCCGTCGCGCGGCCGCCGTCGACCGAGCCCGCGCGGAAACCGGCATCGACGAGACGCTGATCGACCAGCTGGTCGAGCGCTTCTACGACAGCGTCCGGGCCGATCCGCTGCTGGGTCCCGTCTTTGAGGATCGGATCCGGGACTGGGGCCCGCACCTTGCGCAGATGAAGCTGTTCTGGGGCTCGGTGGCGCTCGGCACCGGCCTCTACGCTGGTCGCCCGATGCCCAAGCATATGCGCCTGCCGGTCGACGCCGAGCACTTCGACCGCTGGCTGGCGCTGTTCGAAGCCACGGCCCGCGGGTTGCTGACGCCCGCCGGGGCCGAGCACGTCATCGTCCGCGCCCGCAACATCGCACAGAGCCTGGAGCTCGGCGTCGCCAACCACAGCGGCGTCATGCTCGGCGTCGGCGAGCGCTTTCGGCGCGCGCCCGGAAGATAGCGCAAGAACCGGGTCGTTCCGGCGCGGGCGGCGAGGCAGTTTCCGGTCGAAACAACCGGAGAGCCTCCCATGTCCTTCGTCGTCACCGGCCTGTCGCCCGCCCCCTTCTCCGACCTGTTCGGGGCCGACGCCGCCGCGCTCGCCGAGGCGGGCGCGATCCGGCGCCGTGTCGACGCCGCGCCCGGCTTCCCCTGTCGGATCCGGCTTGTGGACGCGACGCCGGGCGAAACAGTCCTGCTGCTGAACCACGAGCATCAGCCCGCGGACACGCCCTATCGCTCGCGCCACGCGATCTTCGTCACGGAGGGCGCGGACGCGGCGGCGCGCTACGTCGATCAGATCCCGCCCTCCCTGGTCGCCAGGCTGCTGGCGCTCCGCGCATTCGACGCCGAGGGCATGATGCTGGACGCTGAGGTCGTGGACGGCGCCCAGGCCGAGCCGCTCATCGAACGGCTCCTTGCCGATCCGCGCACCGACTACCTGCATGCGCACGCCGCGAAGCGGGGCTGCTACCTGGCCCGGATCGACCGACTTTAGCGATCCAGCGGCCCCGTCTGGCGGCGAACGATCGCGTCGAGGTCCGCGCCGGACGGCAGGGTTCCGAAGCCGCGCCCCCAGTCTCCGCCAAGTCGCGTGGCCACGAAGGCGTCGGCCACCGGGGCCGGAGCGTGGCGGATCATCAGCGCGCCCTGCAGAACCAGAGCCATGTCTTCCACCAGCCGCCGCGCCGACCCTTCACCCAGCGGACCGGCCAGCCGGTCGTTCAGGCGGCCGGCCGCCTCGTCGAAACGGGCGTCTGCGCCGGAGACGCCTCCGATCTCGGCGAGGTAGGCCTCCAGCGCCGCCGGCTCCTTCTGCAGCGTACGCAGCACGTCGAGCGCGATGACGTTGCCCGAACCCTCCCAGATCGCGTTCAGCGGGCTTTCACGGAAGTAGCGCGGCAGCGGCGTCTCCTCGACGTAGCCGACGCCGCCATGGCACTCCATGCACTCGTAGACGAAGTTCGGGCAGCGCTTGGTCAGCCAGTACTTGCCCAGCGCGACGGCGAGGCGCGCGAAGGCCCGGTCGCTTTCCGTGACGCCGTCGAAGGCGCGGGCGACGCGCATCGTCATCAGGGCCGCGGCCTCGTACTCCAGCGCCAGGTCGGCGATCACCGACCGCATCGCCGCCTGGTCGATCAGGGTCTTCTGGAAGGCGCGGCGGCCCATGACGTGGTTCACGGCCTCGGCCAGAGGCCGGCGCATGATGCCCAGCGTGCCGGCCATGGTGTCCAACCGGGTGTGGTGGACCATGTCGATGATCACCGACACGCCGCGCCCCTCCTCGCCCAGCCTCCAGGCGACGGCGTCGTGGTACTCGATCTCGCTGGAGGCGTTGGACTTGTTGCCCAGCTTGTCCTTCAGCCGCATGACCTGGATGCCGTTGCGGCTCCCGTCGGGCGCGATGCGCGGGACCAGGAAGCAGGTCAGGCCGCCCTCCGCATAGGCCAGGGTCAGGAAACCATCGCTCATCGGCGCCGAGCAGAACCACTTGTGCCCGAGCAGGCGGTAGAGGCCGTCGCCGATCGGCGTCGCGCGGGTGGCGTTGGCCCGCACGTCGCTGCCGCCCTGCTTCTCGGTCATCGCCATGCCGACGGTGACGCCGCGCTTCTCGGCGATCGGGCGAAGGGGCGCGTCGTAGGCGCCGCCGATGATCCGGTCGAGCCAGGGCTGGGTGACATCCGGCTGGCAGCGCAGGGCCGGGACGGCGGCGTAGGTCATCGAGATCGGGCACATCGTCCCGGCCTCGGCCTGCGTGAACAGCGCCAGCATGGCGGCGTGAGCGACGTGGCCGCCGGCCTCATCCGACCGCCAGGCGATGTCGTGGATGCCGTGACGCATCGCGACGTCCATCAGCTGGTGGTAGCTGGGATGGAACTTCGCCTCGTCGATGCGCCGGCCGTAGCGGTCGAAGACGGTCAGCTCGGGCGGAAAACGGTTGGCCAGCTCGCCCAGCTCCAGCACCGCTTCGGACCCGGCCTCGGCGCCGAGCGCCGACAGCGGCGCGTCGACCCAGGCCCCGCCCTGCCCTCGCGCGGCCTCGCGCAGGGCAAGGTCGGTCTCGTAGAGGTTCACGTCGACGAGCGGCCGAGGCTGGTTGGCGACCTCGTGAGTCTCGAGCTGGGTGCGGGGGGCGTAGCGGGGCATGGGCGAAGAAGACCGCGAGCCGCCAGAGAAGTCCATCGCTGAGGCCCCCTCCTCCTCAATGGAGGACGGTCGGGGGTGGTGGCGCACATGCTGACGACGAACCTTCTGAAGGTCCGCGATGGGTGGGGAGCGGAACTATAGCGCCCATAGTGCGAACACCAACGCCCCCCCCAACTCCGCTCATCCTCGCGGAAGCGAGGACCCAGGCTTTCTGATGCAGCGGCTCATCGCAGGGACTAGCGAACACATCCCCAACCATGAGTGCACCGGCCGTAAACCTGGGTCCTCGCGTCCGCGAGGATGAGCGGGGGGAAGGGGGATTGCAGTCCGCGAGGGGTCGAAAGCGGACATCTCGATCCCCCTTGGAACCGCGCCCGAGCGCCAGCGCGGCCTCCTCCCTGCTGACACCCAGTGTCAGCAGCCCTTCCCCGCCGTGAGCCCCCACGACATTCGTTCGCACATTGTTCTTGTGTTAATTCCGAGTCTGGGCGCTACATATCGGCGTTGCGCCGGGCCCCAGAGGCCGGCTTCCGCGTTCCCGACAGGTCATGGCCGAACAGCTCAACTTCATCCGCGTGCGCGGCGCCCGCGAGCACAATCTGAAAGACGTCAGCGTCGACATCCCGCGGGGCGAGCTGGTGGTGATCACCGGCCTGTCGGGTTCGGGCAAGAGCTCGCTGGCCTTCGACACCATCTACGCCGAGGGTCAGCGCCGCTACGTCGAGAGCCTGCCGG
>ERZ761607.1502-NODE-1502-length-28823-cov-15.391094_pt1 | contig 28823 bp, 21 predicted proteins | sample MGYA00511164_ERZ761607 | MGnify/ENA primary metagenome ERZ761607 (study PRJEB28899, sample SAMN02445080) | bioreactor sludge metagenome | biome: EBPR sludge | place: Australia: Brisbane, Thorneside Wastewater Treatment Plant | collected 2011-06-22 ... | reverse complement strand
AGAATTTTATTAACTTTTTCTCGTGGTGGGGCAACTGCTGCTGTTATTTCATTAATAATTTACCTTTTATTATATTTTATTTTTTTATATAAGTATCAACCTCAACAATCAAGAAAAATTTTTGTAAATATTTTCATTGTTCTGTTTGTTTTAACTGTTATTTGGAATATTGTTGATAACTTAACTGAAGGAATATTATCTAAAAGATATATTGAAACTGTTATAGATGATGAAGATCAAAACTTTAGCATTAAAGATAGTAGGGTTTCTATAGCGGAATTAGAAATAGAAAGTTTTGTTAATAATGTTTACTTTGGGCAAGGGGTTGGTGGTTCTCAGAGATATAGAAACGAAGTTCATGGTTTACGTGCATTATCACACAATGAATTAACTAGACTTTTAGGTGACCATGGTTTACTCGGATTAATTTTTATAATTATCTTGTTTGTTTTAATCTTCTTGATATTTTTAAATTCTGGTAAAAGGCTTTCAATTAATAATATTGCATTGTTTAGCTTAGCAATATTAACATACCTACATTCGAGCACAAGATTATCCTTTACTTGTTTTCTTTTAGCCTTATCTTATGTTTTAATTATTCACAATCCTAAAACTAAATAATTTGTATTGGAAATGATTTAAACTTCTGACTTTAGGTTATTGTTAAATTGAACTCTATGGTGTGGACATAATAAATCAGAATATTTTTAAATAAAACTGATGAATTTAACTTATAAATAAGTAAAATGAATAAATTAGCTCATTACGTTATTATAGTATTTTATTACTTCGCCATTTCGGACGATTGCATATCCGCCTCTTCCGACTAAATTTTTCCAGGAGTGGAGAGGGCTGGAATATTCCCAAAGTTCATCTCCTTCTTCCATTTTTGAAATTAAAGTTTTTAAATTTTCATCGGGTTCGTATTCACCATTTGCATTTTTGATTTTACTATCTTCTAATGCTTTTTCTATTGTAATTTTTTTTGTTAGCCAGTCTTTTGTCATGATGATGATTTGTTTTTGAGTGGATGGTTATTATAATATGATTTTTTTCGGAAAGATTTTATGTATAAAATTGGTGGGGGTTGTGAGGTAGTGTAATGTTAATGAGATCCTTCAGTCGCTTCGCTCTCTCAGGATGACAGGGGGGAGAAAAAATGTGGTGATTCGCAGGAGTTCCTTGCGGGAGACTGCGGCGGGAGAGGGATGTGGTTATCCTCCCCCTAACCTCCCGACAAGTCGGGACAAGCTCCTTCAGAATGACAGAACTATAAAAGTATATGAACTTGAGTCCTCACTCTAATTCCTACCGACACGTCGGGACAAGCTCCTCCAAAGGGGGACTTTGGTTTCTTCTCCTAATGATTTGAATGATTTAGAATTAAGGTATGTGTTGAAGGGGAATAAATTCTGATATAAATGAAACCCTTTTCCGACAGGTCGGGATAGTCTATGATTGTAAAAAGATCCTTCGGTCGCTTCGCTTCCTCAGGATGACAAGGGGGGAGAAAAAATGTGGTGATTCGCAGGAGTTCCTTGCTGGAGACTGCGGCGGGAAGGGATGTGTTTATCCTCCCCCCAACCCCCTCCAAAGGGGGGCTTGTGATGAGATTGCGGGTTCCCGACAAGTCGGGACAGGCGAAGCGCGCAATGACAAAAAAGAAAGATGAAAGGGGAAAAATATTATGTTAAAGAGATTCTTTCCCGATAGGTCGGGACAAGCTTTCGCTTCGCTTCCTCAGGATGACAGGCATGTTTATTCGCAGGAGTCCCTTGCAGGAGACTCCTGCGGGAGAGGGGGTTGACACTTAGGAATTCCATACTGAAATCAATTGTTGGGGCAAGGTTTTATTACGGAGATCCTTCGGTCGCTTCGCTCCCTCAGGATGACAAGGGTTGTTGATTCGCAGGAGTCCCCTGCAGGAGACTCCTGCGGGAGGGGATGTGTTTATCCTCCCCCCAACCTCCCGACAAGTCGGGACAGGCTCCTCCAAAGGGGGCTTTTAGAAAAATGTTAGCCGCGCATGTAGATCATGAGGGCGGAGATGTCGGAGGGGCGGACGCCGGAAATTCGCATTGCCTGCCCTATTGATCGTGGTTTCACTTTTGAAAGTTTTTCCTGTGCTTCGGCGGAAATTGATTTTAATTTTTCATATTTAAAATCTTCAGGGATTTTCAACTCTTCGTTTTTGTTAAATGTCTCTACTACTTCGTTCTGTCTTTTTATATATCCGCTGTATTTAATTTCAATATCTATCTGTTCCAATACTTCTTCGTTATTTAAAACTGAACGAACTAATTCATTATCTCTGAAACAATCAAGTGATAACAAATCTTTTGTGTTAACTTGATTTCTCTTTATAAGTGATGAAATAAATTCACCTTGTGAAATTTCTGATGAACCGTTTGAAGTTAAAAATTCATTTACATCTCGCGGTAGTAAAGTGTTTTTATCAAAATAAATTTTTGCGTCTCTGATAAGTTCAATTTTTTTATCAAGTTTCTCTATTGTTGTTTTATCAATCAATCCGAGTTCATATCCTTTGTGCATTAATCTTATGTCCGCATTATCCTGCCTTAATATCAAACGATATTCTGCACTTGATGTGAACATTCTGTATGGTTCGTCAGGGGTTTTGTTTATCAAATCATCAATCAATACTCCGATATACCCTTCGCTTCTTTTTAGAATAAAAGGTTCGTTGTTTTTTAATTTAAGTGCTGCGTTAACTCCCGCTACAAAGCCCTGTGCTGCTGCTTCTTCATAACCTGAAGTTCCGTTGATTTGTCCCGCGACATATAAACCTGAAACGATTTTTGTTTCAAGTGTAAGTTTTGTTTGGTAAGTCGGAAAGAAATCATATTCAACAGCGTAACCCTGTTTCACAATTTTTACATTTTCAAGACCCGGAATTGTTCTTGCTGCTTTTTCCTGTACTTCGACGGGAAGACTTGTAGAAAAACCATTCATATAAATTGTTTCTCCGTCAAGAGTTTCAGGTTCGAGAAAAATATGATGTCGTGGTTTTTCAGAAAAGCGTGAAATTTTATCTTCAATGGACGGGCAATATCTGGGACCAATGCCTTTGATTCGTCCCGTAAACATTGGAGAATCTTCAAATCCTGTTCTTAAAATTTCGTGTGTGTCTGCGTTTGTATAAGTTATAAAACAACTGATTTGTTTTTGTAAAGGGAAATTTGTTTTATCTGTTTTATGTGAAAAAGTAACGGGATATGAATCCCCTATTTGTTCTTCCGTTTTTGAAAAATCAATTGTGTTTATATCAAGTCTTGGAGGTGTTCCGGTTTTTAATCTGCCGGTAACGAAACCCATTTCGAGTAAACATTCAGATAAACCGGTCGCTGACTTTTCACCTATTCTTCCGCCACTGACCTGCGATTTGCCCGTGTGCATAATTGCATTTAGAAAAGTACCTGAGGTTATGATGACGGATTTTGATTTATAATAATTCCCTTTTTCCGTTTTAATACCTTTGATTTTAAAATTATATCCTTCAGATTTAAATTCATCAACATCGAGTGACTTAACCATATCCTCTATAATTGTGATACCTGTGAATTTTTTAATTTGTGCAGCGGCTTCGAGAGAATATAAATCTTTATCAGACTGGCAACGCGGACTCCATACTGCGGGACCTTTTGAACGGTTTAACATTTTAAACTGGATACCTGTTTTATCTGCAATGAATCCCATTACTCCACCGAGGGCATCAATTTCTTTTACAAGATGACCTTTTGCTGTTCCACCGATAGCCGGATTACAACTCATTCTACCGATAGCGTTTACATCCATAGAAACGAGACCAACAGAGAAACCCATTTTTGCAGCGGCAAGAGATGCTTCAACACCTGCGTGACCGGCTCCGATAACAATTATATCAAATTCACTTTGCACAATTAAATAAGTTTATGTTTAAATTTAAATTATTTAGATTTACCCGTTTAAAAATAAAATATTTAAATATTAATATCTATTCAGAAAGGTGGATTATTAACTGATTAAGATATTGAAATAACAATATTTATTTAACTTTCAAAATTGACTGACACGGATAAAATTTTTTTTACTGCACTTGGAGGCGGAGATGAAATTGGGGCTAACTCATTTTTAATTTCGTATAAAGATTTCAATTTAATTTTAGACAGCGGGTTACATCCAAGAAAAAAAGGTAAAGAAATTTTTCCGAATTATGAAGATATAAAAGATTTAACAATTCAGAATTTAATTATCACACATGCACATAATGATCATATTGGAGCACTTCCCTATTTCTTAAATAAATTTCCTTATGCAAATATATACACAACCAAACCGACAGCATCAGTTGCTGAAGTTACATTAGTTAATACAGCCGGGCTGATGGAAAGGGAATTTCAGTTTGAGTGGGATACGTCTTATTTGAAATATTACAAAGAAGAAATTTTGAATATAATTCCTTTAATAATAAAACAAATAGATTATAACTCGAAGGTAAATTTGAAAGAAGAAGTAAAGTTTGAATTCACAGATGCCGGACATTTATTGGGTTCTGCCGGTGTGCTTTTAAATATTGAAAATAGAAGTATTTATTTTACTGGAGATATAAATTTCAGACAACAGAAGTTAATAAAACCTGCTGTTTTACCAAGACATAAGGTAGATGTTTTAATAACAGAATGCACTAACGGAATGCAGGAGAAATTGCCAAGTTACGATTCAGAAGAAGTAAGATTGAAAAAATTTATCAATGAGATTACCGGAAATGGCGGATCGGTTTTAATCCCAGTCTTTGCATTAGGAAAAGCACAGGAGATGTTAAAACGGTTGAGTGATATGATGACAAAAAATAAAATTCCCCATTTACCAATTTATTATAGTACATTAGCAAATGCGTTGAATAGGGTTTATGATGATTTCAATTATACTGTTAGACGGGTTGAGAAGGGATTAAAGTTAAGTGAAATTCCTATTCGATTATTGCGAAGAAATGATGTTACGCGAGGTGCATTTTATAAACATCCGTCAATTATATTAGCGACAAGCGGAATGGTCATAGAAGATACATATTCTTACCGGTTGGCGAAACATTTTTTGAGGAGGAAAGATTTCGGAATAGCGATGACAGGATATTGTGATCCTGAGACTCCCGGATATAAGATAAAAAATTCACACCGTTATGAGAGAATTATTTTAGATCGCTTAGGAAGTGAAATAGTAGATGTGAATTGCCGCGTTGAGAATTTTACTTTTTCATCTCATGCACAATCGGAGGATTTGATAAAGATGGTTGAAAAATTGGATCCCGAAAAAGTGATTTTAGTTCATGGAGATAAGCCGACAATTGATAGGATTGGGCAGGAGATTTTGGAGAGGTTTCCGGGTAAGAAGGTTTTGGCACCGGAGAAGTTGAGGAAGTATGAAATTCTGGAGGTGTGATTGTTTCACGTGAAACAAATGAGTGAATTTTGTGAGGGTGGGGTTGGATTGATTCACCACGAATTAACACAAATTAGACGAATTACACGAATTTGGTTGGATAGTAGGATTATGAAAGTATGTTACGCAAGAGTCCCTTGCAGTACACTCCTGCGTGAGTAGGGCTTGAGTGTATGATTGTTTCACGTGAAACAAATGAGTGAATTTTTGTGGGTGGGGTTGGATTGATTCACCACGAATTAACACAAATTAGACGAATTTCACGAATTGAGGCATGTTGGAGTGAATTGCGTGAAGCACTTGCGAGAATGAGGTAAGATTTGAGGATATGAGATTCTTCGGTCGCAAGCTCCCTCAGAATGACAGAAGGATAAATGGGTGAATGTTTCACGTGAAACAAAGGGGGGGTTAGGAGGAGTTGGAAATGGAGTGATTCACCACGAATTAACACAAATTAGACGAATTACACGAATTTATAGTGATAAGATGGTTGGGTGTATGTGAGAGGGATAAGAGATTACGGGTTCCTGACAGGTCGAGACGGGCTAAGCCCGCAATGACATATGGGTGTGGATTTTGTTGAATTGGAAATAATGTTTCGCAGGAGTCCCTTTCAGGAGACTCCTGCGGGAGAGGGTTAGTTTTTATAGTTATACATCCTTCGGTCGCTACGCTTCCTCAGGATGACAGTTGGGGGTAGGAAGGTGTGATACGCAGGAGTCCCTTTCAGGAGACTCCTGCGAGAGAGGATGAATTATGGGAACTTGTGGTAAAGAGATTCTACTGTTGCTAGCTCCTTCAGAACGACAGGAAGAATAATAAAGGAATTTATAAAAGGAATTGAAAATAAAAAATGGAAATTAAGAAAGTAAATATCAAAGAAAAGTTTGGTTTTATTAATGAGTTTTGGAGTCCTCATATTGTTGGGGATTTGAATGAAAATTATGTTAAGCTTGCAAAAATTAAAGGGGAGTTTATTTGGCATCAACACGAAAATGAAGATGAAATGTTTTTGGTAGTGAAAGGAAATTTTGATATGCATATAAAATTAAATTGTGATGATGAAAATTTAGAGGTAGGTGAAAAGAATTGTGAAAAAAATAGATTGCGGATTCCCGATGTATCAGGACAGGACAAGAAAACAAAGTCAGAAGATAAAGGGATAGAGAATGGTTGTGAGGAAGTGTCAATTGAGAAAATAATAAATATAAAAGAGGGTGAGTTTATTGTGATACCAAATGGTGTAATTCATAAACCGGTTGCGATGGAGGAAGTTCATTTATTATTAATTGAGCCAAAGACTACACTGAATACCGGAAATCAAAAAGAATCTGAATTAACAAAAAATAAATTAAAATACATATAAATATTTGTTTTTACAAAATTAAAGATGAAAAAATTTACATTTACACAAAAGGTCAAATACCATTTTGACAATTTAATGTCTAAAGGGGTAATTGCTTTAATCGGGTGGTTAGGCATTTTGTCTATTATATTAGTAGTAATCGCGGCGGGTATAGTAAGTATTCTTGGATTAACTCAGGAAGGTGATGAAACAGCACCGGGTTTTATAGAAGCGGCGTGGAATTCTTTAATGCGGACTTTGGATCCGGGAACTATGGGAGGTGATACCGGTTGGGGATTCAGAATTGTTATGTTAGGCGTAACACTTGGCGGTATTTTTATTGTTTCTACTTTGATCGGGGTATTATCAAGTGCGATTTCAGAAAAAGTTGAACAATTAAGAAAAGGCAGATCGTTTGTAATTGAAAACGGTCACATTTTAATTTTAGGTTGGTCAGAAAAAATATTTCCAATTATTTCAGAATTAATTTTAGCAAATGAAAATCAGACTAAACCTAAAATTGTAATTCTTGCGGATAAAGATAAAGTTGAAATGGAAGATGAGATTGATGCGGAAATAAAAGATAAAAAGAATATGAAAATTATTTGCCGCAGAGGTAACCCGATTGAATATTCTGATTTAGAAATTGTAAATCCAAATGAAGCGAGAAGTATTGTTATACTTGCTTCAACAGATAAAGACCCTGATATAAATGTTATCAAATGTATATTGGCTTTAACAAATAACCCTAACAGGAAACAAGATAAATATCATATAACCGCGGAGATTTCAGATATTAAAAACAAAGACATTGCGGAGTTAGTAGGAAAAGATGAGGTATCTTTAGTATTTTCAGAAGATTTAATTTCAAGAGTGATAGCACAGACGTGCAGACAATCCGGTTTGAGTATTGTTTATACTGAATTGTTGGATTTTGGAGGTGATGAAATATATTTCAAAGAAGAGAAAGGACTTACAGGGAAGACATACAAAGAAAGTTTATTTGTATATAATGATTCGGCAATCATTGGTATTCAATTTAAAAACGGGGAGTGTAAGATAAATCCATCAATGGATACAAAAATCTCTGATGGAGACAAATTAATTGCAATTTCAGAAGATGATGATACTATAGTTATGAATGCCGGAAATGTAAACATTAGAGAAGCAATAATAACGGACTTAAACTCAGAAAATAACAATCCGGAGAAAATATTATTATTTAACTGGAATAAATTAGGTGCTAATATAGTTAGGGAGTTGGATAATTATTTAGCGAAGGGTTCGTTAATAAAAGTAGCAGAAGACAGCACATATATAAGAACGGAGGTTGATGATTTAAAAAAAGAAATAAAAAATTCGGAATTAATTTTTGAAAATGTAACTACAACAAACAGGGAAGTTATAGAAGGATTTGCAAATGAAAATTACGATCACATAATTATTTTATGTGACTCAGATTCAACGCATATACACGATGCGGATGCAAAGGCACTGATGACACTTCTCCATTTAAGGGATATAAGTAATAAAACAGGTAAAGAATTCAGCATAGTCAGCGAAATGTTGGATATACGGGATAAAGAATTAGCGGAGATTACAAAAGCGGATGACTTTATAATCAGCAACAGGTTGGTTAGTTTATTAATGTCTCAACTTACCGAGAATAAAAATCTAAAAAAAGTTTTTGATGATTTATTTGATGCTGACGGTTCAGAGATTTATTTAAAACCGGTGAATGGGTATTTGAAAACAGGAATAGAAACAGATTTCAATACATTGCTGGAATCAGCTTCAAGGAAAAACCAAACTGCAATAGGATACAGGAAAATGAAATTTTCAAAAGATCCTGATAGGGCATATGGTGTGGTTGTGAATCCTAAAAAAAGTGAGAAAATAACTTTTGAAGAGGGTGATAAGATAATTGTTTTATCAGAAGAATAATTTTTTAATTAATTTTAAATAAATATTATGGATATAGACAAAGCAACACAGACAATGATAGATAACCTGAAGAAGAACACAGGGAAATCACTTGAAGATTGGATAAGTATTGTGAAAAAATCCGGTAAAGAAAAACACGGTGAGATTTTAAAATTTCTAAAAGAAGAACATTCGTTTACACACGGGTTTGCAAATTTAGTAGCCTTAAAATCAAGAGGAACAGATGCGGCTTCAGTGGCAGAGACGGGTGATTTAGTTGGGAATCAATACAAAGGAAAAGAAAATCTGAAACCAATATACGAGAAACTTGTTAAAGAGATAAACAAATTTGGAAAGGATCTTGAATTCTCACCAAAGAATGCTTACGTGAGTGTAAGAAGAAAAAAACAATTTGCAATAATTCAACCAACAACAAAAACGAGACTGGACTTAGGAATAAATATAAAAGGTAAATCACCTGAAGGAAAGTTAGAAGCATCAGGTAGTTTCAACGCTATGGTGAGCCATAGAGTGAAATTAGAAAATGCAGACGAAGTTGATAATAAAGTTATTGACTGGTTGAGAGAGGCATACGAGTCAGCGGGGTAAATGAATAAAAAAGATAAGGCAGTAAAAGTTTTAAGGATTTTCAGAAAGATACACAGAGTAACAGGAATAATATTATTTTTATTTTTTATGTTTATTGCGGTAACCGGATTATTGCTTGGTTGGAAGAAACATACAGGTGGATTGATATTACCGGAAACTAAAAAGGGAGTATCAAAAGAATTATCAGGATGGTTACCATTGGATTCACTTGAAAAAAATTCAATTAAATATTTCAGAGAAAAAATTTCAGGAACTGAGTCGGTAAAGATAGACAGACTGGATATAAGACCGGATAAGGGAATTGTGAAAGTTGTTTTTGCCGATAATTACTGGGAGATTCAGGCAGACGGAGTAACGGGAGAAGTCTTATCGGCAGAATTAAGGTGGAGTGATTTTATTGAAAATTTGCATGATGCATCATATTTGGATAAAGTATTCGGTGTGAGTGATGGATATATAAAATTGATTTATACAAGTGTGATGGGAGGAGCATTGTTAATATTTACCGTGACCGGATTTTGGTTATGGGCGGGACCAAAGAGATTGAGGAAGTTGAAAAAAGAGAAGGAGTAAAAACTTAATTATGATTTTAATTAATTGATTAATTTAAAACGGAAAGTTTTTGATTAATTTTTTCGAGTAGCCAGTTTTTTGAATTACAGGTTTTTTCTGAAACCAAATCATCATAGAGTTTTAATAATCCTTCCTTGTTATCCTTAGTTTTCAAAAACTCATTAAGATATTTAATAAAATTCATATAAACATTTATGTGATAATCAGAGAGATTATTTTTTCTTGTGAGAAATTTTCTAACTGCATCCATAAGTGCATTTAAAGAATCCCAGAAATTTTTTTCATAATAAACTTTCAGTAAAACTGAATTTGCAAAAAGATAATGAAGAGGATTACTGAACTTTACAGAATTAAGCAGAGAGTAAGCAGAGTCAGAATCACCTTTAAAAAATTTTAAATTAGCGAGATTAATTTTATAAATATGCTCACGCTGAGCGGGAGGTAAAAAGGGTTTATATTTTTCGAGCAGATATTCACCTGTTTCAAACTCGTTCAGTACTATGCAGTTTCCTACCGCAGTAAAAAGAAATAAATCAAAAGAAGAATACACGCCTACGGCAAGATCTTTTTTGTCAATTTCGTTTATCAAGTCGTAAAGAGGTTTTCTAAATTCATTAAAACCTTTATTTAATCTTCCCACATAATAATTATAAAGAACAAGCATCATATATTTCAATGTTATAAGGTCAAGATTTGATTCATTTTCATTCAGATAGTTTTTGATGTTAACTGCGTTATTATAATTATCAGGTTCCTGGATAGTTAAAAGAGCGAGATACTCACAGTATAAGACGGGATGATTTTTTTTTATGTCTGACTGATTCTGTTTAATAAAATTTATAACATAAGATATGAATGGCATATCAAGGAAAGCATTTCTGTCATATGAGGATTTAAATTTTATGTAACTGTAATAAATCTGAATATAGTTGAGTGCAAATTCATATTGAGAGTTTTCTATTATCTCCGGATATCCTTTAAGAGAAAAGCCAAGATTATCAGAATAATAATTATATAATTCTTTATGGAAAAATTTTTTCTCCTGGTAATATTCTATGTTTCTCAAAAAATTATTTTCATAATTTTCTTTAACTTTTTTGGAGAGGTGATTAAAATTATTATATAATTTTCTTGATCTGAAAAAAGAGAGAAGTTCATTATATTTTCTAAACTTGTTTTTATTTCCGAAATGAATTTGAATAAACTCATCTACAAGAGAATTAAAATCGAAAATTAATTTCCGCAGTATTACATCGTTATATTTTTTATCCGGGTAAATTTTATTATACATTTCTTCTTTGGAAAAAGAAAAGTTCACTGAAAACGGAAAAGATTCAGAAAAGAAATTATAAAGTTTAATAATCCTTTCACTTTTATTAAAAAAAGGAGAATTAATAAACTCACCGAGTTTATTAAACTCTTTTAGAGAAAATCCCGAAAGTTTTTCAAAAAGGAAACTGTTATTACCTGATAACATAATTTTTACTAATATATTGATTATTAATAATTTATGAAAGTTAAAACTAAATTACCGCGTAACAATATACGCTATATTTCCATACAAAAAGTGCAACCGGTGGTATAGTTATGAACGTATTTTATGTAACTATTAAAAAACAATTTCCTCAATAAAAAAATGAGACTATTTAAAAAAATTTTACTGGTAGTAATTATTTTGATTTTCACGGGAGTAACCGGATTATTTGTTTATTTATACACGGTATTTCCTAAGGTACAGGCAGCACCTGATATTTCAATTGAACAAACTCCTGAGAGACTTGAAAGGGGTAAATATTTATTCAATTCAGTTATGGCTTGTATAGACTGTCATTCAGACAGGGACTTTACAAAATTTTCCGGACCTGTTGTTCCGGGAACAGAAGGAAAGGGAGGTATGAAATTTTCCGGAGAAGAGTTACCCGGATTTCCCGGAACAGTATATGCACCGAATATAACACCGGCAGCACTTGATCAATGGACAGACGGAGAGATATTCAGAGCGATTACGGAAGGGGTAAGTAAAGACGGCAGACCGTTATTTCCAATAATGCCATATATGGAATACAGAACAATGGATAAGGAAGACATTTATTCAGTAATCAGTTATGTGAGAAGTTTGAAGCCTATAGAGAATGAAGTAGCGGAGAGGGATTTAGATTTTCCATTAAATTTTTTGGTTAGAACGATTCCTTTGCCGAATGATTTACAGACAAAACCTGATAAATCAGACATAGTGAAATATGGTGAATATGTTATGAAAGGTGCAGTTTGTAATGATTGTCATACACCGATGGTTGATGGTAAGTTTGACAAAGAAAAAATGTTTTCCGGAGGTCAGGAGTTTCATTTACCCGGTAACACAATTTTAAGATCGGCGAATTTAACACCTGATAATGAAACGGGAATTGGAACATGGAGTAAAGAATTTTTTATTTCAAGATTTAAATCAATTGATGCGGAGAAGATACATAAGACGAATTTAAAAGATGGTGAGTTTCAAACGATTATGCCTTGGACAATGTATAGCCAGATGACTGAGGAAGATTTAGGAGCGATATATGAGTATTTAAGAACAGTAAAACCGGTTAAAAATCCTGTTAAAAAAATTGAAGTAGCAAAAAAATAAGTGTTTTTTCATACCTTCTTATTTACGATAAGCCCGGTGAATCCCCACACCGGGTTTTTTTTAGGGGGTAGGTTTACCACGAATCCCGACAGGTCGGGAAAGGTTTTAATGAATTAGTTGAATTGCACAAATGGTTTAGAGGTCAGTTAATTAGCAGGAGTCCCTTACAGGAGACTCCCGCGGGAGGGAGATGGTTTGGGGTGGGAAGAAAGAGAGAGATTGCGGAGCAAGTCCGCAATGACAGTAGGTGGAATGCATCAACGAGCCAGATTGATAAGTATGGGAAAAGAAAATATAAACGAAAAAAAATTTTTTACGAAAGTTATACTTTTTTAATTTGAAAATTTTTAACTTGATGGATAAAATAATTAAGGAGAAAATTTAAATGAAAAATTTTTTAAAATTTCCGTTAATAATTTTTTTAATATTAATTTTTGGCGGAAAAGTTTTTTCACAAGCGGGTTCGGTAGAACTTAGAAACACAGGTGGTATTATAAGCACCCATAGTTCAATTCAGGAGGCTTACAATGCCATTCCCCTTTCTATATCACAGGCTTACATAATTCAGATTCTTTCAAGTTATTCAGGTGCATCAGAAATGTATCCGATAATTTTTTCTTCAAGAACCGGATCAAGTTTAACTAATACTATTACAGTTAGACCAGCTTTAGGTGTAGCGAATGTTACAATATCTTCAAGTCTTAACAATAATCCTATTGTTGCGTTTGACGGGGCTGATTATGTTATACTTGACGGGAGAGCAGGGGGAACGGGAACCGGAAGAAATATAACCGTTTCAAATTTAATAACGGCTGGTACTTCATCTAACACAATTAATCTGATTAACGGTGCTACTAATAATATTGTAAGAAATTGTGTTATCATTAATGGAACTCAGAACAGTGCGGGACCGAGAACAGTAAGTATAGGAACTGCTGCCGCTAACCCTGAAGGAAATTCAGACAATCAGATTATTAATAATGTAATAGACGGGGGAAGAACCGGAGTAGGAATTAACGGTACCGCTGCAAATGCAAACAATAATAATTTAATAAAAGGGAATGATATTAAAAATTGGGGGTTTGCAGGAATTTGGCATCAAACAGGAACTAATAATACCGTGATTGATTCAAACTCTATTTATCAAACTGCCGGTTTTAACATAACAAATCCATCCGCTATTTCTCTTGCCACCACATCTCAATATACAGTAACTATCAGTAATAATAAAATTTACAATGTATTATCATCTTCAACATCAACAGGATTAACAATTAGAGGAATTTATACATCAACAAGTCCGGGAGCAGGAAGTGAATTATTAATTTATAACAATTTTGTAGCGTTACCTGATAATAACAACAATGCTGTAACAGTGTATGGAATGTTATTTACAGGAACAAATGCATACACAGTAAAATTATTTTATAATTCGGTAAACATTGCGGGAACTCATGTTGGTGGAGGAACTAATGCAGTTTTATCTGCGGGAATTTTTAAGAATTCAACAAACGCAGGCGGAACATTTGAAGTGAAGAATAATATTTGTGTGAATACAAGGTCAGGCGGCGTTATGACAGGATTCCATACAGGAGCAGCATATAACGGAGTTACATCTAATACACTTGCGATGGATTACAATGTTTATTTTGCTGATGCTATTGGTAACGGTGCAGTTGCTTTTTGGGAAGGAGTAAATTTTTCAGATTCAGTTTTATACAGAACAGCCGCTACACCTCAGGAACAAAATACGAGGTTCAGACCGGTGTTATTTACATCGGCGATTGACCTGCATTTAAGCGGATCATCGTTGAATGATTTAGCATTAAGAGGAACACCAATTCCGGGGATAACCAGAGATATAGACGGACATGTAAGAAATACTCTTTTACCATCAAGAGGTGCGGATGAAGTTGCATTGGTGGGAATAAGTAATTTAAATTTTAATCCGGATACTTACAGTCTTTCACAGAATTATCCAAATCCGTTTAATCCATCAACGCAAATTAATTTTTCAATTCCGAATACCGCAATGACTTCGCTTATAGTTTATAATGTGAGCGGAAAAGAAGTGGCTAAGTTAATTAGCGGTAATTTAGCGGCGGGAAGTTATTCATATACATTTAACGGAAAAAATTTAACAAGTGGGGTTTATTTTTACAGATTAACATCAGGACAGTTTACAGAAACAAAATCAATGATGTTAATAAAATAAGTTTGTATAAAATATTGATAAATCTAAAAGACGGGGATTTAATCCCCGTTTTTTATTGTGAGAATTATATGTGAGGTGTGATATTTCGCAGGAGTCCCTTGCAGGAGACTCCTGCGGGAGAGAAGTTTGTATAAAATATTGATAAATCTAAAAGACGGGGATTTAGTCCCCGTTTTTTATTTCAGATATTTTTTCACTCAACCAGATATTTTCTTTTGAATATCTGTTTGAAATTTTTGATTCGAGATAACCGAGATCAATATTTAAATCGCCGGTTTTATATTTTATGAGTTCGGAAAAATATTTAATAAATTCCCTGTTCACTTCAACAAGAAAATCATTCACTTCGTCGCTTCTTTCAAGAAATTTTGAAAAGGAATCAATTAAAGAAAAAGCAGTTTCATAATTCCCAAGTTCATAATGTATCATAAGACTTATGCTTCGTAAATCTGTTTTAAAAAGAAAGTGGCTGTAATTAACTTTGTTAAGGTGCTCGAGAGAAGATTCATATTTTTGGTTTAAAAACTCAAGAAACAGCATTCCGTAGTGATACATATCTTCACGGTATTGTTCAGATACTTCTTCGGTGTATTTATTTAAAAAATATTCAAGAAAATTTTTATCTTTAATTTCAAAAGATACGAGAATAATATTTCTGAAAGTTATTATTCTGAAATTTTTTTTCGCAGAGCCGTAGTTATAAGTTCCGTATTCCAGCATTAGTTTATATACATTCAGTTCTTCTTCAACGAGAGAAATTTTGTTTTCAAAATTTATTTTATACACAATAAGGTTATTAAGTCTCAGCAGGTTTGCATTTTTTTCAACGTGATTAAATTTATCAATTAGACTTAGGAGTAGTGATTTATATTTGAAATAAGATTCGTCGTCGTTCAGGTTTAACAATGCTTTAACAAAATATACATACATCATAAGATAGTTTTTATCAAATGAATTTTGATTTTCACCGGAAGAAGAATTAAAACTTTCAATTATTTTATCAAAATTTATATTTTCAATAAGATGGTATGTCAGAGAATTATTGAACTCTTTATTGCGAAGATTTGTGAAAGTAATCATTTCCTGATAATCATAAATCAATTTAAGAACAAAATCATAAATCAGATGATTACTTCTTGAGGAGAGTTTTTCAATAATTTGTTTATACTCCGTTCTGTTAATTAAAAATTCAACTTCATTTTTTGAAAGATTTAATTTATCCCTGAAGTAATTAATATTTATATCTGCCGAAGAAATTTTATTTTCTATTTCATCTTTCAGTTTAAGATATCTTGAGTCAAGTTTTCTGTTATTAAATTCCCTTAACATACTAAAATCGTTTGTTAAATCATTTTTTATATAAGGAATTAATTTATAAAATCCTGTAGAGATTTTATTTGCTTCAGAAATTAAGTTATTAAAAATTTTTTTGTTGTAATCTTTTTTGCCCGTTACTTTGGTGTATAATTTTTCTTCAGTCAGATTTTTATTTTCAAATTCCGGATAAAAATTTAAAAGTTCAGATATGAGTTTTGTAATGTTTTTGTTTTTATTGAAGAAAGGTGAATTTATAAAATCAGAAAATTGTGGGAGTTCATTTTCTTTTAATGACTTTAGAAATTCGATTAAAATATTATTCATTAGTGATGATTATAAATTGCTGTAAATATTGATTTATCATAAACTTATTTACAAAAATCTGTAAAATATTTGTGATTTATAAGTCAAAATGTCTTTGAAGAGATTAAAGAAAAAAAATATTTTTGATGTAATATGATTTCAAGAATAATAAATATGTCAATAAAAAGAACACAAACTCCTGAGGAAATAATTTCAATTATAAGAGATCATTTTGAAAACCGTGTATCAATAGATGAGTTATCGGCGAAGTGGGGAATAAGTAAAGAAAAAATTAACGGCTGGATAAAAAAATTATTTGATGAGGGCAAAAAAATTTTTGATAAAAAAGAAAAGTCCGAATTAAAAAAAATTAAAGAACTTGAAAGAAATATAGAATTAAGAGACAGAGTATTAAAAGAGATTTTTATAAAATAAGAAAAAAAATTCATTATAAAATTATGACAAAAATTAAAAAAATTATTTTACTTCCATTAATGTTTATTGCTTTGTTGTTAATAAGGACAGAGGCAAAATCACAGACCCCTTTTACCTGGGATTCTATCGGTAAATCTGCTCCGGGATTGAACGGAACAGTAAATGATATTTTATATCACGAAGGTGTTTTATATGCGGCAGGGAATTTTACATTTGCGGGTGGAGATTTAAATGCGAGAAGGATAGCATTTTGGGATGGATATAAATGGAATGCATTAGGCACCGGAATTTCAAACGGATCAGTGAATTCAATTTCCTTTTTCAGAAACGAATTATATGCAGGAGGAGATTTCACAGATGCAGGTGGAAATGCCGATGCGGATTATCTTGCGAAATGGAACGGTGTGAATTGGTCACCGGTCGGAACAGGACTTGATGGTGGAGTTAATATATTAAAAGTATATGATGATACATTATATGTCGGCGGTTCATTTGAAACTGCAGGAGGTATAGGTTCAAGAATTGCAAGGTGGACGGGAAGTGAATGGTTACAGGTTATGCCGAATGTTATAAACAACGGATCAGTTTTAGATTTTGATTTTGCAGGTGCAAGCAATTTGATTTACGTGGCGGGAAGTTTTTTTAATGCCGGAGGAAATTCAACTCTAAACAATATTTTATATTACAATGGTCAGTTAAATATTTTTACAGCGATTGGTACTAACGGAATGAATGGTGCGGTAACAGGTGTAGCAAGGGTTGGTGTTTCGAATTTATATTTAACAGGTGAATTTACAAATGCCGGTGGTTCTTTTATGGGTAACTATGCAGTAAGGTATAATGTAACATTTAATAGTTTTGAATATATGAATCAGGGATTACAGGGAGCGGGATGGAAGATAAAAAAAACAAACGGAAGTGCCATATATTTTATTGGCGGATTCAGTTTAGTAACCGGAGTTGCAAATACATCAAAGATAGCACGCTGGGATGGAAATAACTGGGAGAGTGTTTATTCAAGCACGACTGATTTCATTAACGGTGCAGTAAATGACATTGAATTTATAGACGGAAATTTTGATTCACAGAATTTTTATTTTGGAGGTTCGTTTGAAAAATCAGGAGTGAACAAAGGAATCAGTAAAATAGGCAGAAGACAAAACGGAGAGTTTAAACCAATTGGTGACGGATTGAATGATATTGTTTATGCACTGGCAACTAATGGAAATGATGTTTATGTCGGTGGAAAATTTGTTTCAGTGAATAACGATCCGACAGCAAATTATTTAATGAAATGGAATAACGGAGTTTGGAGTAAATTAGGAACAGGGATACAAACTGAAATGTCGAATGAAGAAGTTCGTGCTTTAACAATTTCTGATTCGATACTTTATGTAGGAGGATTATTTACAAACGCAGGTGGAAACAGTAATGCAGACAGGATAGCAGGATGGAATGGTGAATCATGGTTTGCTTTAGGAAGTGGAATTGATAATGGTTCGGTTAGAGCGATTGCAGTTTCAGGAAATAAAGTTTATGTCGGTGGTACGTTTACAAGTGTTGCGGGAGTTCCAAATACTTCAAGAATTGCAATGTGGGACGGAACAAGCTGGAATGCGGTTGGTGGAGGATTGAGTTCGGATGTATATGCAATTGCAATTCAAGGGAACAATGTTTTTGTCGGAGGATTTTTTACAAATGCAGGTGGAAATCCGGATGCGGACAGAATAGCAAGATGGGATGGTACGAGCTGGAATGCATTGGGAACAGGGCTTAACGGTGCTGTGAATTCAATTGCAATATCAGGTGCTGATGTTTATATAGGTGGGGGTTTTTCAAATGTTAACGGTAATTTTTTCGGAAGAAATATAATCAAGTGGGATGGAAGTGCATTTCAAATTTTAGGAACCGGTTTGGCATCACAGGTTAATTCTGTTGCGGTGACAGGAAACACAGTGTTTGCCGGAGGTCAGTTCGGAAGCGGATTTCCTTATATCAGTAAATTTAACGGAAGCAGTTGGGTGAATATGGGGACAGGGGCAAACTCAACAGTAATGGCATTGAGTTTAGCAGGCTCAAGTTTATATGCGGGAGGTGAATTTAACAGAGTGGATAATAAACCGTCATCAAGATTTGCAAGATGGTTTGATGCATATACTGAAACTCCTGAAGCATCAGTGATTAAAACAATTTTAGAAGGTTCAGATTTTATTTCGTTTAATTTGCCGGGAAATGTTACCGGAGTGAGAATTAAAATTGATTCCGGTTCGGGAAATGGGAATGTTAATGTATTAAAATATAATAATTCACCTGTAAATGTATCCGGAGTTTCAGGAAATATTTCTCAATACAGATGGATTATAGAGCAGAGCGGATTTGCGGCGACGATAAACGGGTTCGTGAGATTTAAAATTTCGGAAATAAACGGAAACGGAATTAATGACCCAAGCGGAGTAGCGGTATATTCAAGACCAACACCCGGAACAGGAATGTTTAATGCTTTACCGACGACTTATGATGCCGTGAACGGAGAACTTGTAGTAAATGTAATGGGATTTAGCGAGTTTGTTTTTGGAAGTAACGACAGCCCTTTGCCTGTTGAGTTATCAGGATTTACGTCTTTGGTTGAAAGGAATAATGTAACTTTAATTTGGAAAACAGAAAGAGAGATCAACAATTCAGGATTTGAAATTGAAAGAAGAAAATCCGGAAATGAAAATTCAGAATTTAAGAAAATTGGATTTGCTGAAGGATTCGGAAATACGAATGAAATTAGTGAGTATAAATTTTCAGATAAAAATCTGAGTTCAGGAAAATATATTTACAGACTTAAACAAATAGATTACAACGGAAACTTTGAATATTATGAATTAGCGGGAGAGATTGAAATTGGAGTTCCCGGAAAATTTGAATTATCACAAAACTATCCGAATCCTTTTAATCCTGTAACGAAAATAAATTTTCAATTACCCGGAGAAACAAAAGTTGAATTAAAAATATTTGATATGAGTGGAAAAGAAATTGCTGTGTTAGTAAACGAAGTGAAACCTGCGGGATATTATACGAGTGAGTTCACCGGGAAAAATTTACCGAGCGGAATTTATTTTTACAGGCTAATTACCGGTAATAATATTCTTACTAAAAAAATGACGCTAATAAAGTAAGGATGATAAACCTGCCGGTGGAAAGAGCCGGCAGGTTAAAAAATTTAATTAAGAAAAAGCATTTTGAAAAGCGGCAGTGTCAGTATATTCTTCGTAGTATTTAATGAGACCGTTTTCAAATTTAAAAACTTCCACCCAATCAGAAGATATTATATTTCCGTTTGATTTAACTTTGAATTTATAGTTTCCCTGCACTATAACGAACTCACCGTCTGCGAGAAAATTCGTGGGATTAAATTCAAGAGTATCAACCAGCGAAGCGACAGAAATAAAGAAATTCCTTACTTCATCTTTTCCGTTATGAGTTCCTGAAGGCGGATAATTTTTAATTTCAGCGATAACCCATTTAACATTTTCATCAAGCATACCGATAACTCCATCAAGATTACCCTGACCGAAATAGGCATAAATTTGTTTAACTTTATCAATGTTAGAAATCATAAGAATATTTAAGATTAGAGGTTAGAAAAAAATAAATTACGAAAATATGAAAAATTATAAAATTAAAATCGAAAACGGAAAGGAGTTGGGAAGTTTGGATTTATTGGGTTTAGTATTGGGGAATTCTGGGTTTGCTGGATTCTGACAAGTTTATAAAAAATTTCCATTAGAGAACTTTTTGGTTTCTGTCACAAAATGATTTTGAACTTGTCTAATTAATTATAAAAAAATTTTATGAAAATTATATCACTCTTAATTATGCTATTATCTTTTGATTTCCCTTTTAATTTCCCTGTAGATTTTCCTAAAAATAATTCTCTTGAATCGCAGAATGATTTTACTCGAATTGAAATTGTTAAAATTTATAATGATGAAGACTTGCAGAAAATGATTCAGACTGATAAGGAGTTTTCTAAGATGTCTGAGGAGGTTGGTTTTCCTGCGGCATTTATTCACTATGCGGATGAGAATGTTATTAAAATGAATCCGGGAAGGGAACCGTATATTGGGAAAGAGGAATTGACAAAAGCATACAGCGAGCCATTGCCGAATAATAAAATAAAATTAGTTTGGGAGCCGGTGAAAGCGGAAATTTCAAGTTCGGGTGATTTGGGATATACATTTGGAAATTGGGTGATGAATACTTTAACAAAGGATGGGAAAGATACTGTTGTGAATGGTGTGTATGTTTCGATTTGGAAGAAACAAGCGGATGGGAATTGGAAATATGTTCTGGATGGCGGTAATGTGGTTAAAAGAGATGGGGAATGAAAGATTCACCACGAATTAACACAAATTTTTCGAATTTCACGGATCATACTTAATACTTAAATTGAGATTACGGGTTCCCGACAGGTCGGGATAAACTAAGCCCGCAATGACAGTGGGTGAAAAAATATTATAATTGTGTTTACTCGCAGGAGTCCCTTGCAGGAGACTCCTGCGGGAGAGGTATGAAGGTACTTCACCACGAATCTCGACAAGTTGGGACAGGTTTTCATGAATTTAGCGAATTACACGAATAGTGATTGCTAATTAAAATGAGATTGCGGGTTCCCGACAGGTCGGGATAAACTAAGTCCGCAATGACATTAGGGTTTGTTCCTCAGGATGACATAAGGATTTGTTATTCAGGAAGACATGATAGATAGACTTATCCTTTGATATTAAATACATACCTTGATATTATTTATAAAGGATTTTATTTTGATAAATAAAATCAGGTTATGAATGTAGATAAGAAGTCTTTAAGCAGAAGAGTTTTTATTAAACAAACTGCAAAATGGTCAGCACTTGGAATTGCTGCTCTATCAATACCCGGAATTTATTCATGCGGAAAAGGAAGAAACTTAACTTTAGATGAATTTCTTCAACTCTCTTCATTACTCACCGGCTTTGAAGTTTCAGATTTAGACCGAAACAGCGGACAGACTTATCTAAACAGTCTTATGAACTTCCCTCCTTCAGGTTCTTCTATCAGTTCTCTTTATGACAAGTTTAATTTAAACCTGAACACACCTGTAAATTTAAATTTTAACGTAACGGATGATTTAACAATTGATGCGGATAAAAAATTAGCACAACGAATTGTTATGTATTGGTATAAGGGTGATTATAAAGACGGTAATGAATATAAAATGCTGAACTTCAATCAGAACTTAGGATGGCAAGCGACAGTTTACGGAAGTCCTGAATCAGAATGTCACGGAGATACTAACTCGTGGATTAACCCTCCAAGTTTATAATTTAAAGTTTATAAAAAATTAAAATGCAAAATAATTTAAACGCAGATGTTGTTATTGTCGGGTCAGGTGTTGCCGGGTCTTTAATTGGTTGGACGCTTGCATCCGCAGGATTAAATGTTTTAATTTTAGAAGCGGGAGAAAATATTGACAGAGATAAGGCTGTAAAAACTTACCAGCAATCTCCGAACAGATCAATTGATACTCCATACATTCCGACAAAGTATGCACCCTTTCCATACTTAACAGAACCGGATAAATATTTTGTAAAAGGTGGTCCGGATAATTTCGGTAGTTCATACGTTAGAGCGGCAGGCGGAACAACGTGGCACTGGTTAGGCACAGCACTTAGATTAACTCCAAATGATTTCAAATTGAAATCAACTTATGGAGTTGGTGTTGACTGGCCAATAAGTTACAATGATTTAGAGCCATATTATGCTAAAGCGGAAACTCAGTTAGGAGTTTCAGGAAATTCAAATGATGATTTAGGAAGTCCGAGAAATAATCAGTATCCAAATCCAGCATTGGATTTTACTTATTCAGATTTAAAATTAAAATCTGTGCTTGATAAATTAGGGCTGATAGTAAGCCAAACACCTCAGGCAAGAAATTCAAAACCATATCAGAACAGAAAACCCTGTTGCGGAAATGCGAGTTGCATTCCTATTTGTCCTATACAGGCAAAGTATGATGCCACAGTTCATTTGAATCTGGCAATTGAAGCAGGTGCGAGATTACTCACAAATTCAGTAGCAACTTTTGTTCAGACAGATCCTGACGGAAATATAATCGGAATAAAATTCAAAGATCCTGAAGGAGAAAAAACAGCAAAAGGTAAAATTTATGTTATCGCTGCACATTCAATTGAAACACCGAAATTACTTTTGATGTCAAAAGACGGTCAATATCCAAACGGAGTTGCAAACTCGTCAGATCAAGTCGGAAGAAATTTAATGGATAATTTAACATTGCTTGCTTATGCTGTTCATCCTGAAAATTTATTTCCATACAGATCACCGTTATCAACAGCAGGAATTGAAAATTTACATGACGGAGAATTCAGAAGATCGAGAAGTGCATTCAGGATAGAAATAGGGAATGATGGGTGGAGTTGGCCAGTGGGCTTTCCGCCTGACTATGCGGTATGGTTAAATCAAACGAAAAATTTATTCGGAAAAGATTTGAGAGATCAGGTAGCCAAAGATGTTCCTAAACAGTTCCGGTTTGCTTTTTTAACTGAATCATTGCCAAACCCTGATAACAGGATTGTTCCGGATTTTGATAATTTAGATTCTTTTGGAATTCCCAGACCAAAAATATTTTATAAGTATGATGATTACTCATTAGCCGGGCAGAGAGAAGGACAGACTCTTGCATCGCAAATGTTTGCCGCATTAGGAGCAACAGAGATTGGTTATCAGTATAATCAGGGAGCGGGACACATAAACGGGACTTGCAGAATGGGAGATGATCCTAAGACTTCGGTTGTGGATAAATATCAGAAAACTCATGATCATAAAAATTTATATATAGCGGGTAGTTCAGTTTTTCCGACAGAAGGAACTAATAATCCTACGTTGACTATAGCGGCAATGTCAATTCGACTTGCTGAACAAATTCAAAAAGATATTAAAAATTACGTTTAAAAAATAAATAGATGAAAAAATTTATTAAACAACTTGTTTTACCAATACTGGTAATACTTATAATTTCGGGAGAAATAAAATCACAGTCAATATTTAATATGACATTGCTCGGAACGAAAAACGAGTTCACAGCCGGAGGAACTCCTGCGGACTGGCATTATGCATCAAGTTGGGGATGGACAGCACCAAATGGCAGAGAGTATGCTATTATAGGACATTATGCAGGAACAACTTTTTATGATATAACAAATACAAATAATATTGTTAACTGCGGTACAATTTCAGGACCCGGATCATTTTATAATTATAGAGAGATGGCGACATATCAGAATTACTGTTATGTAGTTTCAGAAGGTGGAGCAGGGATTCAGATTATTGATATGCAATATTTACCGGATTCCGTGCGGTTAGTTAAGTCATATACTTTTCCAGGATATACAAGGTCACATTCTGTTAGAATATTTGACAGATTTTTATACAGCAATGGCGGAAATTTTAATAACGGTGGAGTATTTATTTTAGATTTGTTAGATCCAATTAATCCTGTTAGAAGAGGTCAATGGGGCACGAGGTATGTTCACGATTGTTTTGTTAGAAATGATACTTTGTTTGCATGTTGCATATCAAGTTCTCCTCCGAATTTAACTGTGCTTGATGTGAGAAATAAAGATAGTATAAAACAGATTACACAGTGGACATATCCGGGAGCAGTGACGCATAATGCATGGACAACGGAAGATGGAAAATATTTAGTAACAACTGATGAAGGCGGATCTAATCATGCGAAGATTTGGGATATACAAAACATAATGAGTCCGGTTCAGGTTTATGATATTATGCCTTATGAGTTATCTATGGTTCATAATGCTTATGTAAAAGGTGATTCACTTTACCTGGCACATTATAGAGCGGGACTAATAGTGTATAATATTTCAAATCCAAATTTCCCTGTTGAAGTTGGACATTATGATACATATCCCGGAACGGGCACGGCTTTTCAGGGAGCGTGGAATTGTTATCCGTATTTTGCTTCTGGGAAAATTGTCGTGAGTGATATTAAGTCAGGGCTATATATTGTTAAACTTGGAACGAGTGTGAACATAACAAACACTTCATCAGAAGTTAAGGATTATAAACTTTCACAAAATTTTCCAAATCCATTTAATCCGGAAACGAAGATAAGTTATTCATTGCCGGTTGTGTCGGATGTAAAGTTAGTGATATTTAACAGTAACGGAATGGAAGTCGGTAAGTATGTATATGAAAATCAGAAAGCAGGAAGTTATGAGATTACTTGGGATGGAAAGGATTTATCGTCCGGAGTTTATTATTATAAATTAACTGCGGGAAGTTTTACGGATACAAAAAAGATGGTGTTGGTGAAGTAAATTGGTTTTTAACTTCACCACGAATTAACACGAATTAAGCGAATTACACAAATGCCAATGTGAGAAAAGAAGAGATCCTTTCCCGACAGGTCGGGATAAGTTTTCAATTCGCTTCATTAGGGTAATAAATGGTTTAGAGTGATTTGAAATTTTTTTCAGAGGGATTCTTCACTTCGTTCAGAATGACAGTATGTGTTGAATGTGAGAAAAGAAGAGATTCTTTCCCGACAGGTCGGGAAATGCTGATTCGCTCAGAATGACAGTGGTGATGTGTGTTGAAACGCAGGAGTCCCTTTCAGGAGACTCCTGCGGGAGAGTCAATAAGTCTTCAATTCGCTTCATTAGGGGTAACAAATGGTTTAGAGTGATTTGAAATTTTTTTCAAAGGGATTCTTCACTTCGTTCAGAATGACAGTATGTGTTGATACGCAGGAGTCCCTTTCAGGAGACTCCTGCGGGAGAATGAATAATTTTTTAAATAGGTAAAATATATATTTATATTGTATAAGATTAAATATTTAAGTCCGATGATTCCTTCGTTTGATTTTGATGTTACGGGGAATTTTTTTGAAGATGTGATGTGTTTTAAACGGGTTTATAAATCGGATATTTATCTGATATATGAGAAAGATAATTTGACTGTTCATATTTTGAGAGCAGGTGAGGATATCGGTGAAATGGAATTTTACATAGAGGTTGATAATGTTGATAGTTTTTGGGATGGGATAAAAGATAAGGTCAGTGGGTTGAAGTTCAGAGAGCCGTTTGACAGAGAATATAAGATGCGTGAGGCACACATAATAATTCCGGCGACTAAATGTTTAATGTTTATAGGTCAGTCACTTAAGTGAGAAATTATGGTTTGCTTGTTCCCGACAGGTTGGGATAAACTAAGCTCGCATTAACAAAGATAAAATAATTTTTTAAATTTAATTGTAAATTATATATTAAAATGAAAAATATTTGTTTGTTTTTGTTTTTTGTAATGCTTTGTGATGTTTCGTTTTCACAATCAGTAAACTTTGCAGATCCTGACTCTATTCTGATTGGAAATAAAAAATTACCAAAAGTATTATTGGTTGGTAGCTGGCATTTTAACTATCCCGGATTGGATGCACACCAGATAAAAGAAGAAAACAGGATAAATATATTTACCGAAAAAAGACAAAAAGAACTTCAGGAACTTTTAGATTATATATCAATTTTTAAGCCCACGAAAATAGCTGTAGAAGGTGGCAGGAACAGCGGATATATAATAAGAAGGTACGAACGTTGGAAGAGCGGAGAAAGTTCTTTGGGGGCATCAGAAGTTGACCAAGTGGCTATCAGATTAATGGATAGATTTAATCTTGATACATTATATGGAGTTGATGCATATCCGCTAATTTTGGAACTTAATGATAACAGAGACAGCACCTTACCAAAGGGATACATAGATGATATTTTGGATAAGCATTATTTTGGAGGGGATGATGAGATGTCAAAAAAATATTCAGAGTTTTATAATTACTCGGATAAAATGAAATTAGAAAACACACTGCTTGATAATTTTTTATATTTAAATTCCGATAAAAATCTTGACAGGGATTTTGGTTCTTATATATCCGCGGGATTTTTTAAATCAGATGATTATGAAGGAGTAGATGCTTTATCAATGTTTTGGGTTAACAGGAATTTAAGAATTTTCAGAAACATTCAAAATATTGATTATAACGATGACGATAGAATACTTGTGTTATTCGGGGCAGGACATATCTCAATATTAAAATTTTTTTTTGAGTGTTCACCTGAGTTCGAGTTGATAGATTTTACACGGTTAAAAGAATTTAAACCTTAAAAAAAAAGGCGGAGAGTATCCGCCTTTTTGTTTTTAGATATAAAAATTATTTAACCTGTTTAATAAAAACTAATTACCGGCAGGTTTATCAATCATTGAAAGTTTCATTAATTCTTTTTCTTCAGGACTTATTGCTGACATTCCAAGAATACCACCGGAAGATTTTGCGATTGCTTCTGCATAACTTAGATAACTTTCGTAAAGTTCGAGTGCATATTCAGAATCAATTTTTGGTAAAATATGATTTAATCTTCGCAACATATTACTAATTTCAAGAGTTCTAACAGCAGCATCGTTTGGTAAGTTTTCAATGAAATCTTTTAATGAGTCGTTGATTGTTTTACTTACTTCGTAATAATAATCATGTAAAATCCAGTTTTCTTTACTTGCCCTGAAATGTGTCATTTTCTCAGCCCAGTTTATTTCTTTATCGTCAATTACTTTATCTGCTCCGGCGACTAATATAGCAATTAATGCAGGTGCGTTCATAAGTAATGTTTGTTCTTCTTCGTTCAATAATGAAAATTGTGGAATCATAAATGTTTGTTATAAGTTTTTATGTAAAAATCTGTAATTTTATTTACCTATTCAATTCAATATTTTTATTATTTAATTAATTGTTATCACATCCGTCCAAAACGAACAAAAACTTCACCATGAATCCCGCCAAGTCGGGACAGGTTCTCACGAATTATACCAATTACACAAATGCCAATGTGAGAAAAGAAGAGATCCTTTCCCGATAGGTCGGGATAAGTTTTCAATTCGCTTAATTAGGGTGACAAATGGTTTAGAGTGATTTGAAATTTTTTTCATAGGGATTCTTCACTTCGTTCAGAATGACAGTATGTGTTGATACGCTGGAGTCCCTTACAGGAGACTCCTACGGGAGAGGAGTATATTATTTATATATATTATTAAAGAGATCCTTTCCCGACATATCGGGATAAGCTTTCGCTTCGCTCTCTCAGGATGACAGTAAGTGTTAAGAGTGTTGATAAAAAGGTCTAATTGTTTATTAATTCTTTTGCACTGAGGAGAGAGGCATCTGTGATTTTATCTCCGCTTATCATTTTTGCAATTTCTTTAATTTTATCGTCTTCGTTAAGTGATTTTATTTCAGTTTGTGTTGATTCGTTTTTTATAAATTTACTTACAAAAAGATGATTTGAGCCTTTTGCTGCTATTTGTGGTAAATGTGTTATTGAAATTATCTGATGATGTGTTGAAAGTTCTTTTAATAATTTACTTACTTTTATTGCGGTGTTGCCGCTGATTCCTGTATCTATTTCATCAAATACCAAAACCGAAATATCATCTTTACCTGAAAGTGCTGCTTTAATAGAAAGCATTATTCTTGATATCTCTCCACCTGAAGCAGATTTTCTTAATGTAGAAAATTCAGATCCTTTATTTATTTTCACCATAAACTCAATATCATCAATTCCATAAGAATTAATTCCGGTATTTTTGAGATTAAAATTTTCATCGTTATCTTTTGAAACTTTATTAAAGTTAATTTTAAATTCAGTATGTTCAAGTGCTACATCTTTAAGATAAACCGAGATTCTTTTTTCAAGATCAAGAGCAGATTTTTTTCTTTTTTTGGAAATTTTTTCAGCGACAGCAAATAACAAAGATTTTTTTTCTTCTATTTGTTGTTTAATTTTTTCAATTTCAAAATCAAAATTTTCAGCAAGATTAAGTTCTTCTTCAAGTTCTTTTGCTTTTAAAATTAAATCATTTACAGAAAGATTATATTTTTTCTTAATAAAATTTAAATTTCCAAGCCGGTCACGAATAACTTCAATTCTAAC
>ERZ761607.1500-NODE-1500-length-28875-cov-439.038619_pt1 | contig 28875 bp, 30 predicted proteins | sample MGYA00511164_ERZ761607 | MGnify/ENA primary metagenome ERZ761607 (study PRJEB28899, sample SAMN02445080) | bioreactor sludge metagenome | biome: EBPR sludge | place: Australia: Brisbane, Thorneside Wastewater Treatment Plant | collected 2011-06-22 ... | reverse complement strand
CGGCAACGGCAACGGTGGCAGTGAAGCACGCTTTTGCGTATGCTGCTCGGCAGCCGGCAGCTGCCGTCCCCAACCCAGGGAGCCGCCGCATGAGGCCTGCAACGATCGACTCCATCGATACCACTTTCTCCGACCTGCAACCGGCGGCCGTCTGGCAGCACTTCGCAACGCTCTGCCAGACGCCACGCCAGCCCAAGTGCGAAGGGCGGCTGCGCGACCGGCTCCGGCAATGGGCTGGCGACCGGGACCTGACGACGATCGTCGACGCTACCGGCAACCTCCTGATCCGCAAGCGAGCGAGCAGCGGCAGCGAGCAGGCGCCCGGCGTCGTACTGCAGGCGCACCTCGACATGGTCTGTCAGAAGACGCCGTTGAGCCAGCACGATTTTGCCCGCGACCCGATCCGGCCACGCCGTCGCGACGGCTGGCTGGTCGCCGAGGAGACGACGCTCGGCGCCGACAACGGCATCGGCGTCGCGCTGATCCTCGCGGCGCTGGCGGATTCGTCGTTGCAGCATGGGCCGCTCGAGGCGCTGCTGACGGTCGATGAGGAAGCCGGAATGGGCGGCGCGCATGGCCTGGCGCCAAGCCTCCTGCGCGGACGGTTGCTGCTCAACCTCGACACCGAGGAGTGGGGTGAGTTCTTCGTCGGCTGCGCCGGCGGGCTGGACGTGAACGTGCGCCGGCCAGGAAAGGCACGCGCGCTGCCGGCTGCGTGCGAGATCTGGCGGATCGAACTGCAGGGCCTGCGTGGCGGGCACTCGGGGGTCGACATCCATCTCCAGCGGGGCAATGCCATAAAGCTGCTGGTGCGCGTGCTGCGCGACCTGGAGCGTCGCTGGCCGCTGCATCTGGTCGAACTGGTCGGTGGATCGGCCCGCAACTCGCTGCCACGCGAGGCGTCGGCGACACTGGCGCTGCCGGCCGGCCTGGGTGATGCGCTGGCCACCAGCCTGAACGACTGGCAGGCCGTGCTGCGCCAGGAACTGCTGGGCGTCGATGAGGGCCTGCGAATCGACTGCGCTGCTGCCGCTGCCGAGCGGACGCTCGACACCGCCGAGCAGGCGATCTGGCTGGCTTCGCTGCACGCTGCGCCGCACGGCGTCCGGCGGTACAGCCTGCACCTGCCGGGCGTCGTCGAGACGTCGAACAACCTCGGCATGGTGGCGATCACCGCCGACGAGGCTGCGTGCAACTTCATGGTGCGCTCGCTGCTCGACAGCGGCAGTGATGCGCTGGCCGACGAGATCGTCAGTCTCTTTGCCCTCTCCGCAACGACCGCCGCGAAGACGGGCCACTATCCGGGCTGGGAGCCAAGGCCCGGATCACCGCTGCTGGCCCTCTGCAGGTCAGTTTTCCAGCGGGAGTTCGGCCACGAGTCGAAGGTGCAGGTGATCCACGCCGGTCTCGAGTGCGGCCTGATCGGCGCCCGTTACCCGGAGCTGGACATGCTTTCCTTCGGGCCGACGATCCGCGGCGCACACGCACCCGGCGAGCGCGTCGAGATCGCCTCCGTCGGTCATGCCTGGCGGCTGCTGACGGCGATTCTCGCCGCCATCGCCGCGGCGCCGGCTGGCGCGGCAGTGCCGGCGATACCGCCGCGATGAACAGCGACGACCTGCCGCTGCTGCTGAGCTGGCGCATGCCCTACGGCAGGTATCAGGGGCGGCCGCTCGCCGACCTGCCCGGCAACTACCTCAACTGGTTCGCCCGGCGGGGCTTTCCGCCGGGCAAGCTGGGCCAGCTTCTCGCACTGATGCACGAACTGGACCACAACGGACTGTCCTCGTTGCTCGATCCGCTGCGGCAGCGCTGACGCCGCTCTGCTCGAGGCGGACCGGCGGCAGCGGGATGATTGCGGCGTCGCGAACCGCGAACTTGCCGCTATCTCGCATCGCCATCGCCTTTTCACGCGCAATAGCGCGTATGCTCGAGCGGGCCACATCCGGCAAACAACTGCAGCAACGCAAGAGGAGCAATCCATGGCCAAGAGTCAATTACGCGGCAACCGCGAAGCAAAGAAACCGAAGCAGCCGCAGAAACCCGCTGCGCCGACAACGCCTTTCGGTGGGACATCGTCGGCATCGAGTTCACCGGCGCCGGACGTCCGCAAGAAATGATCTCCCATGCGCCTGCTGGCCGGTGGCCGTGAACGGCGGCCGGCCAGGCACGGCGCAAGCGGAGTGGCAGACGTGCCGCGCAGTTCTGCCGCGATGAGCTGAACGGCAACAGGCCGTTCACAGAACCTGGTTGAGCAGCCGGTCGGCGCGCGTGCGCGCCAGTCGTTTGAGAATCCGCTGCACCGGCTCGGGGTAGCTGGCGATCGGCTCGAGCGAACGGTGATGGTCGAGGCGGCGGCAATGCAGCAGGATTCGCTCGAGTTCCGCCCGCTGCTGGCCGACCAGCGAGCCCTGCGGATCGTGGATCAGCAGGCCGTTTTCGAGGTCCAGACGCCAGGCACGCGGGTTGAGGTTGCTGCCGGTAATCAGCGCGTAGTCATCGTCTACGAGCAGCCCCTTGAGGTGATAGGTGTGGTTCTCGTGCCGCCAGAGGCGCAGATCAAGCAGACCACGGTCGACGGCTCCCTGATGCTGCTTGCAGAAGCGACGCAGGTTGGCCTCGTAGAGATAGGGCAGCGCGCCAATCGTCGTGAAGGGCTCGTTGGCAGGGATGTAGAAGTCGTTGGCCGTCTTGTCGCCGACGACGATCGTCACCCGGCAGCCCTGGCCGATTCTGGCTTCGATCGCCCGGCGCAGCTGGCCCGGAAGATTGAAATAGGGCGTGAACAGCAGCAGTTCCCGTCGCGCACGCTGGATCAGTTGCAGGATGACGCGATTGAGTTCGTTGTCGCGCGCGCCAAAACCGAGCAGCGGCGTGATGCGCAGTTCCCCCTCGCCCGCCGCCGAAGCGACGACGCTGTAGCGGGCTTTCGCCAGCACGCGGCGAAAACGGCTGATCGCAGGACGCAGCGCAGCCGTCTTCTGCCGTGGTTCGCAATCGACCGGCGACACCGCCGCGCTGTTGCCGAGAACGCGCGTCATCAGGGCCGCCATGCTGTCGGCCAGCGCGCGGCTGCTGATCAGGTGGTAACGATCGAGCCGGTAGCGATCACCGCGATGCAGGTAGACGTCGTTGAGGCTGGCTCCGCTGTAGAGAACGCTGTCGTCGATGACGAAGCCCTTCAGGTGCATGACGCCCATCCACTCGCGTGCCTGCACCGGCACGCCGTGGATCGGCACCCCCGGTCCATGCCGACGCGCCATTTCGGTATACAGCGCGGCGTTGCCGGCGCTGGCCGCCTTGCCGACGAGTCCGCGCTGCGCCCGGTGCCAGTCGACAAAGATGGCGATCTGCAACTCGGGATGCGCCGCCCGCGCGGCGTAGATCGCCTCGAGCACCTCGCGCCCGGCGGCATCGTCCTGCAGGTAGAGCGCTGCCAGGATGATCCGCCGGCGCGCCAGTGCGATGTGCTCGAGCAGCGCGCTGCGGAAGTCGGCCGGGCTGGCGAGGGTGCGCACGTCGGCAGCCGCCACCGCGACTCCCGGCAGGCCGGCGAGCGCCAGTTGCCAGCGACGGCCGCGCAGGCGCTGCATGGCAGACGCCAGGGTCGAGCGGACGGCAAGCTGCATGGTGGCGGCTCAGCCCGGCAGCGGCAGCGGTGGCAACGACGCCGGCCCACCGTTGCCGCTGCCGCGGTCGAGCTCTGCCGGCCCCGCCACTAGCGCTGCCCCCGGCCACGATCGCCGGTACCCGGGGCAAGAAACATGCCGATACCGAGCAGGATCAGCAGCAAGGGCCACCAGGTGCTCAGCAGGCGCGCGAAATCGACCTGCAGCAGGCCAAGATTGATCGCCAGAGCGAGTGCACCGATCAGGATCAGTGCGATGGCGCCAAAGTTTCCCCTCATCTTCGATTCTCCGGTAGCAGCCAGACCGACGCCGACGCGCCGGCGGCAAGAAGGCCGTTCGCCCGCCGACGCTGCAGCAGCCGTCGCTCAGGGCACATACTGATCGAGGTACGCGTTGACCGCCATTCCCCCCAGTTGGCCAACATCCCGCGAGGATTCCTGGATGCGTGCCTGTTGCGCAGCCGGAAAGCGGCGGGCAAGATTGGTCATGAACTTGTCGACGAGCACCGGAATGCCTTCGGCGCGCCGCCGGCAGTGCCCGAGCGGGTACTCGACGGTGACCTCCGGCGTCCGGCCGCCATCGGCGAAGAAGACCTGCAGCGCGTTGGCGATCGAACGCTTGCCCGGATCGAGATAGTCGGCCGAGAACCTCGGCTCTTCGCTCACGACCATCCTTGCCCGCAACAGGTCGATGCGCGGATCCGCCGCCACGTCGTCCTCGTAGTCTGCAGCCGTCAGGCGGCCCCTGAGCAGGGCGACTGCGACCATGTACTGCAGGCAGTGGTCGCGGTCGGCGGGATTGTGCAATGGCCCCCGCTTGTCGATGATGCGCAGCGCCGACTCGTGCGTGCGGATGAACACGCGCTCGATCGCCTCCCACCGCCCGGCGACCTGCGGGTGCAGTTCGAGAGCACACTCGACCGCCGTCTGGGCATGGAACTCGGCCGGAAAACTGATCTTGAAGAGGATGTTCTCGATCACGTAGCTGCCGTAGGCGCGTGGCAGGCGAAACGTCTGGCCACGGAAAAGCACGTCATAGAAGCCCCAGCCCGGTGCCGTCAGCACCGCCGGGTAGCCCATCTCGCCCTGCCGCGACAGCAGGGCGAGAAAGACGCCGCGAGCCGTCGCGTCGCCGGCCGCCCAGGACTTGCGCGAGCCGGTATTCGGCGCGTGGCGGTAGCTGCGCAGCGGCTGGCCATCGACGAAGGCCTGCGAGACCGCGTTGATGATGTGACCGCGATCGCCACCGAGCAACCAGGTGCACACCGCCGCCGTCGCCACCTTGACGAGGACCACGTGATCGAGGCCGACGCGATTGAAGCTGTTTTCGAGCGCCAGGATTCCCTGGATCTCGTAGGCCTTGACCATCGCCTCGAGCACCTGCCGCATCAGCAGCGGCGCCTCGCCCTGCGCCACCCGAGTACGCGACAGCCAGTCGGCAGTGGCGAGAATGCCGCCGAGGTTGTCGGAAGGGTGGCCCCATTCGGCGGCCAGCCAGGTGTCGTTGAAGTCGAGCCAGCGGATCATGGTGCCGATGTTGAATGCCGCCCGCACCGGATCGAGCCGGTAGTCGGTACCGGGAACGCAGGCGCCATGCGGCACCTCGGTGCCGGCAACGATCGGTCCGAGCAACCTGCTGCAGGCCGGATAGTCGAGCGCCTCGAGCGCGCAGCCCAGCGCATCGAGCAGGCAATAGCGCGCGGTCTCGACGGCAGCGCGCGAGTCGATCCGGACGTTCAGGACGTAGTCGGCGATGTCGACCAGGACGCGGTCGGGATCGGGGCGGCTGGCGGGAATTCGTGTCGTCATCGCGCGGCCTCGCTTCCTCCTGGCAGCTTGTCAGCTACGCCGGGCAAGCGGGACGAAGTCCTGCACCTCCGGCCCGACGTAGTTGGCCGAGGGCCGGATGAGCTTGCCATCGATCCGCTGTTCGATGACATGCGCCGACCAGCCGCTGGTGCGGGCAATGACGAACAGCGGTGTAAACATCGGCGTCGGCACGGCGAGCATGTGGTAGGCGACTGCCGAAAACCAGTCGACGTTCGGAAAGATGCGCTTCTGCTCCCACATCACCGCCTCGATGCGGCTGGCGATGTCGAACAGGACGAGGTTGTCGCCATCGGTGCACAGTTGTTGCGCCACCGAACGGATCACCTTGCTGCGCGGGTCGGCGATCGTGTACAGGGGGTGGCCGAAGCCGGTGATGATCTCCCGGTTCGCGAGGCGGCGGCCAATGTCCTGCTCGGCATGCACGGCATCGTCGTAACGACTCTGGATCTCGAACGCCACCTCGTTGGCGCCGCCGTGCCGGCGGCCGCTGAGCGCCCCGATGGCGCCGCTGATCGCCGCATAGAGGTCGGCGCCGGTGCCGGTTATCGTTCGAGCGGTGAAGGTCGAGGCGTTGAACTCGTGCTCGGCGTACAGCACCAGCGACTTGTCGAGGCTGCGCGCGTGCAGCGCTGGCGGTGCCTTGCCGCGCAGAAGGTGAAGAAAATGCGCGGCGATCGAGTCGTCGTCGGTCTCGGTATCGATGCGCCGACCGTTGTGCGACCAGTGATACCAGTAGAGCAGCATCGAGGCGAAGCTGGCAATGAGCCGGTTGGCAATCTCGCGCGCTGCCCCGGGGTTGTGGTCCTGCGCTTCCGGCAGGATGGTTCCCAGCGCCGAACAGCCACTGCGCAGGACATCCATCGGGTGCGCGGACGCGGGTAGATTCTCAAGCATCGGCCGCAGCATCACCGGCAGACCACGCAGGGTCTTCAGCTTCTTCCGGTACTGATTGAGCTGCGTCGGACTGGGCAGGCGCCCGTAGAGCAGCAGGTAGGCGACCTCCTCGAAACCCGCGTCCTCGGCGAGGGCAATGACGTCGTAGCCGCGGTAGTGGAGGTCGTTGCCGGTACGCCCGACCGAGCAGATGGCGGTGTTGCCGGCAACCACGCCCGACAACGCGACTGATTTCTTGGTCTTGGGAAGCTCCGCCTGCAGCGCCTGGTCCATCGTCTTCGCCCCCTTTCCGCCATCGCCGCAGCACGAAGTGCCGACCGTTCGCGCGAGTATTCCCGACTTTGGCAAGTCAGGTCAACTGCAGAAGTGCCGGCGCGGGCTCTGCTCAGACCTGGCCGATCCCGGGCTTCGCGCGCTCGCTTCGCCAGCGGTCATGACTGTCGAGACGCCCCTGATCGTGAAAGTCATGACCGTTTCCCTCCTCCGAGACCCTTCTCCCACGCACGGGCAAAGAGAGATGCGCCAGTCGCAGACGCCACTTTCACATCAACAGCACGCGCCTCAGCGCTCGGGAGCACGCAGCCCCGGGCCGTCCAGCGCCTGCAGCTGTGCCGGCGGCTGGAATGCCAGCATGCAGGCGCGCTCGTGACCGACGAGATACTTCGGCAGGCGGGCGACCTCGACGTCGACGACACCGGCCTCGATCATTCCGAGAGCGACCGCCGCCTCGCGAGAGAGGTCGATGACCCGCTTGCGGTGACCCATCCGGTCGTTGATTCGCACGACGACGCAGCGCGCCGACGGCACGCGGCGCACGGCCACCAGTGCCCCGAGGGGAAAACGATTGCTCGCCGCCGAAATGACGTGATGCTGGTAGGTCTCGCCGGAAGCCGTGCGACGGCCATGGAAGGCGGTGGAGTAGAAGCTCGCCCGGCCGGAGACGATCAGTGTCGAGTCGACGAAGCGGCCGTGCGGCCCGAGCGAAGGAAATTCCTCCGCCGTGGCGACAGCCGGGAGCAGCAGGGCCAGAGCAATGAATGGCAGCCTCACGGCAGCCCGCTTCGGGTCGCTCGCAACGTCGGCCCAGCTCGCCTGCGCTCAATCGAGATCGGTGCAGGACGCCGCATTCGGCCTACAATTCCCGCCTTGGGTGACGCGGTGTTCATGATTGATGAAAATGGTCTCTGGGGGCAGCAGTTCGCGAGGCGTTGAGCCTCATCTGGCGAAGCATAGCCTGCCTGCGGCCGCCCGCACAAGTCACGGGCAGCGAGACCGGCAGCGGCACCAATGAAGACGCACGTCCTGCCGGAGTGGCTGCGCCGACTGCTGATGCGCAGCGTGAGCCATCGCTACTACACGGCGGTGGTGGCGGCGATCGCCTTCGGCGCGACGGTGAGCTTCGCTTTTCCTTTCGTCGCTGTGCTGATCCCGGCCGTATTGCTCTCGCCCCGCCGCTGGCGGACTCTCGGCCTCTCCTGTGGTATCGCCAGCGGTCTCGGCGCGGCGGTACTGGTCGAGATCTTCGGCTTTCTTGGCTCGGAACTCGTTCTCTCGCGCCACCCCGATCTGGTGCAGAGCGCCGCCTGGCAGACGGCGAGCGAATGGCTGCAGCAATGGGGCCTGCTGGCGCTGATGGTGATCGCCGCGGGGCCGCTGCCGCAAACCCCGGCGCTGCTCTTCTGTGCCCTTGCCCAGGTGCCGACACCCGGCATCCTGATCGCAGTCACGGTCGGCAAGACGGCGAAATACCTCTTCCTGGCCTGGGTCACGGCCCTCTACCCGGGGCGCTTCGTGCGCTACAACTGAGCGGCCGCCAATCTCGCTGCGGCAGCGCTCAGGCGACCCCGGCGCTGTGCGCCTGCACGTCTGCCCAGTAACTGGAGCGCACCATCGGCCCGCAGGCAGCGCCGCTGAACCCCATCGCCAGCGCCGCCTCCTCGTAGCTCCTGAAGACATCCGGGTGAACGTAGCGCTGCACCGGCAGGTGGTGGACCGACGGGGCCAGGTACTGGCCGATGGTCAGCATCTCGACGTCATGGGCGCGCAGGTCGCGCAGCACCTCGATGATTTCGTCGTCGGTCTCGCCGAGACCGACCATCAGGCCCGACTTGGTCGGCACCTGCGGATAGCGCGCCTTGAAGGCCTTGAGGAAGGCCAGCGAGTGCGCGTAGTCGGCGCCCGGCCGGGCTTGCCGGTAGAGCCGCGCGACGGTCTCCAGATTGTGGTTGAGGACGTCGGGCAGTGACTGGCCGAGGGCCACGAGGGCGACCTCCATGCGGCCTCGGAAATCGGGCACCAGGGTTTCGATGACGGTTCCCGGCGAGCGCTGGCGTACTGCGGCGATGACCTCGACGAAGTGTTGCGCGCCACCGTCGCGCAGGTCGTCCCGGTCGACGCTGGTGATCACCACGTAGCGCAGCTGCAACCGCGCGACGCTGTCGGCCAGGCTGGCCGGCTCGTCGGCAGCGGGCGGCAACGGTTTGCCATGTCCGACGTCACAGAAGGGGCAGCGGCGCGTGCAGATGTCGCCGAGGATCATGAAGGTTGCGGTGCCACGGCCAAAGCACTCGCCGATGTTCGGGCAGGCGGCTTCCTCACAGACGGTGTGCAGCTTCTGCTCGCGCAACATCCTCTTGATCTCGCCGAAGCGGCCGCTGTCGTTGCCGGCCTTGACGCGAATCCACTCGGGCTTGCGCTGTGGCGCCTGCGGGACGATCCTGATCGGAATGCGGGCCGTCTTCAGTTCGCCCTTTTCCTTGACGCCAGCGACCCTCGTCAAGCCGTTGCCTGTCTCTCCTGCGTTGCGGGTGCTCATTGCTTGCGCTCCAGTTGTCTCGCGAGGTGTTCGGCCAGCGCCGTCGCCGCCAGCGCCGGCGTCAGCGCGATGCCGAGATCGCGGGTCTGCGTCACCGGCATGCCGGGGAAGCCACAGGGGTTGATCGCCGCAAAAGGCGACAGATCCATGTCGACGTTGAGACTGACGCCATGGTAGCAACAGTTCCGGCGCACGCGCAGACCCAGTGCGGCGACCTTCGCCGCGCCGATGTAGACGCCGGGCGCGCCGGCATGGCGTGCGGCGGCGACGCCATGCGCCGCCAGCAGTTGGATCACCGCCTGCTCGATCATCGCCACCAGTTCTCGCACCTTCAGCCGGCGCCGCGCAAGGTCGAGCAGCAGGTAGATCACAACCTGGCCGGGACCGTGATAGGTGATCTGCCCACCACGGTCGGTCCGCAGCAGCGGGATTCCGAGGTCGGCCAGAAGGTGCGCGGGCTTGCCTGCCTGGCCGAGCGTGAACACCGGCGGGTGCTCACAGGACCAGAGCTCGTCACCGGTGGCCGCACCACGGTCGGCGGTGAACTGCGCCATTGCCTCCCAGCTCGCCTGGAAACCGCAGCGCCCGAGCTGACGGAGGAACAGCGGCACGTACCCGGGCTGCGACAGCAACTGCAGCTGCCCGCCGTCGTTCACAACACCAGCCTTACCAGCGGATGCGCACTCAGTTCCCGGTACAGCCGGTCGAGCTGTTCGCGACTGGTGGCGTTGATCGTGCAGGTCAGGCCGAGGTACCTGCCGGCGCTCGACGGGCGCATCTCCATCGTCGCGGCATCGAAATCCGGCGCGTGCCGCAGCACCACTTCGAGCACCGTCTGCGCGAAGTCGTCTGCGGCTTGGCCCATGATCTTGAGCGGAAAGGCACAGGGAAACTCGAGCAGGCTCTGACGCTCCTCAGCCATCGACACCGACGTTCCACCGGCTGCGTGCGACACGGCCGCGCATCAGTTGAACCAGAGGCGGATCGTGTCGATCATCCGCCCCATGATGCCGGCCGCCGGGACGGCCTCGAGCGCCAGTACCGGGTACTCGCCGTAAGGTTTGTCGTCGAGGCTCAGCTTGAGGGTGCCGAGGACCTGCCCGGCCGCGATCGGTGCGATCAGTGTCTGCGGCGAGACCAGTTCGCTGCGAAGCCTTGGCCCGAAGCCCTTCGGGACGGTCAGCACGAGGTCGCTGGTGAAGCCGATCCGGACCGTGCTCTGCTGACCCTTCCAGACCTTCAAGGTGGCCACCGCCTCATTCTTGGCATAAAGCTGCACCGCATCGTAGAACTGGAAGCCGTAGTTGAGCAGCTTCAGGGACTCCTGCGTGCGCGTGCTGTCGGATGCCGCGCCGAGGACCACCGACAGCAGCCGACGCGGACCACGCTTGGCCGACGACACCAGGCAGTAGCCGGCGGCCTCGGTATGACCCGTCTTCAGGCCGTCGACGGTCGGATCGATATGCAGCAGCCGGTTGCGATTCGGTTGCGTGATGTTGTTGTAGCGAAACTCCTTCAGCGAGTAATACTTGGCGTAGTCCTCGGGATAGTCGCGAATCAGCGCCGCCGCCAGGAGCGCCAGGTCGCGCGCCGTGGTGTAGTGTTGCGGGTCGGGCAGGCCGCTGGCGTTGCGGAAGTTCGAATCCTTCATGCCGAGCCGTTGCGCTTCGCGATTCATCATCTGCGCGAAGTTCTCCTCGTCACCGGCAATCGCCTCCGCCAGTGCCACGCAGGCGTCGTTGCCCGACTGGACGATCATGCCCTTGAGCAGATCCTCGACCTTGACCTGCGTGCCGACCTGGATGAACATCTTCGAGCCGCCGGTCTTCCAGGCTTTTTGTGATACCGGCACGGTCTGATCGGCCTTCAGCGTCCCCTGCCTGATGGCGGCAAAGCTCAGGTAGGCGGTCATCAACTTGGTCAGCGAAGCGGGTTCCAGGCGCTGGTCTGGCGCCTGCGCGGCGAGCGTCTGACCGGAAGCGACATCAACCAGCAGCCACGACCGGGCAGCGAGCGAGGGCGGCGTTGGCAGTTGCTCGGCAACCGCGAGCAGCGGCAGACAGACGATCAGCAGAAGGAGCGAGCGGAGCTTGGACATGGCGTAGTCTTGGAAAAAGCCGCGATTATAGCAACCTGCTCGCAGCCGCCTGTACGCCTTTTGTGAGCAGTTCTTGCCACTCGATGCCGGTGGCCGTGACTTACTCCACAGCCCCCGGTGTGCGCAGCGACGTACGATGGCGGCACTTTTCCTGCCTCCCGCCAACCCTGAGCGCCACTGACCCGCCCTTCATGCAGCCTCCCTTCCGACCGCTATCGGGTTCCCTTGACCTGCAGGGCGTTTTCGCGCAGCTGGCAAGGCGCGGGCTTCAGGGCAACCGCCTCGACGAGGTGCTGCGCCAGCTCACCGCCACCACCGCCCAGACACTGAACATCGAACGCGTCAGCCTCTGGGGCCTCAGCGAGCAGCGCCAGCAGCTCGAGTGCATCGACCTCTACGAGCTGTCGCACGACCGTCACAGCAACGGCTTCAAGCTGCACGCCCGACGCTACCCGGAGTATTTCCGTGCCCTCAGCCTCGGTGAACCGATCATCGCCGATGACGCCCTGAAGCACCCTTCGACGCAGGAGTTCCTGCGTGACCATCTGTTGCAGCACGGCATCAGCGCACTCATCAACTCGCCAATCCACGCCGACGGTGAGCTGCAGGGCGTCCTCTCGATCGAACGCGTCGGCCAGCATTCGGCGTGGACTTCGGTGCAGCGGCTGTTCGTACACGCCGTCGCCAGCCTGGTCAGCCTGGCGTTGCTGCAACACGAGCTGCTGTCCCGGGAAGAGGAGCTGCGTGACGCGCGCAACCTGCGGCAGGCCCTCTTCAACGGCGCCCGCGATGCGATCCTGATCGCCGACGCGCGAACCGGCGAGATCATCGACGCCAACCCGCAGGCGGAAAAACTGTTCGGGCGACGCTGGCAGGAGCTGCTTGGCGTCCTGCATGGCGAACTCTGCCGACGCTACGAGGCGGTCGAGCTGCGCGACCTCTTTCGCCAGCTGGGCAGCAGCGGCGAGGTCGAAGTGCTGCGCAGCGCCGTGGTCGCCGACGACGGCAAGCTGATACCGGTCGAGATCAGCAGTCAGGTGGTTCAGCTCGCCCAGGGCAGGGAGATCGTGCAGGGGATGTTCCGGCCGCTCGAAGCGGGGCCTGACGAAGCCTGATCAGCGGACGACGAAGGTCGGTTTGTAGCCGAGAGCCAGCCGAATCCTTTCGGCAACCCTGTCGGCGTCGGCCCGGCTGGGGTATGGCCCGAGATGGACACGGTGCAGGCCAGCGGCGGCGCTGACCTGGATTCCCTCGTTGAGCCAGTCGAGTTCGCGCTGCAGATGCGCGCGCAGGCTGTCGGCGTTGTCGGCACTGGCGAAGGCGCCGAGCTGGAGGAAGATGCCGCCGCCGGGGCCGGCGGCAACCGGCGCCACCGGCGCGGCTGGCCGCGGCATCTCGCGCGCCGGCGCGCGGGCTGTATCGGGGCCGAGGCGAAGCGCGAGCAGTTCGATCTCGTCGCGCTCGGCCGCGCCGCCGGATGCAGCGGCCGGTGCCGGCGCCGACATCACCCGCGCATAGCTCATCGTCGTCGCGCCCTCGGGCAGGATGGCCTCGACCTGCACCAGCGTACTGCCATCGTCGACGTAACCGAGCCGGTGCGCAGCGGCGTAGGAAAGGTCGATCACCCGGTCGGCGTGGAAGGGGCCGCGGTCGGTCACGCGGACGACCACCGATCTGCCATTGGCGATTCGCGTCACCCGGACGTACGAGGGAATCGCCAGCGTCGGATGCGCCGCGGTCATTGCAAACATGTCGTATGGTTCGCCGATCGATGTCTTGAGGCCGTGAAACTTCTTGCCATACCAGCTGGCAACGCCTCGTTCCTGGTGCGGCCGCAGGCTGCTGTGCGGTTCGTACGCCTTGCCGAGAACGACGTAAGGCCGGTTGGCGAAGCGGTGCAGCGGTTCGAGGCGCGGCTCCGCATCGGCTATGTCGTCGAGATTGTCGGGAATCTCGTCACCCGGACCGTCGTCCTTGTAGTAGGCTCCGCCGCGCTTCTGGACGACGTTCGACTTGCGTGGCAGCTTCGCCGGCGCCTTCGTCTGCTCCGGGCTGCGCGCGACCTGCTCTGGCGACCGCGCCGGCTGCCCACCACAGGCAGCCAGCAGCAGCACCAGACAGCAGGAAGCGCCTGCCGGCGCCAGGAACAAAGAAAACGTTCCGCGCTTCATTGCCGCACCAGCATCCGGTGCGTCTGGATGCTCATCAGGATGCCGACCCCGACCGACAGGGTCACCAGCGCCGTCCCGCCGTAGCTCATGTACGGCAGCGGCACGCCGACAACCGGCAGGATGCCGCTGACCATGCCGACGTTGACGAAGACGTAGGTGAACAGACTGAGGGTGATCGAGCCGGCGAGGACGCGTGCGAAGAACGTCGAGGCGTTGGCGGCGATCATCAGCCCACGGCCGATCAGCAACAGGTAGAGCAGCAACAGAACGGCGTTGCCGAGCAGACCCCTCTCCTCGGCATAGACGGCGAAGATGAAGTCGGTGTGGCGCTCGGGAATGAACTCGAGGTGGGTCTGCGTCCCCTCCAGCCAGCCCTTGCCGAAACTGCCACCGGAACCGATGGCGATCGTCGCCTGGATGATGTGATAGCCGGCACCGAGTGGATCGCTGCTCGGGTCGATCAGGGTCAGGATGCGCTTGCGCTGGTAGTCGTGCAGCATCGTCCACGCGAACGGAGCGGCAGCCGCGCCCGCCGCCAGCAGGCCGACGATCACCTTCCACGGCAGGCCGCCGAGGAAGATGACGTAGAAGCCGGCGGCGCCGACGAGGATAGCCGTTCCCAGATCCGGCTGCTTGGCGATCAGCACGAAGGGAACCAGCAGCAACAGGCAGGCGACGGCGTAGTGACGCGCTTTCAGCGTCGCCTCGTGCTTGTGGAAGTACCAGGCGAGCATCAGCGGCACGGCGATCTTGAGGATTTCGGAGGGCTGGATGCGGGTGAAACCGAGCGACAGCCAGCGCCTGGCGCCGTTGACCTTGATCCCGACGAAGAAGACGAGGATCAGCAGGACGACGCCGGCAAGGTAGAGTGGAACAGCGAAGCGCATCAGCTTCTGCGGTGGCAGCTGCGCCACGGCCCACATCACGGCGAGGCCAACCGACATGTTCATTGCCTGTGCGAGCAAGCGGCTGCTGTTGTCGGCGGTGGCACTATGGACCGTCGTCAGACCGACTGCCATCAGCGCCAGCGTGAGCAGCAACAACACACCGTCGATCGGCTTGACAAGACGCACCCAGGCGCGCTGCGCCAACTGCTCCGCCATCAGCTAGTCCCCCTCGACATTCTCTTCCCTTGCTGCGCCCTTGGGCAGCTTGCCAAGCAGATAGTAGTCGAAGACCATGCGCGCGATCGGCGCCGCCGCCTGGGCGCCAAAGCCGCCGTTCTCCACCAGCACGGCGAGGGCAATCGTCGGTGCCTCGGCCGGCGCATAGGCGATGAAAAGCGCATGATCGCGCAACTCCTTCTTCACCCGCGATTCCTTGTACTCCGCACCCTTGAGGCTGAACACCTGCGACGTTCCCGTCTTTCCCGCCGAGGTATAGCCGGCTCCGGCAAACGCGCGCGCGCTGGTGCCGCTGATGTTGACCCCGACCATCGCCTTTTTGATCACCTCGATATTCTGCCGTTTCCAGGGCAGGATGCGCAGCGGCTCGGGCTCGATCATCGTCTTCTCGCCGGTACGGCTGTCGGTGATGTACTTGACCAGATGCGGGCGGTACATGATGCCGTTGTTGGCGATGGTCGCGGTGGCCTGCGCCAGCTGGATCGGCGTATAGGAATTGTAACCCTGGCCGATGCCGATCGAGATCGTTTCACCGGCAAACCACTTCTGCTGCTCGGGGCGCCTGAAGCGGCGCTTCTTCCACTCCGGCGAAGGCAGGACGCCCGGCGATTCGCCCTCGATATCGACGCCGGTCCTCTGCCCGAAACCGATCTGGCCCATGAAGCGCGCGATGGCGTCGATCCCCATGTCGTTGGCGAGCAGGTAGTAGTAGGTGTCGCAGGAGACGACGATCGACTTGTGCATGTCGACCAGACCGTGACCGCCCTTCTTGTCGTCACGGAACTGGTGCCCGCCGAAGTTGAAGACGCCCGGGTCGGAGATCGCCTGGCCCGGCGTCCGCTTGCCGGTTTCGAGCGCTGCCAGGGCCATGAACGGCTTGAAGGTCGAACCCGGCGGATAGGCCCCATTCAGCGCCCGGTTGAGCAGCGGCTTGTCGGGCGAGTTGTTGAGCTGATCCCAGTCGTCGCTGCGAATGCCGTCGACGAACAGGTTGGGGTCGAAGGTCGGCGTCGATACGAGCGCCAGGATGCCGCCGGTGGCAGGCTCGATCGCCACCAGCGCACCGCGGCGATCGCCGAAAGCCTTCTCCGCTATCTCCTGCAGCCGGATGTCGAGCGTCAGGCTCAGGTTGTTGCCCGGCACCGGAGGTGTGCGCGAGAGGCTGCGCACAGCCCGGCCGCCTGCGTCGATCTCCACCTGCTCGTAACCCGTTTCGCCGTGCAGCTGAAATTCGTACTTCTGCTCCAGGCCGGACTTGCCGATGTGGTCGGTGCCCTTGTAGTTGTTCGTCTGTTCGCTTTCCTCGATGATCTCGAGGTCGCGCTTGTTGATGCGGCTGATGTAGCCGATGGCATGCGCTCCGACCGCACCCTCGGGATAGTGGCGGAAGAGGCGCGCCTTGACTTCGACGCCGGGAAAGAGATAGCGATTGGCGGCAAAGCGCGCCACCTCCTCCTCGCTCAGCCGCGTGCGGATCGGCAGGCTCTCGAAGGTCTTGCTCTCCTCGAGCAGCCTGCGGAAGCGTTTCCGGTCCTTCGGCAGGACTTCGATCACCTTGCTCAGGCCGTCGATGGTTGCCTCGAGGTCCTCGACCCTCGACGGCGTGATCTCCAGCGTAAAGGCCGAGTAGTTGCGCGCCAGCACCGTCCCCTGGCGATCGAGGATGACGCCCCGGTTGGGAACGATCGGCACCAGCGAGATGCGGTTGTCCTCGGCACGCGTGGAGTAGTAGTCGTGCTGCACGACCTGCAGGTGGAAGAGGCGCGCAGCGAGGAGGGCGAAGGCGACGAAGACGGCAAACCCGGCCAGCCCGACGCGAAAACGGAAGCGCTCGAGTTCACGATCCGGAGCATCGAGCCGCGAGTGACGACCGAGCAAGACCGGCTCCTTCAGCGAAGCGCGGACGCGGCCACCGCGGGCGCCGTACGGTGGCGCGCCGGAACGACCCTTGCCGGTTGCTCAGAGCGGGCGATTGGCATCATGGTCAGCCGGCTGATGTTGCGGCAACAGGAGGAGAAAGGTCAGGACAGGCCACAGCAGGGTGGCCAGCAGCGGTCCCAGGAAGTAGCCAAAGCCCGGGAAATCCGCGCCGGCAACGGTACGCACGGCGACCTGCACCAACTGCACCAGCAGCAGCAGCGGAAAGACATGCAGCGCCTGCTGCCCGAGCGGAAACCACAGGATCCGGCGCGACAGCGAGCCGCCGCCATAGACCGCCAGGACATAGGCGAGTGCGTGTTGCCCGAGCAGGCTGGCATCGGCGACGTCCATGGCGATTCCGCAGAGAAAGGCAAGGCCCATGCCGACCCGGCGCGGCTCACGCACGCTCCAGAAGACCAGTAGCAGTGCCAGCCAGTCCGGCAGACCCGTCCACAACGAGGTGGGCAGCAGGTTCAGCAGCAGCGCCACGGCCAGGCTGCAGCCGATGAACCACGGGCGAACCGGCAGGAGGATGCGGGCCGACGAACGATAGCTGGTCTGCATGTGGCTATTCCCTCCTGAGCCGCTTCTTGCGCGCCGACGACGCCTTCAGCGGCTTCGTCTCGCGGCCGGTCTCCTGTGCCAGTTCCGCCGGCAGAACAACCGGCGGCCGCTGGTCGAGGACCATCACCTCGCTGAAGTTCTCGACGCCCGCCAGCGGCATGCAGAAGATGCGGGCGAACGAGTACGAGGTGTCACGTTCCACATGCACCACCCTGGCAACCGGGAAACCCGGCAGAAAGATCCCGTCGAGACCGGAAGTCACCAGCGTGTCGCCATTCTGGACATCGGCGTTGGCCGGCAGGAAGCGCAGCTCGAGCTGTCCGTTGCCGAGGCCGAAGACCACCGAACGCTGACCCGTCCGGACGATCTGCACCGGCACCGCCTGCTCCTTGTCGGTGATCAGCGTCACCTCGGCGACGAACGGGAAGATCCGCGTCACCTGGCCAACGACGCCTGCATCGTCGATCACCGGCAGGCCGGCGACCACCCCGTCCTGCTGCCCCTTGTCGATGACGATCCGTCGCGTGTAGGGATCACGCGCAGCGTAAAGGATCTGTGCCACCTGACCGCTGGCATGCTGCCGCTCCCTGACGCCAAGAAGCTTGCGCAGGCGCTCGTTCTCGACTTCGAGTTGCTGCGTGCGCAGCAGCGTCGTCACCTTCTCCATGTGCGCCTGTTGCAGGCGCGCGTTCTCTTCGCGCAGGTGGGCGAGGCTGACGAAGTAGTCACCGGCACTGGCGACCGAATGTGCCGGCAGATGCGCCAGCTGCTGCAGCGGATGGGTGAACAGCGACAACGCCTGCCGCACGACCTCCACTGCCTGCAGGCGCGCATCGACGACCAGCAAGGCCACCGCAACCGCGACGTAAAAGGATAGCAACGCCAGCGGCGCCGGCCCACGCTTGAAAAACGGTGGCGGCTGATGTTCCATCGATCAGGCCTGGCAACTCGCAACGCACGGCAAGGCCGCCGCCACGGGTCAATCGGAGGCGAAGATGCTGCCGAGGTTGTCCATCTTCTCGAGCGCCATACCGCAGCCACGCGCGACGCAGGTCAGGGGCTCCTCGGCGACGATTACCGGCAGCCCGGTCTCTTCCATCAACAGCCGGTCGATGTCGCGCAGCAGCGCACCGCCGCCGGTCAGGACCATACCCTTCTCGGCAATGTCGGCACCCAACTCGGGGGGCGTCTTCTCGAGTGCCGACTTGACCGCCGAGACGACGCTGTTCAGCGGCTCGGTCAGGGCCTCGAGGATCTCGTTCGAGGAAATGGTGAACTTGCGCGGAATGCCCTCGGCCTTGTTGATTCCCGACACCTCCATCTCGCGCACCTCGGCACCAGGAAACGCCGATCCGATCCGCTTCTTGATGTTCTCGGCGGTGTTCTCGCCGATCAGCATGCCGTAGTTGCGGCTGATGTAGTTCATGATCGCCTCGTCGAGCTTGTCGCCACCGACCCGCACCGAACCCGCATAGACCATGCCACCGAGCGAGATCACCCCGACCTCGGTCGTCCCGCCACCGATGTCGACGACCATCGATCCGGTCGGCTCGGAAACCGGCAGACCAGCGCCGATGGCCGCCGCCATCGGCTCCTCGATCAGGAAGACCTGGCTGGCACCGGCACCAATCGCCGACTCGCGGATCGCCCGCCGTTCGACCTGCGTCGAGCCCGACGGCACACAGATGATGATCCGTGGTGACGGCGACAGCAGGCGCGAATCGTGCACCTTCTTGATGAACTGCTTGAGCATCTGCTCGGTGACGGTGAAATCGGCGATCACGCCGTCCTTCATCGGCCGGATGACGGTCAACGCGCCGGGTGCCTTGCCGAGCATCTCCTTGGCCGACTTGCCGACCGCCTGGATGGTCTTCTTGGAGCTTGGCCCCCCCTCGGTACGGATGGCGACGACCGACGGTTCATCGAGAACGATCCCTTTCGAGCGCACGTAGATCAGCGTATTGGCGGTGCCGAGGTCGATCGCCAGATCATTCGAGAAGTAACTGCGCAGAAAACTGAACATGCTTGCGAAATCCGTGATGGCCCCAAGCAGGGGCTGCGGTGGGAAAAACTTTTATGATACCTTATATGGCTCGCTCGTTTACCACCTTAGTGATTTCGTAACCATGTCGCTCACCCTAGAACAGGTGCATCGCATTGCCCATCTGGCCCGCATCGAAGTCGACGAGGCCGAGGCCCGCCGCACCCTTGGCCAGCTCAACGAAATCTTCAGCCTCATCGAAACGATGCAGGCAGTCGACACGCAAGGGGTCGAGCCGATGGCGCACGCCCAGGAGCTGGCGCAACGCCTGCGTCCGGACTGCGTGACCGAAAACGACCAACTGGCCCTGCGCGCGGCCTTCCAGGCGATCGCGCCGGAAGCCGAGGCCGGCCTCTACCTCGTGCCAAAGGTCATCGAATGATTGAGTTCAGTCTCGCCGAAATCGCGCAGGCCCTCGCCAGCCGAGAGATCTCGAGTGTCGAACTGACCGGGCTCTACCTCGATCGGATCGCCCGTCACAACCCGCAACTGAACGCCTTCATCACCGTCAACGCCGAGCGCAGCCTGGCGCAGGCGCGGGCCGCCGACGACCGGCTGGCGCGAGGTGACGCACAGGTGCTGACCGGCATTCCGATTGCCCACAAGGACATTTTCTGCGCCCGGGACTGGCTGACGACCTGCGGCTCGAAGATGCTGGGCAACTTCGTCAGCCCCTACGATGCGGCCGTCATCAGCCGTTTCCACGAGGCCGGCGCGGTGCTGCTCGGCAAGACCAACATGGACGAGTTCGCGATGGGCTCGTCGACCGAGACCTCCTTCTACGGGCCAACCGCCAATCCGTGGGCGCTGGACCGCGTCCCCGGCGGTTCGTCCGGCGGCTCGGCGGCGGCAGTTGCGGCACGCCTGGCGCCGGCAGCAACCGGTACCGACACCGGTGGATCGATTCGCCAGCCGGCCGCCCTGTGCAACCTCAGCGGAATGAAGCCGACCTACGGCGTCATCTCGCGCTACGGCATGATCGCTTTCGCCTCGTCGCTCGACCAGGCGGGCCCGCTCGCCCGTTCGGCAGCCGACTGCGCGCTGCTGCTGAACTGCATGGCCGGTTTCGACGAACGCGACTCGACCAGCCTCGACCGCCCGCGCGAGGACTTCAGCCGCGAACTGACGGCGGCCGCCAGCAGCAGGCCGCTCGCCGGACTACGCATCGGCTTGCCGGAACAGTTCTTTGGTGACGGCTGCAGCCCCGAGGTCATGCAACTCGTCGAAGCCGCCATCGCCGAGTACCGCAACCTTGGCGCCGAGACGGTGGCCGTCAGCCTGCCGAGCATGCAGCTCTCGGTGGCCGCGTATTACGTGATCGCACCGGCAGAGGCGAGTTCGAATCTGGCACGCTTCGACGGCGTCCGCTACGGCTACCGCGCACCAGCCTACGACGACCTCACCGACATGTACTGCAAGAGCCGCGCGCAGGGTTTCGGCGCCGAGGTCAAGCGCCGCATCCTGATCGGCACCTACGTCCTCTCGCACGGCTACTACGACGCCTACTACCTGCAGGCACAACGCATCCGCCGGCTGATCGCCAGTGATTTTGCCGAGGCCTTCCGGCAGTGCGAAGTGATCATCGGCCCAACCAGTCCGAGCACCGCTTTCAGACTCGGCGAGAAGGCTGCCGATCCGGTGCAGATGTACCTCTCCGACATCTATACGATCGCCGTCAACCTGGCCGGCCTGCCCGGGATCTCGATTCCTTGCGGCTTCGCCGCCGGCCTGCCGGCAGGCCTGCAGTTGATCGGCAACTACTTCACCGAAGCGCGGCTGCTCAACGTCGCCCACCGCTACCAGCAGGCAACCGACTGGCACCTGCAGTGCCCGGCCGGCCATGCCTGAGATGCCGCGTCTGCTGGTCGGGCAGCCTGCCGGGTCGGCGACACCGTTCCACCCGGTCGGCGCAGGCACACGCCTGGCCCGGACCGCGGCCCTTGAAGAGTGAGCAAGCAGAGATGAAACAGTGGGAAGTCGTCATCGGTATCGAAACGCATGTACAGCTGTCAACCCGAGCCAAGATCTTTTCCGGCAGTTCGACCGCCTTTGGTGCCGCACCCAACCTGCAGGCCAATGCCGTGGACATCGCGCTGCCCGGCGTCCTGCCGGTACTCAACAGGCGAGCCGTCGAATGCGCGATCCGCTTCGGTCTCGCGGTGGACGGCGAGATCGCCGCGAAGTCGGTCTTCGCGCGCAAGAACTACTTCTATCCGGATCTGCCGAAGGGCTACCAGATCAGCCAGTACGAGCTGCCGGTGGTGCGTGGCGGCAGACTGCCGGTCCAGGTCGGTGAGCGCGAGAAGATGATCGCCCTGACCCGTGCACACCTCGAGGAGGATGCCGGCAAGTCGCTGCACGAAGGACTCGGCCAGGCAGCCCAGGGGCGATCGGGAATCGACCTCAACCGGGCCGGAACACCACTGCTCGAGATCGTCACCGAGCCCGACATGCGTTCGGCCGCGGAAGCCGTCGCTTACGCCCGGGCGCTGCACGCGCTGGTACGCTGGATCGGCATCTGCGATGGCAACATGCAGGAAGGCTCGTTCCGCTGCGATGCCAACGTCTCGGTCAGACCGGCAGGCGAGACGCTTTTCGGCACCCGACGCGAGATCAAGAACCTCAATTCCTTCCGCTTCCTGCAACAGGCGATCGACTACGAGGTGCGCTGGCAGATCGCCACCATCGAGGACGGCGGCAGCATCGAGCAGGCAACGGTCCTGTTCGACGCGGACAGCGGCGAGACGCGTGCGATGCGCTCGAAGGAGGATGCCCACGATTACCGTTACTTCCCCGACCCGGACCTGCTGCCGCTGGTCATCGACCGCCAGTGGGTGGCGCAGGCTCGCGCCGAGTTGCCCGAACTGCCAGCTGCCCGGCGCGAGCGGTTGATGGCCGACAGCGGGCTGTCCGCTTACGACGCCAGCATCCTGACCGCTTCGCTCGACCTGGCGAACTACTACGAAGCGACCGTTACCGCCGCGGGCAAGGAAAACGCCAAGATCTGTGCCAACTGGGTGATGGTCGACCTGGCGGCGCGGCTGCACAGGGAAGACCGCGACATCGGCGAGTCACCGATCTCGGCGGCGCAGCTCGGTGGACTGATTGCCCGCATCGCCGACGGAACGATCTCGACGAGCATGGCGCGCAAGGTCTTCGACGAGCTCTGCAGCGGCGGCCAAGCCAGTTCGGCCGACGCGATCATCGCCAGTCAGGGGCTGCAGCAGATCAGTGACAGCGGCGCGCTGACGGCACTGATCGACGAGTTGCTGGCCGCCAACCCGGGCATGGTTGCCGAGTTCAGGTCAGGCCGGGAAAAGGCGTTCAACGCTCTGGTCGGTCAGGTGATGAAGGCGACGCGCGGCCAAGCCAACCCGCAGCGGGTCAGTGAATTGCTGCGGCAGAAGCTCGCCTGAAAGCCCGCCGCTCGCCCGGACGGGAAGCCGCCGCGCGCCGTCAGGGTCGCCCGGAAGGCGGCCGCTTGGAGAGTTCGATGAAGCGGCGCAGGTCATCGTCGTACTTCAGGCGAATCGTGTCGCGGTCCTTCTTCTTCGATTCGATCACCGACTCCTGCGCCCGGATCTCCTGATCGGCATCGCGCAGGCCCTTCGCCACCTCGACCGGCAACTGCCGGTTCCTGTAGAACTCGGCCTCATCCTCGAAGCGCTTGCGCTGACGACGCACATCGGCGATCCGTTCCTCGGCTGCCTTGATGGCCGCGCTCAGGTCCCGCTCGGCGCGCGCCCGCATCAGTTCGATATCCTTCTCGCTGCCATAGGTGTTGAGCAGCGCTTGGTCCTTCCGCCTCTGCTCGCTGAGCAACCGCTCCTGTTCGCGGCGGCGCTGCTCTTCGGCGGCTCGCTGGGCGCGCTGCTCGGGACTCAGTGGTGCCTCGACGGTGCGCACGGGCCGACCGGACACGCCGATCTCGCGATACGCCCGCCCGATGCAGATGGCCGGCAGGATGTCACCGCAGACCTGCTTGCCCGAGTCATCGTGGCAACAGAAGATCGTCACCCCGGCAAGCGCCGGCGGCGCGACTGCCAGTGCCACCAGTAGCAGGAGGCTTCTGCTAGGCGACACGCGCAATGCCATACTGCTGCCGATAGGCAGCGACCACCGCCTCGTTCTGCCGGAGTTGCGGACTGTTGCGGAGAAAGCCCATCAGGTCGTCCAGCGTCGCGACGGCGACCACCGGCATGCCGTAATCGCGCTCAACCTCCTGCACCGCGGACAACTCGCCCTGACCCCGCTCCATGCGGTCGAGGGCGATGACCACGCCGGCAGGCGAAGCACCCGCGGCGCGAATCAAATCCACCGATTCGCGAATCGACGTGCCGGCGGTGATGACATCGTCGATGATCAGAACGCGACCGGCGAGTGGCGCACCGACGATGCTGCCGCCCTCACCGTGATCCTTGGCCTCCTTGCGATTGAAGGAGAACGGCAGGTTCAGTCCTCCCCGGGCGAGCGCCACCGCAGTCACCGCGACCAGCGGAATACCTTTGTAGGCCGGACCGAACAGACTATCGGCAACGATCCCGCTGCTGCTGATCGCCTTGGCGTAGAATTCGGCCAGCCGACCGAGGGCGGCGCCGTCGTTGAACAGGCCGGCGTTGAAAAAGTACGGCGACAGCCGGCCCCCTTTGGTTCTGAACTCGCCGAAACGGAGCACGTTCTGCGCCACCGCGAATTCGATGAACTGCTGTCGGAAATCCATGGACTCTATTTCACTGAAAGCCGGTCTCGGCGCCTGCCAGCTATGTTACGCATCATTACGCTGAACCTCAACGGCATTCGCTCGGCGTGGCGCCGGGGACTCCTGCCCTGGCTCGACAGGCAGAACGCCGACATCGTCTGCGTTCAGGAACTGCGAGCCCACGCAGCGGACCTCGACGAGCAGATGCAGGCGCCCGCTGGACTGCATGCCTACTACTGCCACGCCGGCAGGAAGGGCTACAGCGGCGTCGGCCTGTGGTGCCGGACTAAGCCCGACCAGGTGGTCGATCACCTCGGCAGCGCCGAGTTCGACCCGGAAGGCCGCTACCTGCGTGCCGATTTCGGCAGGCTGTCGGTGGTGTCCCTGTACCAGCCGTCCGGGTCCAGCTCGGACGAGCGTCAGCAGGCCAAGTACCGCTTCATGGCGCTGATCGGCCCACATCTGAAACGCCTCGCCGACAGCGGCCGCGAGATCATCGTCTGCGGCGACTGGAACATCGCGCATCAGGAGATCGACCTCAGGAACTGGCGCAGCAACCGCGGCAATTCCGGCTTTCTGCCCGAGGAGCGCGCCTGGGTCAGCGGCCTGCTGAATGAGGATGGCTGGTGCGACGTGTACCGCCGCCTGCATCCGGAGGCTACCGGCGAGTCATACACCTGGTGGTCCAATCGCGGTCAGGCGTGGGCGAAGAACGTCGGCTGGCGACTGGACTACCAACTGGCGACCGCAGACATCGCCGGCAGGGCCCGGCGAGCTGCCATCTACAGACAGGAGCGCTTCAGCGACCACGCCCCACTGACGATCGACTACGACTGCACGCTGACAAGTTCCGACAAGCATTGATCTTCGCCAGCGTTTTCTATAATGTGAAGGTCTCGTCGAGAGCTCCCGTAGCAGCTGCGTTCTTCCTGTCATCACCTTCCACTGTGAGGCCCACAATGTCCGAAGTCACCGATCTTTCCACCGCCAACAAACAGAAACTCGTCTCCGACATGAAGGTCGTGGTCGCAGACGCAGAGGAGATCCTGCGCGCCACCGCCGGCGTTGCGGGTGACAAGATGGGCGACCTGCGCGAGCGCTTCGGCGAACGGCTGCGCGACGCCCGCATCCGGCTGGCTGACGCCGAAGCGGCGCTCGTCGACCGCACCAAGGCTGCCGCTCGCGCGACCGACGACTACGTGCACGAGAACCCCTGGCGCGCCGTCGGCCTGGCTGCAGCCGTCGGTTTGCTGCTTGGCGTGATCATCGGCCGTCGCTGATCAGCGCGGACGCGATGAGCGATCGCCCCGGCGGTGTCAGCGGCGGCTTGCTGGCGGCAGCGAAGAACAGCGCCGCGACACTGCTGGCCACCGGCCGAACGCGCCTCGAACTGCTCGGTAACGAGTTCGCCGAGGAGAAGCTGCGTGCACTCCGTCTGCTGTTGCTGGCGCAGGTCGCGGCATTCTGTCTGATCATCGGCACCATTCTCGTGCTTGGTCTGGTCACCATCTTCTACTGGGAGTACCGGGTTCTGCTGCTGACCGTTCTGAGCGCCCTCTTCCTGCTTGCCGGTGGCGCCACCCTGCTCGTGCTGCGGCGCGCGGCGCACGGGCGCCGGCACCTGTTCACCACCAGCATCGCCGAGCTTGAGCGCGACATTCGTCTGTTGCAGGGCGCGGTACGCAGTGAATCAAGAGCTGATTGACCTTGCTGTCGAGCGCGGCCGGCTGCTCGAGCGCATCAGCAGCCAGCGCCAGTTGCTCGCGCAGCAGTTGCAGCCGGTAGGCGCGGCAATGGGAGCAGCCGACCGCGTCGTCGCCAGCGCCCGCAGGTGTGGCGACTACCTCAAGCGACATCCCGAACTGGTCGCGACGAGTGTCGCCGTGCTTGTCATCCTGCGCCCGAGCCGCGTCTGGCGGTGGGGCAGACGCGGCTTCTTCGCCTGGCGTACCTGGCGCATGCTGCGCCGGGAACTGTCGGACCTCGGCTTCGTCGACCGCACTTGAGCAGGCGCCACGGGCCGCCTGCCCGCCGCCCGCCAACGGATCGCCGGCCCCAGGCAGATCTCGAGCAGCCTCAGCTCCAGACTCCCAGTGCCTGCATCTGCCGCGTCGCTGCTGCCGCCCAGCCACGATTGGCGGCGGGACTTGCGGGACTCGGATGCAGCACGCGACCGATCCGCACCGGCGTCCCGGCCAAGGCCGCGGTTGCCCGCTGCTCGGCAAAGGCACCGACGCCGATCACCCAGGAGGGCTGCAGAACCGACACCAGGACCCTGAGGTGAGCGTCACAAGCGCTGCGCAACGGCTCCGCCTCGGCTGCCGGCAACTTGTCGGGGGTCAGGTTGCGGCCGCGATCGAAGAAAGCCAGGGGGCAGTAGTTGGCGACGAAGTGCTCGGCAAAGAACGCATCGGCGCTGCCGAAACGCTCGCGGAACAAGCCCCACAGCCTTCGCCCGCTGACCTCGGAGCGCTCGCAGGCGAAACCTTCGATGCGTCGCCACGGGTTCTCCCGCGAGGGTCTGGCCACGTCAGCCCGGATCCCCAGCCAGTCCCGCACGGCGGCGACCTCGCCGAACGGAACGCCACTCTGCACCATCCCGAAGGGCCCCGGGTTCATGCCGAGAAAAACGACCTTGCGGGCACTTGTGGCGTAACGGCGAAGATAGCTCTCGTGCGCAGACCACGCGTAGGTCAGCGGGTCGTAAACGTGACTGACGGGCGGCCCGAAACTGAGCTGCGACAGCCTGTCGGACAACTCGCGGGCGGCGGCGATCAGTGCGGTGGCGACGGCTGCGTCTCGTTCCACGGTGCAACCTTCAGCAGCAGAGCCATACCCGGCGCGGCAAGCAGGAAGCAGAGGACAAAGAAGCTGAACCAACCCACTGCCTCGACCAGGGCGCCGGCACCGGCATTGATGAAGGTCCGCGGCACGGCGGCCAGGCTGGTGAACAGTGCGAACTGGGTAGCGGTGAATGCCGGATTGGTGGCGCGCGCGATGAAGGCGGTGAAGGCCGCGGTACCGAGGCCGACCCCCAGATACTCGGCGGCGATCACGCTCGCCAGCGCCGCCCGGTCGATGCCATCGATGCTCGTCTGCACACCGCGCCAGGCGAGCCAGGCGAAGCCCAGGATGGTGAACATCTGGACCAAGCCGAACAGCCAGAGCGCACGGTTGATTCCCAGCCGGACCATCCACAGCCCGCCGAGCAGGCCGCCAAAGACCGCCGGCCAGAGTCCGGCATGTTTGGCGATGACACCGATGTCGGTCTTGCTGTAGCCAAGATCGAGGTAAAAGGGCGTCGATAGCGCCGTCGCCAGCGAATCGCCCAGCTTGTAGAGAAAGATGAAGCCGAGGACCAGCAGCGCACCCGACCAGCCCTTGCGGGCGATGAACTCGTGGAAGGGTTCAACCACCGCCTGGCGCAAGGTCTTCGGCGCGCCGGACACGCGCGGTTCGGTCACCAGTACCGCCATCACCATTCCCGGCAGCATGAAGGCGGAGGTGATCCAGAAGACCTGTGCCCAGGGCAGCAGATCGGCAAGAATGAGTGACAGCGAACCCGGCACCAGACCGGCGATTCGATAGGCATTGACATGCACCGAGTTGCCGAGGCCGAGTTCCTGGTCACTGAGGATCTCACGGCGATAGGCGTCGAGCGCAATGTCCTGGGTTGCCGACAGGAAGGCCAGCGCAACCGACAGCCAGACGACCGGCATCAGGTTGGCCGTCGGCGACAGGCCGCCGAGGAAACCGATCGAAAACAATAGTCCGACCTGCGACAGCAGCATCCAGCCACGCCGGCGACCGAGCGGCAGACGGTAGCGATCCAGCAACGGCGCCCAGACGAACTTCCAGGTGTAGGGGAACTGAATCAGCGCGAAGAGGCCGATCGTCTTCAGATCGATGCTCTCGCTGCGCAACCAAGCCGGCAGCAGGTTGAGCAGCAGGTAGAGCGGCAGGCCGGAACTGAAGCCGGTCAGCACGCAGATCAGCATCCGCCTGGTCAGCAGCAGGCGTAGCCAATCGGGCATCATCAACTGCCGCGTCCGAGGCGATAGAAGGCGAGGCTGCCGTTCAGGTTGGGATCTTCAGTGACCTCGCGGCCAGCCTCATCGAAGGTCAGCCGCTCGCGAATCTCAATCCCAAGCCGCGTGCACAGATCCTCGAAATCGGCGACGGTGAAGAAGCGTACGTTGGGCGTATCGAACCAGTCGTAGGGCAGATCCTCGGAAACCGGCATGTGCCCTTCGGCTATCGCCGCGCGGTTGGTCCGGTAAGCGAAGTTGGGAAAGCTGACCACCGCCTCGTCGGCGACACGCAGCATCTCGTTGAGGATGCCCTCGGTCGCATGCATCGTCTGCAGTGCCTGCGAGATGATCACGTGATCGAAGGACTTGTCCTCGAAGCCTGACAGCCCGCACTCAATGTCCATCTGGATGACGTCGACGCCGTTGCGAATGCAGCCAAGAACGCTGTCGTCGTCGATCTCGACGCCATAGCCGGCGACATCGCGCGTCTCGCTGAGATAACGCAACAACCGGCCGTCGCCACAACCGAGATCCAGAACGCGTTCACCTGGTGGAATCCAGCTGGCGATGACGGCAAAGTCGAAACGCTCCCGCTGTTCCGCCTTGACTCTTCTCTCGTGCTCGGTCATACGGCGATGTTCTCCAGATAGGCGCGCAGCACGGCGTGATAATGCGGATCGTCGAGCAGGAACGAGTCGTGTCCGGCGTCACATTCGATCTCGGCATAGGCGACGTGCAGGCGATTGTGCAGCAATGCGAAGACGATCTCCCGCGAACGCGCCGGCGAGAATCGCCAGTCGGTCGAAAAGCTGGCAACGAGGAAGCTTGCCCGGGCACGAGCCAGCGCGGCGGCCAGGTTGCCGTCGTAGTCATAGGCGGGGTCGAAATAGTCGAGCGCCTTGGTCATCATCAGATAGGTATTGGCATCGAAGAACTTCGCGAACTTGTCACCCTGATAGCGGAGGTACGACTCGACCTCGAAATCGACGTCGTAGCTGAACTTGTGCTCTCCATGCCGCAACTGGCGACCGAATTTCTCGCCCATCTGGCTATCGGAAAG
>ERZ761607.1496-NODE-1496-length-28923-cov-5.956596_pt1 | contig 28923 bp, 27 predicted proteins | sample MGYA00511164_ERZ761607 | MGnify/ENA primary metagenome ERZ761607 (study PRJEB28899, sample SAMN02445080) | bioreactor sludge metagenome | biome: EBPR sludge | place: Australia: Brisbane, Thorneside Wastewater Treatment Plant | collected 2011-06-22 ... | reverse complement strand
AGCCGCGAATCACCGGAGATGCACCGCTGCACGATGCTGCCGTGGGAGTTGGGCACAGCCACGGGGGAGAGGATGACGCTGGCTCCTGGCCGATCAAAGGCAGCAGGCACCTTCCAGGTGCCCGGCACCGCGCAGGAACTCCGCTGCGGTCATCCTTCGCTTCCCCTCGGGTTGAACATCGAGGGCTTCAAGGCATCCGTCGCGGCAATGGATCAGTAGCCTGCCTTCCGGGGCGTGGACCGATCCGGGGGGGCGAACCGGCACGGTTGCATCGGCCGGGCGCCCCGCCAGGACTTTGAAGTGGATGGTCCTCCCATCGCCGAACCGCAACTGTGTCCATGCACCAGGGTGCGGTGAAAGTCCGCGGATCTGGTCATGCACCTTGGCGGCCGCTTCAGTCCAATCAATGCGGCAGCCCTCGGAGGAGAGCTTGGGTGCGGTCGGCAGCGGCAAGGTCCCGGCGGTCTGGGGACGGCTGCTGTGCGTTCCGCGGAGCACGTGCTGAATGGTGCGCACCAGCAATGCTGCTCCTGCCGTCATCAGGCGGTCATGCAGTTGACCGGCATTCTCCTCGGGCCCGATCTCCACCTGCACCTGGTCGATGATGTCACCGGTATCGACCTCCTCGCGGATGAAGAAGGTGGTGGCGCCGGTGATGCGCTCTCCGTTGATGATGGCCCAATTGATGGGAGCAGCCCCGCGATAGGAAGGGAGCAGGGAGGCGTGAAGGTTGATCGTTCCGAGCCTGGGCCGCTGCCAGACCGCCGCCGGAAGCATCCGGAAGGCCACCACTACGAACAGGTCCGCCGCATAGCCGTCGAGAGCCTCCAAGAAGACAGGGTCGCGAAGCTTCTCCGGCTGGAGCACCGGCAGGCCATGCTCGATCGCATAGCGCTTGACCGCACTCATTCGTAATTGCCTGCCACGGCCCGCCGGCCTGTCGGGTGCCGTGACCACTGCTGATACGCGGATGCCCGCACGCAGCAGCGCATCGAGGCTGCCCACCGCGAATTCGGGCGTGCCCATGAAGATGATGCGCTTCTGCGCTAAGGAATCCTCCATGATTGGAGGTGCGAAGGTGGGATGCGGAACCGGTAGGGGAGCATGGCATCCTCCCCCGCGTAATCAACGCCCACCCGTGGACTGGATTGGATTCCCTTGCGCGCGATGCGGAAGCCATGGTCCTCTAGGCTGATGGGGCCGGTGCAGAGGTCGAGTCCTGTGTGCCGGGTGGTGATGCCCAAGGCCGTGGTGAGCAATGCTGGCCCTCCGGTGCGCAAGGGGCTCCCGCCCCTACGCCGCTGCATCTGGTCCACGCCCTCGAATGGCGCCACTGCTCTGATGAGGACGGCGTGCGGCACACCGCTACGATGGGTGACCACGTTGAACAGGTGATGCATCCCATAGCACAGGTAGACGTAGGCGTGTCCGCCCTCGAGGTACATCGCTCTCGTCCGTTCTGTAATCCGGTTGCCGAAGGCATGGGAGGCACGGTCCGTCGCACCCGCATAGGCCTCCGTCTCGATGATGATGCCGCTGGTGCGCACGCCTTGGAATTCCGTTGCCAGCACCTTGCCCAGCAGGTCCTGTGCGATGCGGACCACATCGGCGCGCAGGAAGAAGGCCCGCGGCAGGCGTGAGCTCATGGTCGCAAGCCATTGCGCTCATCCTCGTCGTACCGCTCGGCTTCGACATCGCGCTCGTAGGCGGCCAACGGCTCGGCGGAGCGATCGTCGTTGCGGAGGCCGCGGCGGCGGGTATCTGCTACGCACGCATCGCAGCGCCCGCAGGGCTGCGGGGACGGCTCATCGAAATAGGTGAGCAGCCTGACCATCCGGCACCCCTCGCTGCCGCGCACATAGGCCAGCATCGCTTGCAGCCGTTGCTCGGCACGCTCCTGCCGGAGGCGGAGGGCTTGCGGGTCGAGCGTCAGCCGATCGGCATCCAGCCGCGGCGCGAGCAAGGTGGCGGATGGCGCATCCGAGCGCTTCCTGTAGGAGAGGATGCCCATCCGCTCGAGCTCTTCGAGGCCTCTCTCCACGCGCTCCGGTACCATCCCGGTGAGGCGCCCGATGCGCGCCTCATCGATGATCGCGGCCTCCTCGAAGAGGCCGCCATGCAGTCGGAGCAGCGCCTCCACCAGCGGTCCCAGCCGAACGTCTTGCAAGCGGAGGCGATAGACGTCTGCCGGCGCAGCCCGCATCAAGACCCGCGAAGGGGAGTGAGCGCCGTCGCTCAGCGCCAGCAATCCGCTCAGCTCGATCGCCTTCAGGGCGTTCAGCACCACCGCAGGCCGGAGTTTCGTGCGTGCTGCGAGAGCCGTGAGGTCGATTTCATATGATTCCCCGAGGCCAGAGCCCAATGCGATCCCGTGCAGGTCGGCGACAGCCTGATAGGTGCGGCGAACCTCGGGCAGCGTGGGGTAGCTGCCGCGCAGCCGCTCCCATGCGCGGTCCTCATCTCCAGGACCCGTGAGGAGAAAGGCATAAGCCGTTCGCCCATCGCGCCCGCCCCGCCCCGCCTCCTGGTAGTAGCTCTCCAGGTCAGGGGGCGGTTCGAGGTGAATCACGCTGCGCACGTCGGCTTTGTCGATGCCCATGCCGAAGGCATTGGTGGCGACCACGCAGCGCACGGCGCCGGCCGTCCAATCCTGCTGGATTGCATCGCGCTCGCGGGGCGGTAGCCCTGCGTGGTACGCCACGGCCGAATGCCCTTGCTGCTGCAGGAACCGTGCGATGCGCACGGTCCCCTTTCGGTCGCGCATGTAGACGATGGAACTGCCTTCCACATGATCGAGGATGCGCAAGAGCCGGCCCATGCGGTCCTCGCCACGGCTCACCCAGAGCACCAGCTCAGGCCGTGCGAAGGAGCCCCTGATCAGGTTCCTGGGGGGGATGCCGAGCCGGTCCATGATATCTCGCGCCACCTCGGCCGTGGCGGTTGCTGTAAGGGCGATCACCGGCACGCCTGGAACCGCTTCGCGCAACTCGGCCACTTGCAGGTAGGCGGGCCTGAAGTCATAGCCCCATTGCGAGATGCAGTGCGCCTCATCCACCGCTATCAGCCCCAAGGGGAGTCGCTTCAACCGAGCCTTGAAGACCTCGGTCCCCAAGCGCTCGGGCGAAACGTAGAGGAAGTCCAGCTTCCCATTGGCTGCGGCTTCCAAGGTGTTGTCGATCTCGGCCCAGCGCATGCCGGATGAGATCTGCCGCGCATTCACCCCGCGCCTGCGAAGCCCCTCCACCTGGTCCTTCATCAGTGCGATCAAGGGGGAGACGACGAGGCATAGCCGGCCCATGGCCAAGGCGGGCACCTGGTAGCATAGGCTCTTGCCTCCGCCGGTTGGCAGGAGCGCGAGCGTGTCATTCCCGCTGAGCACGGACCGGATGATGGACTCCTGCCCCGGCCTGAATCCAGCATAGCCCCAATGGCGCTGAAGGACGTCATAGGGCCGGAAACGAATAGGCAAGACAGCTGACATCTGTTAACAACACGGCTGCGCTCGGGCCGTTACATTGCGCCGGTCACGATTGCGGTCATTCTACATTTGTTCCTTACGCAGCAAGCACATGGAAGGCATCAGCACCGGCCAAAAGATAGCGATCGAGCGCACCCGTGATTCGAGGCTACCGGCCACCGACCTTTCGAACGTCAAGTTCGGCCGCGTCTTCAGCGACCACATGTTCGTGATGGACTTTGCCGATGGCGCATGGGGGCGCCCGGTAATCAGGCCTTTCGCCGATATGCTCATGAGCCCAGCTACGCTGGTGCTGCACTATAGCCAGACCATCTTTGAAGGCCTTAAGGCCTACCGCCAGGCCGATGGCGGAGTGGCGCTCTTCAGGCCGCAGGCGAACATCGCACGGATGAATCGCAGCGCCCATCGCATGTGCATGCCCGCCATCCCCGAGGACCTCTTCCTGGAGGCGCTCACGGAGCTGGTGCGGATTGACCGTGATTGGATCCCGGGGGGGGCGGATGCTTCGCTCTACATCAGGCCGTTCATGTACGCCAGCGACACCTACATCGGCGTGCGTCCCAGCGAGGGCTACCGATTCATCATCTTCACCTGTCCCGTGGGCGCTTATTACACCGAACCCGTTCGCGTGAAGGTGGAGACGACCTACAGCAGGGCCTTCCCGGGCGGAACGGGCGAGGCCAAGTGCGGAGGCAATTATGCCGGGGGCCTGTACCCGGCCAAGCTGGGCCAGGACCAAGGTTTCCATCAGTTGGTCTGGACAGATGGCCTCACCCATCGCTACATCGAGGAGAGCGGTACCATGAACATCTTCTTCAATGTGGATGGGACCCTGGTGACGCCTGCGCTCGATGGCACCATCCTGCGCGGCATCACCCGTGATAGCATGATCCGCATCGCCCATGACCTGGGGGTGAAGGTGGAGGAGCGCAAGGTCTCGGTGGAGGAGATCCAGCAGGCCGCACGGAGTGGCAAGCTCCGGTCCGCATTCGGTGCAGGCACTGCCGCCACCATCGCGCACATCCAGAGCATCGCTTTCGGGGATGAGGTCTTCGAGCTTCCCGATGTCGCCACCCGGGAGTTGGCCAACCGCATCGGCGACCGGCTTGACGATATCCGCCGGGGCAGGATCGATGATCCCTTCGGATGGATGGTGCCGGTAAGCTGAGGGCTAGGCCTGATTACCTGAGGAGGGCCTCCGTGAGGGGGCCTTTCTCGTTCCTGAGACCAGACCGCGCAGGCTGTCAGGAAGGATGGCGAGGCCCGGCAGCGTGAAGAAGGCCATGTGCGCCGGCCAGTCCAGCGCAGCGATCCCGAGCAGCACGCCACCGACAACGCCAGCCCCGAAGACGAGCCCGGTGAGGTGCAACGCCCGGAAAGCGAGCCGATCGAACCGGGAGGGTGGGGAAGCAGGCCGGCCGGTGGGCGCATTGCACATCGCAGCGCCCGGTGACTTGGGCTGGTCACAGGCGCTGCGGTAGTGGCGCAACCGCTCGTCGTAGGCCGATCGCAGGCCCTGGTCACGCAGGGTGACGTAGGCCTCATGAAGTGCATGGAAGACCTCGCTGGCCTTCACGGAATCATTTCGGTCGGGATGCCAGCGCTTCACGCGCTCACGGTAGGCGCGCTTGATCTCGCTCGTGGTGGCATCGCGCGGCACTCCCAGCACCTTGTAGTGGTCGTAGCGTAGCGTGCGCTCCATCGTTGGCTGGTTGAATGGGGTGCTCCCTGGGGCGGAACGCACGCTCCTCGTTCCGCGGCATATGCGATCGGCTGTCCGAAGTTATCTTACCAGCAAGCAACGCATGCACCCTTCGATCCTTGCCTTGGCGTTCGTGCTGCTCCTGGCCCCGGCGGCCGCTTGGAGCCAAGCCGTGCTCACCGGCCGGGTGGTGGAGGCGGGCACCCTGCGGCCGCTTGCGGGCGCCCATGTGCGGTGGGAGGGTGCCAAGGCATTGGCCATAAGCGATGCCGGGGCTGGTTTCAGCCTGCCGCTGCCCTTGGCGGAGAAGGCCTGCCTCGTGGTGAGCCACACGGGTTTCTCCACCGAGCGACGGTTGTTCGAAACGGCTTTGATCGGTGGGTCGCCGGTTGTCATCGCCCTCGCCCCGAAGCCGGTGGAGCTTGGGCTGGTCGAGGTCAGGGCGCGGGTGGCACCGGAGGAGATCTACCGGCGTACCGACCTGCACGTAGGGGCATTCGCAGTGAACGAGCAGGGCTTGTGGGTGCTGGCTTACGACAAGCCCCGGCTCTGGCACCGTGAGGAACATGCCGGTGAACAGGTGCTGCTCTCCTCCCGGCTCATCCTGCTGGATGCAGCCTTCCGGGAGTTGGCTTCCGTTCACCTGCCCGCCCCGGCCAGGCGTCTGGTTCGCGACCACGCCCGCCGCGTGATCGTTGAAGGAGTCGAGGAATCCTGGCTGCCTGCGCTCATCGATGGGGAGCTGGCCCTCCAGCGCATCAGCGTGGAAACCCTGCGTGAACGGGTGCTCCCGTGGACGGACAGCATCGCCGGGAGCCTCGTGGGCAATAACCGGAGCGAGGCCTTTCCCGCGTTCGATCATTACCTGCACCGGATCGAGGCCGGCCGAACCGCGCTGCTCTGCTCTGTGCAGGATGATTTCATGATGGAGCTCTTCCGCAGCCAGTACAAATACATGGATGGGCGCAGCAAGGTGGTGGCCATGGACCTTGAGCGTGAACTGGGCATCGATCGGGAGGTGATCGCCGGCTTCATGACCGGGTTCCACAAGCAACTCTACTTCAAGGTTCCGTATGCGCCGCTGTTCAGGGTGCGCGACACCCTCCATGTCTTCGACCACGCCAGAGCCAGCATCAGGCGATTCACGGCCGAAGGGGAGGCGGTCGACGAGGTCGGAATGGTCCATCTCGGCGACCGGGCCTACAGGCGCCTGCTGCTGCAGGATGCCGCTGAAGAGCGGATCTACGCGGTGTTCCAGCGAGGCCCTTGGGTGGCGTTGCGCAGCGTGGATCCGTCCACCGGGGCCTTTGGACCGGAGCAGGGCCTGCTGCACCCGTATCCCGAGGAGGTGCAAGTGCATGGAGGGCATGCCTACTACGTATACCGGCCGCACGGATCCACCCAGAAGCGGACGCTCTACCGTGAGCCGCTGCGTTGAGCGGAGGTCAATCCCCTGCGCGTACCACCGCCTCGCACCGCACCGGGAATCTCACGCTGCGCGCGATGAAACAGTACTTGTGGACCTCGCCGTGGAAGTGGCGTGCCTTTTCGAGCATCGATGCCTCGGCCACCGCCACCTGTGGGTGAAGCACGGCCTCGGTGAAATGTCCGCCGCCATCCCGTGTGAGTGCCAGCGTGCCCTCGGCCCGATCGCGGTAGCCGATCACGTTGATGCGGGCACGCGCGCAGAGGGCCAAGTAGGTAAGCAGGTGGCATTGGCTCAGCGCCGTGAGCAGCAGGTCCTCGGGGTTGTGCAAAGAGGCATCGCCGCGGAACATCGGGTCCGCTGTGCCCCGCAGATCGGGCTTGCCGGCTATGCGGATCACATGTTCGCGTGCGTAGCTCTCGTAAGAGCGGGTGTGGGTGCCTCGCCAGAGCAGGTCGAGCGCGTACACATGATGGTCGGCCATGGGGTGAAAGTAGAACGCCCGGACCAGCGGTGGCACGGGCGTTCCGCAAGCGCCGATCGGATCAATGCTTCGATCCGCCGGAGAAGGATGGCGTGAATCCCACGCTCTTGAAGAAGAAGGCGTACTTATCCGCTTGTTCCTCGATGATCTTGCTGGTGGGCTTGCCAGCGCCGTGGCCGGCCTGGGTCTCCACGCGGATCAGCACCGGTGCATCGCCCTGCTGGGCCGGCTGCAGCGCGCTGATGAACTTGAAGCTGTGCGCGGGCACCACGCGGTCGTCGTGGTCGGCGGTCATCACCATCGTGGCCGGGTACTTCGCGGGCTTCACGTTGTGCAGCGGGCTGTAGGCCTTCAGGTAGGCGAACTCCTCCGGGCTGTTCTCGGCATTGCCGTACTCGGGCACCCAGCCGAAGCCGGCGGTGAACTTCTGGAAGCGGAGCATGTCCAGCACGCCCACCTCGGGGAAGCACACGCCGAACAGGTCGGGACGCTGCGTCATCACCGCGCCCACGAGCAGACCGCCGTTGCTGCCACCGTTGATGCCCAGGTGCGGGGTGTCGGTCCACTTCTCGGCGATCAGGTATTCCGCCGCCGCGATGAAGTCATCGAACACGTTCTGCTTCTTCTCCTTCATGCCGGCCCTGTGCCAGTCCTCGCCGTACTCGCCACCGCCGCGCAGGTTGGCCAGCGCGAACACGCCGCCCTGTTCCAGCAGCAGCATGCGGCTGGTGCTGAAGCTAGGCGTCAGGCTCACATTGAACCCACCATAGGCATAGAGCAGCGTGGGGTTCTTGCCGTTCTTCTCCACGCCCTTCCTGTGCACGATGAACATGGGCACCTTGGTGCCGTCCTTGCTGGTGTAGAACACCTGCTCGGTGACGAAGTCGCTTGGGTCGAACTTCAGCTCGGGACGGAACCACACCTCGCTCTTGCCGGTGGCGTAGTCGTACTTGTAGATGCTGCCGGGGTCGGTGAAGCTGGTGAAGCTGTAGAAGCTGAACGTGTCGCCGCGCTTGCCGCCGAAGCCGCCCGCGCTTCCGATGTCGGGCAGCGCGATCTCCTGCTTGTCGGTGCCATCGAGCTTCATGCGGTAGAAGCGGCTGGTGGCATCCTTCAGGTATTCCGCGAAGAGCAGTCCGCCGCCGGTGCTCACGCCCTGCAGCAGTTCCGGGGCCTGAGGGATGATGTCCTTCCAGTTCTCCTTGGCGGGGTTCTTCGGGTCCACCTCCACCAGGCGGTAGTTGGGCGCGTCCACCTCGGTCATCACCAGGAACTTGCCGGTGCCGGGCACGAAGTCCACGATACTGGTCTTGTGGTCGAAGCCGGTCTGCAGGGGCACCCAGGTGGTGGCCGGGGAGGGGATGCCACCGCTCCGCAGGTCGTGGAAATGCATCTCGTAGCCGTCGGTGCCGGTGCTCACGTACAGGGTGGCGAACTCTTCACCCTCGGTGACGCCGACGCCCACGTAGAGATCGCCGTTCTGGGTGTTCTCCCACACGAGCACGTCCTTCTCCTGCGGATCGCCCAGCTTGTGGTAGTACACCTTCTGGAACTTGCTGGCGGCGCTCAGCTCGGTGCCCTTGGCGGGGGTGGGGTAGCGGCTGTAGAAGAAGCCGTCCTTGTACCACGAGGCCCCGCTGAACTTGCTCCACTTCAGCAGGTCGGTGGTGGGCTGCAGGGTGGTGAGGTCGTACACCATGATCTCCTGCCAGTCGCTGCCGGCCTTCTGGACGCCTACGGCCATGTAGCGATTGTCCTTGCTGTGGCCCATGGGGTTGTACGTGGTTGTGCCGGCCGGGTCAAGTTGATTGGGGTCGATGAATACCCGGTCCTCGCCCTCGAGGCCCTTGCGCACATGGATCACGCTCTGGTTCTGCAGTCCGCTGTTCTTCCAGATGAAGAAGAGGTCTCCCACCCGCATGGGGCCACCCACCTTGGGGAAGTTGTACAGCTCCTCGTAGCGTTTCGCGAGGCTGTCACGGAAGGGGATCTTGGCCAGGAAGGCGTTGGTAACCGCGTTCTGGGCCTTCACCCACTCAGCCGTTTCGGCGCTGGTGTCGTTCTCCAGCCAGCGGTAGGGGTCGGCGATCCAGGTGCCATGCAGGCTGTCGCCTGCTGCGCTATCCCGGCGCGTCGCCGGGTACTCGATCTTCTCCGCCATGGGTTGCTCTGGTGACCCGCAGGCGCTCATCACGGCAAGGGATAGGGCAATGGGAGCGGTCGGTTTCATGGTGAGGCGCTGGATGGTCCGCGCCAAATGTATGCGGGGCCGCAGAGCCATCCATGGCCTTGACAGGTGTGGGATGGACCGTTGCCCGGTCAGGCCCTTCTCTTGCGCGCAAGAGCCGACTGCTTGGGCCGGAGTTCATAGACGGTTCCCTGGCCGGGCATCAGGTGCACCGTGGTATCCAGCTGATCGGCGAGGGTATGGATGAGGTCCATGCCTAGGCTGTTCGGACGCTCCCAGCGGCTGCGGTCGGGAAGGCCCACACCATCGTCGCCGATGCGCAGGTGGAGGCCGCCATCGCTGCCATCGATGTGCACGATGATGGTGCCGCGATCGCGGCCCCTGAAGGCGTACTTGAGCGAGTTGGAGATCACCTCGTTGATCAGGAGCCCCATGGGAATCAACGTATCCACGCCAAGCGTCGGCACCTGGATGCGGATATCGTGCTCGAGGCGGATGTCAATGGCGTAGGCTTGACAGAGGTCGCGCGTAAGCTGCGCCAGGTAGGTGCCCACGTCGATGTTCGCGAGGTCCTTGCTCAGGTAGGTCTGCTCATGCACCAGGGCCATGGCGCTCACGCGGTTCACGCATTCATTGAAGAGCTCCAGCGTCCGCGCGTCCTTCACCTGGTCCATCTGGAAGCGGATCAGGCTCTTCACGATCTGGAGGTTATTCTTCACGCGATGGTGGATCTCCTTGATCATCACCTCCTTCTCCTCCTTGCTGAGCATGGTCTCGCGCAGCTCGCGATTGGTGCGTTCCAGGGTGGACTTGGCCTGGGCGAGCTGCTCGCTCCGCAGGCGGCTCTCGCGGAGCAGGTCGCTGCGCATGGCCACCAGCCAGGCCAGGACGATGGCGAGCAGGCAGGCGGTCACCAGTAGGAACTGCGCCTCGTTCCATCTGTCGTTGAGCGATGCCGTGTGGCTGCTCAGCCCTTTCTCGTGCACCTCGCGGGCGGTTCCGTCGATCACCTTCTGGGCGCGCTGCATCATGATGTGGAAGATGGCCTCCAAGGCCCTCGGGTCGGCGACATGGCCGCCTTTGGCCATCGCTAGGGCGTGCAGCGAATCGGCTTGATGGATGACTCGGCCCAGGTCCTGCTGGAGGCGGTCCATGCCCGGCAGTCCCGCATACCGCTCGCTGATCCCTGCCGCCAGCTGCCTCAGCTTGCCCGATTCCCGGGGCCATTGGTGCTGCTGGGCGGAGATATCCACCCGGTGCACCAGGGAGACGCGGTGCAGCTCGTCGTTCATGCGGCTGAGTTCGTCCAGCAGCATCACCTCTCGTTGGATGCTGGCCTGGAGCACCCGTGAGCGGGACATCAGATTGATTCCGTAGGCGATGAACAGCAGCGCCACCAAGGCGGCAGCCGCCGGCCAGCGTGACCACTTTCGAGCGATGGAACGGAGCATGTGCGCGACCTTGAACGGCCATGGCCGCGCAGGGTTGCGCTCAGGGCTGCGTATTTGCCCTCAGGCGGGCCTCGAAGGCCTGGAGCACCGTGGAGATGCGTGCGTCCGCCACAGCCTTCACTTCCGCATAGATGCGGCGGCTGTTGCTTGCACCCACCCCGCGGACGCGGCCTGCCGGTTCATCCCCTCGCAGCAGCAGGCCGAAATGGATACCGCCCCGAGGCGTTGTCCGATTCCCGGAATGGGTCAGCTCCGAGACCGTTATCCGGCACTCGCCCGCCTTCACATGGATGGTGACCCGGTACTGGATGGTCCCCATCGTCTCGTCGCGCATGCTCAGATGGGCCGAACGGTAATTGACCCGGGCCACGCCCTCGAGCATCCCGCCGTCCCGGTCCGTCCGCAGCGCCCTGGCCCCGGGTTCCTTCCCGAAGGTCCATGTCCAGGCTTCCTGTGCCCGGTCGAATAGGAGCACGGCATTGAGCGGCGCGGTGATGCTGCGGCTGTAGGTGATGGCGCCTGCGGCATCCGCCCCCAGGGGCTGGCACTCGGCGACCGGGCCGAGCAGGGCTGCGAGGATGATCAGGAGCACGGTCCGCACGGACCGCAAGTTAGCTGCATGGTGGGTCAGTGTCGGCCTACATTCGCCTCCTACACTAATACCTGTGTCGACTATGGATCATCGCAGCAAGGGCACTGCAGCCCTCAAGGTGGGGGTGTTCTACGACGGTAGCTACTTCACCCACGTCAGCAACTACTACAACTATGTGCATCCGCACCGCCGGCGTCTCCATATCGGCGGCGTGCATGATTTCATCAAGCACACGCTGGCCGAGCGGGAAGGCACGCGCCCGAGCCTCTGCCACATCATCGATGCCCACTTCTTCCGCGGCCGGTTCAGCGCGCGCGATGCGAACGAGAAGCCCAACCAGCTCTACTATGACCGTGTCTTCGATGATGTGCTGATGTACAACGGGGTCCAGACCCACTACCTGCCCGTGAAGGACCTGCTCGGTCGGAAGCGTGAGAAGGGCATCGATGTGCTCATGGCGCTGGAGACCTATGAGCTGTGCATGCTGAAACGGTTCGATGTGGCCGTGCTGATCGCCAGCGACGGTGACCACGTACCCTTGGTGCGCAAGCTCCACGCGCTCGGCTGCAAGACCATGCTGATGGGGTGGGACTTCGAGTTCACCGATGAGCAAGGGGAGCAGCAGACCACCCGGACCAGCACGGACCTGTGGAATGAGGTGAGCTACCCGCTGCCCATGCATGACCTCATCGAGGAGGGCCTGAAGGAGGATGATGAGGTGGTCCGCGACATGTTCGTGATGCGCGACCCGTCCCGGGACTACGAAGGGGAGGGGGAGCGGCCCGCGGCGGCCCTGGTCGATGATGAGCGCCACCGCAGCACCGTCATGAGCCTGATGAACGGGTATGGCTTCATCCGGTACCCGGACAACAACCTCTTCTTCAGGCACGATGACCTGGAGGGTCTTGCCTTCGAGGATCTCACCGTGAATGATGAGGTGGAATTCAACGTGGCCGTAAACCACCGCGGCCAGCGAGTGGCCAAGCGCATCACCCGTCCGGCTTGACCGATGGTCAGCGCAGAAGGGGGATGCTGAGTGCGAAGCTGCTGCCCTGTCCGGTTCCGCTGCTGAAGGCCCTGAGGCTGCCGCCATGGGCCTCGGCCCATTGCTGGGCGCGGGCAAGTGTTGAACGGCCCTGGGCCTCTCCGGCGGTGCTCCGACCTTTCAGCAAGGCATAGCGCGTGAAGACCTGCTCCAGGTCCTCCGCATCCATGCCGATGCCTTCATCCTCCACGTTCAGGATGGCCGACCCGGCCTCGCACCGCAACGATACCCTGATGCGGGATCCGTGCGCGCTGAACTTCGAGGCATTGCTCACGAGGGCGGTCACGAGCTGGTCGAGCCAATGAGGGTCGCCCAGTACACGCACGCCGGGCTCCATGTCGAGCTGGATGGATTGGCCCTTCCGCTCGATCCGGTGGCGCTGCCGCCCGATGGCCTCGGAAACGAGGCCGCTCAGGTCGACGGGACCGAGCTTCAGGCTGCACATTACGCGGTCGATGCCAAAGTCATCCAGCAGCTCTTCCGTGCTGCGCATGGCCTTGAAGTACTGCTGCTCGGCGAAGTGGATGAGCTCGCCGCGATCCGCTTCAGGCGCTTCGTGCAGCTGCATGATCGCCTGCTGGATGGCTGCAAGCCGGTTGCGCAGGTCATGCGCGAACCGGTGGAGGCGGTCCGATTGATCGGGGGTGGCCTTCATGGCTGGCATCAGGCGCGCGCGAATCGCTGCAGCATGTCCTCGAGGTTGTCCGAATTGATGGGCTTGGGCAGGTAGTGCGCGTCCTTCAGTCCACGGATGGCCTCTATGACATCGGCCTTGGTGCTGGCGGTGAGGAACAGGATGGGGATCGGGTCCTTCGCATGGATCTCCTGGGCCAGTTCGAGCCCCGTCTTGGGCCCCTTGAGGTAGATGTCCATGATGATCAGGTCCGGCCGGTCCCGCCGCATATGCTCCTCGGCTTCCTCCGAGCTTCGCGCCGTACCGATCACCTCGAAGCCCATGCGCTCCAACTGGAGCTGGTAGCTGAACGAAATGATCGTCTCATCCTCGATGATCAGGATCTTCTTCATCTTATCAATGATGGGTTTGAGGTTGGGGTCATAGACGTCGGCCGGCGCGATCGGCGAGCACGCGCTCGAAGCTTTCCACGGAGAGGGCTTTCTCCACGTAGCCCATCACGGACCGGAAGGAGAGGGCCCGCTCCAGATCGCTCGGGCGGTTGCTGCTGCTGAACATCACTACGCTCGTGAGTCCGTTCGGCAGCAGAGCTTCCGCTTCGCAGGTGGCGAGGAACTCGAACCCGCTCACGGCAGGCATGTTTATGTCCACGAACATGAGGTCCGGCAGGTCCATGCCCTTGCGCATGTGCTCGAGCGCCTCCGCAGCACTGGTGTAGCAGGTCACCCGCCCCGTATAGCCCGCCTTCTTCAGCACCAGCTTGGTAACGAAGTTGCAGTCCTCCTCATCATCGATGATCAGGATGTGCAGGACCTCTGTGTGCTGGAGCGTGGCTTGGGGCATGCGTCGCGGTTCAAGCGGTTGGCGGGCGCGTTGAACGGAAGCCGGCCCTGTAAGGTTCGGGCGGCCGTGCCATCGGCAGCCGAAGGGCCTGCCGACTGGTGATCAATCGGACGGCGCTCGCCCGACGCAAGGCAAGCGGATCTTCAGCGCAGGTCCTGGTCGAGGCGAACGATGCTCTCCGGGCTGCCCAGCAGGTAGAGCACATCATCGGTAAGGATGCGGGTGTCGCCCCTCATGTTGGTGATGTACCGGCCGCCCCGGTTGATGGCGAGCACCGTTACGCCGTACTTCTCCCGGAGCCCGGCTTCGCCGATGCTGCGGCCGACCACCTTTCCCCGGCCCTGGGTCACCGGCAGGGTGGCGATCTCGAGCCCTGGTATCGTCAGCGTATCCTGCTTGGCCTGTGCGGCACGGGGCAGGGATGGCGCCCCTCGGAGCATACCGTAGTGCTGGGAGCGGCATTGCGCCACCAATCCCTGGATCCGGTCCTCCGGAATCAGGTACTTGCGCAGCACGCGGTAGAAGATCTCGATGCTGGTCTCGAATTCCTCCGGTATCACCTCATTCGCGCCCACGTCCAGATAGCGCTCCATGTCGCGCACGTACCGCGTGCGCACGATGATGTAGGCGGTGGAGGTGATGCTGCGGATGGCCGCCACGATCTTCACGGTCTGCTCCGAATCGCTGATGGCCACCACGATGACGCGTGCGCTCTCCACGTGGGCCTGTTCCAGCATGTGTGTGTTGCATGCATCCCCGTGCAGCACGGGCAACCCGGCGGAACGGGCCAGTGCGGCCTGATCGGGGTCCTCCTCGATGACAGCGCAGCGCACCCCTGCATTCAGCGCTGCCCTGGCCACGTTCTGTCCATTGAGCCCGTATCCGATCACCACCAGGTGGCCCTTGAGGACGGAGGCGTGCTTGCGTACCTGCTCCAGCTTCACACGCATCACCCGGTCGAGGCGCTCGCTGACCGCAGCCGGTACGAACTGCATGAACACCCGTCGGACGATGCGCTCCGACCTGTCCAGCATGAGCGGTGTTGTGGCCATGCCCAGGATGGAAACGGCCAGGAAGAGCTGGTAGTGGTCGCTGGAGAGCAGGCCGAGTTTGAGGCCGGGGATGGCCAGCACGAATCCGAATTCGCCGAGCTGGAACAGGGAAAGCGCAGTGTGCAGTGCCGTGCGGAGCGGATAGCGCAGCACCCATACGGCGATGGTGGCTGCGAGCACCTTCACAAGGGTGGCGCCGATGAACAGCGCAAGGATGGTCAGCGGCGAGCGCAGGAAGAGCCCTCCATCCACCAGCATGCCGATGGAGACGAAGAAGAAACTGAGGAAGAGCTCATGGAACGGCTGCACGATGCCGGTTGCATGGTAAGCGTGCTCCGTCTCGCTGATCACCAGCCCGGCGAAGAAGGCGCCCAATGCCAGGGATAGGCCCATGGCCTGCGTGGTGTAGGCCGCAGCGAAGCAGATCACCACGATGGTGATGATGAACAGCTCATTGCCCCGCCCTTTGAGCGCCACACGCAGCAGCCGGGGCACCAGGTAGCGCCCGCTAACGAAAACGGCCACCAGGAGGATGGCCATCTTGCCAAGCAGCCAGAGGAGGTCGTTCCCGATATCGTCGCTTTGGCCGGCTAGCAGCGGCGTCAGCAGCATCATGGGCACCACCACGATGTCCTGGAAGATGAGGATCGCGGTGGCCACCCGTCCCGGCGCGCTGTCCGTGCGCCCGCGCTCCTGGAGCGCCCGCAGGACGATGGCCGTACTCGACAGGCAGACCAGGAAGCCGATGAAGATGCCGCTCTCGGTGCGCATGCCGAAGGCATGCAGCACGCCGCCGATGCCCGTGATGGTGAGCGCCACCTGAAGGGCGCCGCCCACGAACACCGTCTTTCCCAGGTTGGCGAGTTTCTTCAGGCTGAACTCCATTCCGATGACGAAGAGCAGGAACACCACGCCGATCTCCGCCAAGGCCACCACCTCCTCCACATCCCTCACCCAGCCCAGCCCATGGGGTCCGGCGATCATTCCCGTGAGGATGAACGCCAGGATGCCCGGTAGCCTGAAACGCCGGAACAGCATGAGGATGCCGGCTGACAGCGCCAGGATAACGACCAATTCACCGAAGAGCGGCGGGGCGTGCATGCATCATTTCTTGAAAACCAGCCATACGGCGGCCACCAGGAACAGGCCGGCAAGCGCATGGTTCCAGCGTAGCGTCTCGTGTCGGAAGGCCACCAGGGTGAACAAGGTGAACACCGCGAGCGTGATCACCTCCTGTAGCACCTTCAGCTGCACCAAGGTGAAGGGACCTCCATGCAGGTTGCTGCCGATGCGGTTGGCCGGCACCTGCAGCAAGTACTCGAAGAAGGCGATGCCCCAGCTGATGGCGATGATGGCGAAGAGCCCCAGCCCACGCCCCCAATCGTATTCCTTGAAGCGAAGGTGCCCATACCAGGCCAGCGTCATGAAGGCATTGGAGAGAATGAGCAGGCCGATGGTGGAAAGGGCTTTCATGCGGCGGTGAGCACGCTGCGAAGGTCGCTTCACCGGTTCCATGGCAATGGCCGGATGCCGGGCATGGTTGAACGCCCTGCTGTTGATCGCGCCCGTAAATTTGCCGGGGTGTTCGAGCATCGCTCCAAGCCCCTGCTGTCCGCCAATCGGTTCGCTTTGCGCCAATTGCGGTACCTCCTGCTTGCCGCAGGGATGGCTTGCGGCTCCCTGGCCATAGGTATTGCAGGATACATGGATCTGGCAGGAATGCGCTTCGTGGATGCCCTGCTCAATGCGTCCATGATCATGGGCGGAATGGGCCCTGTGGACCCGCTCGATACCGATGGGGCGAAGGTCTTTGCCGCTGTGTACGCCCTCTACAGCGGCATCGCGTTGCTGGGGACCATGGCCGTGATCCTCGCCCCGTTGGTGCACCGCATGCTCCACGCCCTGCACTTGGAGCAGCCCGACGGAAGCGCGTGATCGGCGGCGTTGGGCAGCGGAACCGGTCAGTCTCCGGACCTCGTCTCGTTCCAGGTCCGGTATTGGGCTGTCACCGGTGGCTTGCTCCGGTCCGCTTCGCGCAGCGGCTCGCATTCCCGGAGCGTGGCGTGCAACTCGGCGGGCAGCTGCTGATAGAGCCGGGTACCCTCGGTTTTCCATGCGATCATGGCGTCGCTCACCTCTTTCACCACTCGGGCCGGGTTGCCTACGACCACCTTGCGCGGGGCCCATACGCTATCCGCCGGGAGGAAGCTCAGCGCCCCCACGATGCACTCGTCGCCAAGCACGACATTGTCCATGAGCACCGCATTCATGCCCACCAGGCAGTTCCTGCCGATCGTGGCCCCGTGGATGACCGCTCCATGGCCGATGTGAGCGCCCGGATGCAGTACCACCTTCACGCCAGGGAACATGTGGATGGTGCAGTTCTCCTGCACGTTGCATCCATCCTTCACCACGATCTCGCCCCAATCGCCGCGAAGCGCTGCGCCGGGTCCGATGTAAACATCCGCGCCGATCACCACGTTGCCCGTGACCGCAGCCTGGGGATGCACGAAGGCTGAAGGATGCACAACCGGCCTGTATCCGTTGAATTCATAGAGCATGGGGGAAAGTTAGAGGCCCGTCGGTTCCTGAGCCGCGCCATGGGCATGTTAAGCCATCGTTAAGGATTTGCGGCCGCCGGTGCATGAGGGTCGCCCCGGATAGATTTGCGCCCGAAACTCCAGCGCATGGCAATCGAAGCCCTCCTCAGCATCTTCAAACCGCGCGACCGCGTGTTCTTCTATCACTTCGAGGCCTCGGCGGCGAATGTGCTGAAGATGAGCGAGGACCTGATCGCCATCATGAATACCGAGCCCGGCGCGCAGCGCACTGCGCTCCTGGAACGGCTCGAGATCGCCGAGCGGGCCAACGACGACCTGACGCACACCATCTTCACCGACCTGGCGCGGAATTTCATCACGCCCATTGACCGGGAGGACATCCACTACCTGGCAACGAGCCTCGATGACGTGGCCGACTTCATCCTGGCGAGCGCGAAGAACCTCAGCCTCTTCGCCATCGGCAAGCCCGACGAGACCTGCCGCGAGTTGGCCCGGTTGGTGCATGAGGGCTGCGGCATCGTTCAGCTGGCGGTGCAGGGCCTGCGGCACATGCACAAGGCCAATGACCACAACGAGTTCGTGGTCCGCATCAACAGCATGGAGAACGAGGCCGATGAGGTCTATGACCGCGCCATCCAGAACCTCTTCGCCAACGAGAAGGATCCGATCACCCTCATCAAGATGCGCGACCTCTACAGCACGCTCGAGCTTGCCACCGACAAGTGCGAGGACGTCGGCAACGTGCTCGAATCCATCATGCTGAAGTACGCCTGAGCGCATGACCCTGCTCATCGTCATCATCGCGCTAGCGCTGATCTTCGACTACATCAACGGGTTCCACGACGCGGCGAACTCGATCGCCACCATCGTGAGCACCAAGGTGCTGACACCCGTCCAGGCCGTCATCTGGGCGGCCGCCTTCAACTTCATCGCCTTCTTCATCTTCAGCGACCACCACGTGGCCAATACCGTGGCCAAGACGGTGCACGAGGAGTTCATCACCCTCCGCGTTGTCCTGGCAGGGCTCATTGCGGCCATCGCCTGGAATCTGCTCACCTGGTGGTACGGCATTCCGAGCAGTTCATCGCACACGCTCATCGGCGGCTTCGCGGGCGCTGCACTGGCGGGGGCGGGTTTCGACATCGACAGCGTCAACATGCAGAAGATCGGGCTGGTGGCGGCCTTCATCTTCCTCGCCCCCCTGGTGGGCATGATCATCAGCATCTTCATCACGCTGGTCACCCTGGTGCAGCGGCTCTGGCTTCGCATGCTCATTATCGCGGTGGCGACGGCCATCACCTCGCTCTTCATCCTGAAGAACAACGACCTGCGCATTGCAATGGCGCTTTTCTCCCTGGTGTTCATGGTCACCTATGCGGTGGACATGACCAAGGCACCGAGCGCGCTGCGGACGGCGAACATCTACAAGCGGCTCCAACTGCTGAGCTCCGCTGCATTCAGCATAGGCCATGGGGGCAACGATGCGCAGAAGGTGATGGGCATCATCATGGTGGCCATGGTGGCCAGCGGCCACGCCGAGAACCTGGAGGCCATGCCGAACTGGGTCCCGCTCGCCTGCTATGGCGCAATCGGAGCCGGCACGCTCAGCGGCGGTTGGAAGATCGTGAAGACCATGGGTACCCGGATCACGAAGGTGAGCCCGCTGGAGGGCGTGTGCGCGGAGAGCGCCGGTGCCATGACGCTTTATATGACCGAGCAGATGGGCATCCCCGTGAGCACCACCCACACCATCACCGGATCGATCATCGGCGTGGGGGCCACCAAGCGCCTCAGTGCCGTGCGATGGGGGGTGACCCTGAGGCTCCTTTGGGCCTGGATCCTGACCATACCGGTGAGCGCTGTGCTTGCAGCCATCGCTTGGTGGGTATGCGGCCTCTTCGGCATGCCTTGATCGGGTGCTGGAGCGCCCGCTACCTTCGCCCGTATGGCCATCATCCTGTCCGACGCCGGGCGCCACGCGCAGTTGCTGCCACTCACGTTCACCAGGCCCGTGGCCCAGCTCCGCCCCGGAATCCTGCGGATAGCCGAAGGCTGGTATGTGCGGAGCGGGCTGCAGGTGGGCTATCGCACGGAGCCTTACCTCGGCCCGCTGTTCCCCTTGCCGTCCGATCTCGCACCGCGCTTCGAGGCTGACGGGGCCCTGTTCCCGACGGACGACCTGGTGGCTGCGGTCATAGGCCTGCGGCCGGGTGAGGTGCTGGTGCGCGACGGGCGCGCCTTGGCGTTCGGGCTGGCGGGCGCGGAGGCTCCCGCTATGACCGACTGGGAGGCCCCGCCGGCCTACCTGCACCCGGTGCCATTCCCCGGCGAGCTGATCCGGTTCGAACGGCCTTGGCACCTCTTCCAGCATTGCGGCCGGGCCATCGACCACGATTTCCGCCTGCTCACGGATGGGCGCCGTTCCCAGCCCTTGAGCGCACTCAATACGGTGGTGGGCGACCCGGGCCTCATCTTCCTGGAGGAAGGGGCCATCGTGGAGGCTTGCATCCTCAATACCAAGGGAGGGCCCATCTATATCGGTCACGGCGCGGAGGTGATGGAGGGCGCCATGCTGCGCGGCCCCGTCGCCTTGGGCGACCATGCCCAACTGAAGATGGGCGCCAAGATCTATGGCCCCTCCGCATTCGGTCCTGAGTGCCGCGTGGGAGGGGAGGTGAACAACAGCGTGATACTCGGCTACAGCAATAAGGGCCACGATGGATTCCTGGGCAATAGCGTGCTCGGGGAGTGGTGCAACCTCGGGGCGGACACCAACAATAGCAACCTCAAGAACACCTACGGGGAGGTAAGGGCATACAGCTATGCCGAAGGCCGGGAGGCCGCCACTGGCCTCCAGTTCTGCGGGCTGATGATGGGCGATCACGCCAAGAGCGGCATCAACACCATGTTCAACACCGGTACTGTGGTGGGGGTGGCGGCGAATGTCTTCGGTGGTGGATTCCCACCCAAGCATGTGCCTTCATTCGCCTGGGGCGGCAGCGAGGGCTTCGCCGTCTACGACATCGAGCGGGCTTTGACGGCTATGCGGAGGGTCATGGAGCGGCGGGGTGTTCAGCTCACGCCGCAGGCCGAGGACGTCTTGCGGCGTATCCACGCCAGCGAGACGGGCAGCGCCTGAATGCCTCAGCGAACGCAGTAGGCCTTCAGCCGGTTCAGGTACATCTCCTCCACGCTGCGCGCCTTCATCTCCACCACCTTGTCGTGGAATTCCCAGGCCTTGGGGCAGTTCAGCGTGAGCACGTAGCATTCGAAGAGGCGATAGGTCACCTCTGGGTCATTGCCCATGCGGCGATAGGCCCTTTTGTAAAGGTCCAAGGCCTTGAGTGTGAGCTCCTCGGCCTTCTTGTCCCGCCCTTCCTGTTGCATGTGGTACCGCTGCTCCATGTACACGTCGGCCTCCTCTTTCAGGAGGGGGGCATAGGTGCTGTCGATGGCGATGCCGGCCTGGTAGTGCTCATGGGCCTCCAGGGGGCGTTTCATGCTGCGGAAATAAGCGCCGAAGGCCCGGTGCACCTCGGGATTGATCGGCATCGCCAGCCAGGCCTCGTTGAACCGGCGCATGCTGGCCACGTGATCATTCTTCCGCAGCCGCTCCAAGCCCAGCTTCACAAGGCTGTCGCTCACCGCGCGCTGACGGTTGCGGTTGTTCATGATGGCCACGAAGACATCCTGGTCCACCAGGTTGTTGATCACATCTGGACCGCGGTCACCGAACTGCGGCTTCAAGTAGAGGTCCTTGTCGGAGCGCTCATACCATTCATCGAACGAGAGCAATTGGGCATGGGCGGAAAGGCTGACTAGGGTCAGGAGGGCGAATACGGATGTTCTCATGGCGCTTCTGGAGCCGCTAATTTGGCAATCATCGGGCCATTCCTCGCCTCACTCGGGGCACTGCCCCCGCAGGTATTCCGGATACCCGGGGTCGATTGGCGCCTCCGGGTGGTCTTTGCAGGCGCGGTAGGCGCGCCAAGCCTCGTCGCATTCCCCGCGCAGGAGATGGCAGACGCTCAGGCGGTAGAGCATGCCAGGGTCGTCAGGGTGATGGCGCTGTGCCTGCAGGAGCCGGTCGAACGCCCGATCGGCGAGGGACCTCGCGGCTGCCGGGTCGCTCACGACGATGGCGCCCCGCTCGTTCAGGTAGGCGGCTGCATCGGCCGTCAGCAGGCGCACGCTCGTGCTGTCCAAGGCCAGGCCCTGCTCATACTGCCGATGCGCCATGCCGGGACGGTCGAGCATCATGAAAAAGGTGCCATATCCCCAATGGACATCCGCGTTCGTGCTGTCCAGCAGGTAAGCCTGGTTGAACCGGTTCATCGCCGCAGGCATCTCGCCCTTGCGGAGCAGGTCGAAGCCGTGCAGCAGCAGTTGCTCGCTGGCCTTCCGCCGATCGGGCTCCTGCTCCAGCATAAGGCGCGTGAACTCCGCGTCGCTGGAAACCTGGGCCTCATTCTTCGGTTGGTCGCCGAACCTTGGCTGCAGGCGCATGTCCACCATGGCGCGGCGCAGCCACTCCTCATAGGTGAGGTGCTGCGCGGAGGCGGCGACGGCCAGCGCAAAGGGAAGGAGGGAGGCGAACAGCCGCATGCGTGTGCGATGACCGGCAGGAACCGGGCCACGTTGCCTAGGCACTGCGAGAATCATGGCCGGGGCATGCGGAGCATAGCCATACGGCATCGTCCAAGGTGCCCCCCAGCCCTGCGACTCCTGGTCGCGCTCTGTGGCCAGGATGGAATGATGGACATAGCCTGGGCGGCCAACGCTCCGAGAGTGATGCCGCCCAGGTCCTTGGCTGCGCTTTCACCGGGCTCCACGGTGACCACAACCACCCGCTTGCCGAATGGGGTGTTCCGGACCCAGGCGAATTCGTATCCATCCCGGGCCAGTGGAGGCCTGGCCAATGCCAATGCGCCGGTGAGCGCGAGTGGCTTGAGCATCGCTTGCGCTTTGCTCCAAGGATACGGCACATGAGCCACTCGGCTAGTCAGCAGGGGTCATCGGCTTCCAATTCTGGTCCTGGAACACTGAGCTGGGGTCGAAGTTGGGGCTGTTGCTCAGGATGTAGCTGCCATCGCCACGGCTCCACGCGTGGTTGTAGCCGCTGGTGAGCTCCACGCGTCCATTACCGCCATCGTTCCAGGTCTCCACTTCGCGGATGGCCTTCACGAACTGCGTGTGCTGGCGGTCCTGCGCCGACTGCTGCTGCTCCCAGCTGCGCATCTGCTGGTCGTAGCCGGCCATGCGCTCGTTGTGGCGCGCGGTGTTCGCGGCGCCCTGGGCCTGGATGTCGGCCATGCGCCGGTTGTGCCCTTCGGTCATCTGGCGGGTCTGCTCATCGATGGCGGCCATGCGCATGTGATGCATCCGGTCCTGCTGCTGGCGCAGCTGCGCGAAGTAGCCTTCCACGGCCTGCTTCCAGGCGGGGTTGGTGCGGAAGCTCGATTTGATCGTGGCCAGTGCGCGCTCGGCCTCATCACGACGGCTGGCCGGGAAGCGGAGGATGCTCCGCTCGCTGGCGTTGCTGTTGGTGAGCTGCTGGTACTCGCCGGTATACATGTTCTGCGACACGTTGATGACGTTGAGCACCGAGACCAGCGCGATGCCCTCGGTGCCATCGTTCCACTTCAGCCTGGCGATGATCGCGCTGGGTTGCAGCGTGGCCTGGCCTCCCCACTGCTCGAAGGCCGCTTTCGTCTGTGCGGCCATGCGCTCCATCTCGCGTGCCACCTCCGCGTTCTCCTTCACCTCGGTGATGCTCGCCCCACGGAGCTCGCGCGGCGCGAACACCTCGCGCAGGTAGCTGGCGGCATCCATGGGACCGCCCACCTCGCAGCCGCCCTGCTGAGCCTGCATCTGCAGGTTCTGCATCATCATCATGTCGCTGGCCGATGACCAGCTGTGATTGGGCAGCACCTGATAGCGGATGGCGCCATCGGGTGAGCTCGCGCTCCATTTCGCGGCGATCATCTCGCCCCGGCACTCGTTCAGCCCCTTCCACGACACGCCGCCCTCATGGGTCCAGCCCTTCGGCAGCAGCACGCTGAAGGCCTCGGCCGGGCGCTCGAATCCCTGAGCATCCATGAAGCGCACCCGCTCGAGCACGGTGTAGTCCTTGCCCTCCACGAAGCGCGGCTGCTGCTCATCGCTCATGTCCCTTGCCTCTTCTGGGCTTTCCTCCGAACCAGCCGACCGGCCAGGGCCACTGGAACAGGCTACGAATGCGGCGAGCAGGCCAATCAGGGGTGCACGGGCGATGGTCATAATGGAAGTTTTCACCCTCATCGGGAAAGTGCCCCGAATGTGAACGTACGGTCAGGCCTTCCTCACAGCATGCTTCAGCAGGAAGTCCTCCGGGGCAAGCACCTCCATCGCTGCGAATCTCCAGTCGCGCTTGTCATGTGTGATAATGCTCGTGCAGCCCGCATCGACTGCTGAGAAGTACTGGAACCCGTCCTCGATGTCCGTGATGCGTGGATCGGCCATGGTGCGCTCCACAGCCTTGGATCCCATGGTGGTGATCCGGAGTTTCTCCGCCAGCAGCGCGACTTTCTTCCGGGCCAGCTTCTTCCCGTTCTTCTTCTCCGCGAAGTAGGCCCCGATCGCCAGGCACAGCGGTGAGGTGTACACCTCGAAGCGCTTGTCATCAGCGAGGCTCAGCACGCGGGCGCACGCCCCGAAACGCGGGTACTCATTGCAGAGCACCGTGACAAGGACGTTGGCGTCGAGGAAGATTCGCTTGGGGGGCATGGGGTTAATTCAAACCGCAAAGACGCAAAGACCGCCAAGAAGCCCAGTACGGAATTACCCTTTGCGCTCTTTGCGTCTTTGCGGTTACCTCTTCTACCGCTTCCTCCGGCTGGCCAAGTAATCCTTCTTCAGGTCCCGCTCGGCGGCGTTCTTGCGTACGTAGGTCGCTTCGCCCTCGGCCACCTGGCTGATCCAATCGCTCACGGGCAGCTCGTCCAGGCTCCGGTAGCGCTTGTCGGTAACCTTGCTCAGCATGAACTCGATGAGCCGCGAGAGGCTGATGTTGTTCGCCTCGGCGAAGGCCTTGGCCCGCTCGGCCACGCCCGCGTCGAAGCTGAGGGTGAGTTTGGTGTCCATAAGGATGGATGTTTGCACGGCAAATGTACAACATCAATACGTATAATTATCAAACGGCTTGGACACCACAAGAGATCAGTCCCAGTGGGGCATTCCAGACATCAGCAAGCGGACATCGTCTGACGCCGGCGATGGCTCTAGATCCCATAATCGCTTCAGCAGCCCAGCTAGATGTCCTGCTCCACCAACGCATTCGTAGCTCAGCACCTTCTGCCTGCCGGGCCTCTCGATCTTCAGCCAGCAGGCTCCGCCATCCTTGCAGTCTCCGCATCCGGTCACCTCATTCAGCCGACCAAGATCCATGGTATCCACCATGGCGAGCAGAGCGTCCATGCGATCGGGGGGAACGCGAGCCCATATCCTCTGGTCCGGCTTCTCCGAACTCTCCAATACACCAGCCCTACGAACACCCGTGATGCCCCAACGGTGCAATGTGTACTCGTGCCAGCAGTAACCATGGCACATGCCAAAGGAGCTTCCGAATGAGATTCCGATCGGATGCGAAGGCGGCAACGTATCGCGAAGCGCGATTGCATGGCCGGGCTCAGTAACGGCAGCGTCGTCTAGCTCATGCTCCCGATTCGCCCCACAAGAAGACATCAGCGCAGCGCCGAGCACAATAAACGGCACTGACTTTCTGATCATCTCATTTTCTAATCTCCTGACCGACCTACCTCCTCATCCCCTGCGCGGCCTGCATCTGCCGCATCATGTTCATCATCTTGGACTTGTCACCCATCATTTTCATCATCTTGCGCATGTCCTCGAACTGCTTCATCAGGCGGTTCACCTCCTCGATGCCGCGTCCGCTGCCCTTGGCCAGTCGCGCGCGGCGGCTGCCGTTGATGACCGAGGGGTTCTTGCGCTCCTCCGGCGTCATGCTCTGGATGATGGCCTCGATGCCCTTGAAGGCGTCATCGGGGATGTCGATGTTCTTGATCGCCTTGCCCACGCCGGGGATCATGCCCATGAGGTCCTTCATGTTCCCCATCTTCTTGATCTGCCCGATCTGCTCCAGGAAATCGTCGAAGCCGAACTGGTCCTTCGCGATCTTCTTGCTCAGCTCACGCGCCTGCTTCTCGTCGAACTGCTCCTGCGCGCGCTCCACCAGCGAGACCACATCGCCCATGCCCAGGATGCGCCCCGCCATGCGGTCGGGGTGGAACTCGTCCAGCGCCTCCATCTTCTCCCCGGTGCCGATGAACTTGATCGGCTTGTCCACCACGCTGCGGATGGAGAGCGCCGCGCCGCCGCGCGCATCGCCGTCGAGCTTGGTGAGCACCACGCCGTCGATGTTCAGGCGCTCGTTGAAGGCCTTCGCCGTGTTCACCGCGTCCTGCCCCGTCATGGCATCCACCACGAAGAGCGTCTCCTGCGGGTTGATCGCCTTCTTCACGCGGGCGATCTCGTCCATCATCTGCTCGTCGATCGCCAGGCGGCCGGCGGTGTCCACGATCACGGCCGTGAAGCCGTGCTGCTTGGCGTGCGCGATGGCGTTCTGCGCGATGCTGACGGGGTCCTTGTTATCGCGCTCGCTGAAGACCGGGATTTCCAGCTGCTTGCCGAGCGTCTCCAGCTGGTCGATGGCCGCGGGGCGGTACACGTCGCAAGCCACCAGCAGCGGGCGCTTGCCCTTCTTGCGGATGTAGTTGGCGAGCTTGCCGCTGAAGGTGGTCTTGCCGGAGCCCTGCAGGCCGCTCATGAGCACTACCGTGGGGTTGCCGCTCATGTTCATGCCGGCGCTCTGCCCGCCCATCAGCTCGGCCAGCTCGTCGTGCGTGATCTTGGTGAGCAGCTGCCCCGGGCTGATGCTCGTGAGCACGTTCTGCCCCAGCGCCTTGGCCTTCACCCGGTCGGTGAAGTCCTTGGCGGTCTTGTAGTTCACGTCGGCATCCAGCAGGGCCTTGCGGATCTCCTTGGTGGTCTCCGCCACGTTGATCTCCGTGATCTGCCCCTGGCCTTTCAGCACCTTGAAGGCCCGCTCCAGCTTGTCGTTCAGATTCTCGAACATGTCGTTATCGAAAGGACCGCGAAGGTAGGCGGGGAGCGGAGCCCCAAGCCCTCTCGGCCCCCGCTCGCCACTTTGGAAGCCAGGACCCAGAGCTCATGCGAAAGGCTCGGCTTTGGCGTGCCCTTCACCAGGGTACGCGCCCAAGAGCGGCTGCACGGCCGCGCCTTCTCGAATTCCGGTCCGGCCAACTTACTTGCTCGCATGCGGTGCAGGACCTCGCTTTCCTGGCTCTTGTGCCTCCTGACTGGGGCACAGAGCGCGCAGGACCCGGTTAAAGGCAGCCTCATCGCCTCGCAGGCATGCTTGGGGGTGGTGGAGTCGCTGCCCGAAAGCTTCCCTTCGGGGAACTCGGTTTTCCGTGCGGTGGATGGCCAGGGGACGCCGGTTTGGAACCGGCGCCGTGGACAGCTTGGCGTGCTGGACCGGCCGGAAGGCGTTCGCAGCGGGGAGGGGAAGCCTTTGACCTGCCTGGCAGGAAGCAAATAGCCCCGGCGATCGCCGGGGCTCTTTGCTTCTTGATGGTTCGGGAGTGCGAATCAGCCTTCGGCCTCGTCCTTCTTGTCCTTGGCGGCGCGCTCGTTGCTCTCCATGGAGCTCTTCAGGCTGCTCAGCACGCCGAGGTCACCGAGCGTGCTCTTCTCCACTTTGTCGTTCACGCTCTTCACGCTGGCGCTGGTGGCGGCGGTGTCGCCCTCCTTGCGGGTACGCTTGCCCTTGGCGACGGTCTCCAGGGGCTCGTCGCCCTCCTCGAACGTGCGGGTGTGGCTCAGCACGATGCGGCGCGCGTCACCGTTGAACTCAAGGACCATGAAGGGGAGCTTCTCCTCCAGTTCAGCCTTCGAGCCGTCGGCCTTCTTCAGGTGCTTGGCGGTCACGGTGCCTTCCACGCCATAGGGTAGGCTCACCACGAAATTCTGGCCTGCGCGGCCCGTGATGGTGCCCTCATGAACGCTGCCCGGAGTGAACACGGTGGCGAACACCTCCCAAGGGTTCTCCTCCACCTGCTTGTGCCCGAGGCTCAGGCGACGGTTGTCCTTGTCCACTTCCAGCACCACCACTTCGATCTCATCGCCCACATTGCAGAACTCGCTGGGGTGCTTGATGCGCTTCGTCCAGCTGAGGTCGCTGATGTGGATGAGGCCATCCACGCCCTCTTCCAGTTCGGCGAAGATGCCGAAGTGGGTGAAGTTGCGAACCTTGGCGGTGTGCTTGGAGCGGACCGGGTACTTGAACTCGATATCGGCCCAAGGGTCGGGGCTCAGCTGCTTCATGCCCAGGCTCATCTTCCGCTCTTCGCGGTCGATGTTCAGGATGACGCACTCGATCTCCTGGCCCTCCTTCAGGAAGTCCTTCGGGCTGCGCAGGTGCTGGCTCCAGCTCATCTCGCTCACGTGCAGCAGACCTTCCACGCCGGGTGCCACTTCCACGAACGCGCCGTAGTCCGTGATCACCATCACCTTGCCCTTCACCTTGTCGCCGGCATTCATGTCGGCGCTCAGGGCATCCCAAGGGTGCGGTTGCAGCTGCTTCAGGCCCAGGGCGATCCGCTTCTTCTCGTCGTCGAAGTCCAGGATCACCACGTTGATCTTGTCGTCGAGCTTCACCACCTCCTCGGGGTGGCTCACGCGGCCCCAGCTCAGGTCGGTGATGTGGATCAGGCCGTCCACGCCGCCCAGGTCCACGAACACGCCGTAGCTGGTGATGTTCTTCACGGTGCCTTCCAGCACCTGGCCCTTCTCCAGGCCGCCGATGATCTGCTTCTTCTGGGCTTCCAGTTCAGCCTCGATCAGCGCCTTGTGCGAGACCACCACGTTCTTGAACTCCTGGTTGATCTTCACCACCTTGAACTCCATGTTCTTGCCCACGAACTGGTCGTAGTCGCGGATCGGCTTCACGTCGATCTGCGAGCCGGGCAGGAAGGCCTCGATGCCGAACACGTCCACGATGAGACCGCCCTTGGTGCGGCATTTCACGTAGCCGGTGATCACCTCGTTGGTCTCCATGGCGTGGTTCACCTTGCCCCACGCGTTGTGCACGCGCGCGGTCTTGTGGCTCACCACCATCTGGCCGCCCTTGTCCTCCTGCTTCTCGATGTACACCTCCACCTGGTCGCCGATCTTCAGATCGGGCTTGTAGCGGAATTCACTGATGGGAACAACGCCCTCGGACTTGTAGCCGATGTTGATCACCACCTCCTTCTTGTTCATGCCCACCACGGTGCCCATGAGGACCTCCTTCTCGGAGATGCTGCTCAGGGTGCGCTCGTAGGCGTTCTCCATGCTCTCGCGCGTTTCGGCGGAAAGCGATCGCTTGTCATCTTCCAGCACTGCCCAA